>Ga0208613_1000631_pt1 | contig 11724 bp, 10 predicted proteins | sample CryBogmetaGMA6M_FD_184543 | JGI IMG/M metagenome (GOLD analysis project Ga0208613, IMG submission 184543) | Freshwater microbial communities from Crystal Bog, Wisconsin, USA - MA6M (SPAdes) | ecosystem: Environmental > Aquatic > Freshwater > Lake | place: Crystal Bog, Wisconsin, USA | collected... | reverse complement strand
TTTCTGCTATGGCTTTATTAGTCATTCCGTCCTGTTTATGTTGAGTTAAGATTGTATCATCTTTTGGCAAATGACCATATTGACTTTTCCCGATAGACGTAGATTTATCTGATTTTGGATGAACCTTATCTTCATAGTTGGAATCGCTGAAAAGCCAATACGGCAAATCACTCACATCGATTTGCGATCTATTATTTCTCATGGTTCTGGTCATAATGATATATTCAACCACCCCTTCTAGTTGCCTGACATTTCCGGGCCAATCAAAATTCATCAGAGCATTTATACAATCTGATGTTACAGTAAATTCCTCTAAAGAAGGGTCCTTACCTTTTTTGCTGTCATGCTTTTTAATAAAATGGTGAAGTAGAATTGGAATATCATCTTTTCGGTTTCTTAATGGAGGTATTATATTTTTAAAGGAACTAATTCTGTCATATAAATCTGCCCTGAAGTTGCCGTTTTTAATTTCTACTTCGAGGTCTTTATTGGTGGCAAGAACAACCATTGCATTTACCTCTGTAGTTTTCTGCTCGCCCAAAGGTTGAAATTTCCACGTCTGAAGAAAACCTAGCAAAGCTGCTTGAAGCGACATGGAAAGATTACCGATCTCGTCAATAAAGATGGTTCCTTTTCCAGCTTCCTCTAAAGCACCTTTATGATCCTTGTCAGCACCTGTAAAAGCTCCTTTTACATGCCCAAACAGCTCGCTTTTGAATAGCGTATCTTCTCTATCCCCGCAATCAATCTTTATGATACCACCCTTTCTTCCAGAGGCTTTGTGGAAGGCTTCAGCGAACACCCCTTTACCAGTACCTCTTTCTCCCAGAAGTAAAAATGCTTTACGATCTGTATCCACTTTCGACAATTGGGATATCCAGATTTTTAAATCATCTATCTCCGAATCACAGGAAATGATCTCAACCCCTGGAAAGCACTTTTCCGCCTCCCGAACACGATCTCTATGATGCTCATTCTCATTCGCATCTCGTTTTATTTTCCGCCGTTCGTGTCGAGATTCGATTGCATTTTTCTGACATTCAATTGTATCAACGGTGCTTGGACTTTGTTTTTGAACAGGTTGTTCGACTTTCAGTTCATTCTTTTTCCCTTGTTTTTTTGGGTTTAACCAGGGTGTCAGGACTTCAAGCTGTTCTACTTCTGATTTTAAGAAGACATAATTCTGGAGGTCTATTACAATGTCCTTATTTTCAGGAGTTCCGATTCTAAACCAAACTCCCTCGTGGTCATAAGCTGGCAATTCCCTTTTCATGATGAAAGATTTCACTATATTAACATCTCTGCCCCATCTGTCTGCCACTTCTTTAGCAGTAAGAATTTCATGATTGTATGGATCATCAACACACGTCATATTTTTTGTTCCACCTTTGAATACTTTGCCAAAAGCATCTTCATATTCATCCTTACGCTTAAAATATAATTCGGATCTGAAATAGCCTTTCAAATAATATAATTTTTTAATATATTTATAGAACAGTCCACGTATGCAAGTCACTTGAAAATCAAAGTCATTCCGTTGCTCTTTATATTCTTTCAGAAAACAAATAGCTGTTTCCCCATCGTATTCTGGAGGGAAAGAAGAGATTATTGACGAGTATTTCATAGTAAGATCACGATATTCTTCTATTGTGAAAATACTATTAATCAGTTGTGGATATAAAAATCTGTCAGCGATACCTTCCATAAAACCAGTGAAAGTATCAACAACACAGTCATCATCAAGATTTGCATATCCTTCATCTTCAATATAATACATAAATCTTTCTGTACGGGAGTAAACAGAGTGCTCACTGAATATGCGTGGGAAAAGACATTTCTTGTTCAAATTTTCATAAGTGAGAATGCTACTAATATCTTTTTCACAGAAGGATAATAAACATTTTTTCAAAAATGAATCTGTATACCGGGGGATTTTTTCTATTTCAAAATCGTCTAGTGAATGGAGAAGTGTGACTTGTTGAGGCAGACGGAACAGATTACATTTTAAGTCATGCTCACAAAGTTCAACAATTTTATCTGAGCAGAATGGAATGAAATAATTAAATTGTTTACGATGGGGAATATCGGGGATGTTTGTGTTTAATATATATTTCCGAACAGTGGTCGTTTTACATTCAGGGCATGTAAATCCGAAAAGATTGTATTCACCGTTTGAAAGAAAAATAAATCCAAAGTCACTTGAAATTGTAAAAAACGATTCAATTCCATAGCATTTTTTGCAATTATCACTACCACAATAAAAAGGGAAAATTTCTTTGTTTATTTCTGGATCAATCATAACACCTCAATAAGACAGTATTTTTATTGTTCAGCCGATTAAACACCTCAAAATATCACCGGCGTAATTTCGTACCCACAATCGATTGTGGGTTACTTTAAAATGTTCGCTCTGTTTACGCAATCACAAACCGACCAGGTAAAATTTAAAAAAAATACGGTAGGAGAACGGTATGAAAAAAAACAGAAATAATATCATTTTTATCGTGTCAGCATTTCCGATTTTCCAGAAAAAAATCCTCACCTGGTCGGGTTTCGAAAGAAACTGGACCGGGTCTTTCAGGAAATCCGACCACTTCTAGGTCAAAAAGGACGCATGGACACAAGAAATGGGGTTTTTTGTATATACGAGAGATATATATAAAAAAACATCCTTTTTACTGTCCATGTGTCCTTTTTCCCCTAGAAGCGGTCACCCTGCATACAAAGCCAAACCCCTTAATCCTCGTTTTCTATCAGAACCGATACGAACACTTTCAAATCCAGCATCTTGCAGACGTTGAGTAAACTTTCTCCTGGTAATCTGCTGTTCTCCATTACTTGAACACCACTTCTCAAACGCATTATACAGGTCTTGACTTGGTACCTGTAAATCGCCACTAGTCTTGCAGGTATCCGATATGAATTGCGAGAGAACATCCATCTCATTGCGGTATCCTGTCGTAGCTTCTTTCACAGCATCTGGCATTTCAAGACCTTCTTTCTGCCAACGCAAGCATCCTTCGACCGCCCATGACAGAATTCCTTTTTTTTCCTGAAGTAACTTTTCCAGCATTTTTGGATCACGTTCTTCTTCAGGAATGGTTATTTCAAATGGAACTAGTTTGATGCGTCTCCATATTGCGTAATCCGTACCGTGAATAATCGGTTTATGATTGGTGCCAAGAAATATTTTATGCGTGGGCCTGAAATCAAAAAATTCCTGATGCAGGAAACGTGCGCATATTGTATCTCCGCCTGTCATCTGTTTGATGAGATTTTCAGCCAATCTCTGCCCTTCCTCAGCCTCAGAAGAGACTACGAAACGTGCTCCTTTTAATCTGGCAACATCATTATTTATTGCACCCCTCTCCTTCACCAACAAAGTTTCAGTGGGTGTTTGCATCGCATAATCAGCCATGATTTCACTGATTGCTTGCAGAAATGTACTTTTGCCATTCGCTCCGGAGCCGTGCAGGATAAACAGGCACTGCTCATCAGCGAGTCCAGTAAGAGCATATCCTATAGCTTTCTGCATAAATGAGATCAGGTCCTTATTTCCATTAAAAATACGATCCAGAAAAGCGTCCCACATGAAATGAGGAGCATTTTTATCGTAATTAACAGGAGAGAGTTTTGTAATATAATTCTCCCGATTGTGAGGATGAAGAATTCCCGTCTTAAGATTTAACGTGCCATTTTGACAATTGAACAATAAAGAATTTTTATCGAGTTCTTCAATTGAAACAGGAACCTCACTTTCAGCTAGTGTTATCATAGCTTTGACATTGTAACTGGATTCTGATTTCATGGCATGTTTCGCTATTTCCTGTCTCTCGGTTGTATCCGATGCCAGTTCTGCTTCGGAATAAATTGACCGAACCACCTCTTTGGCAATTAATTTGATTTTGTCAGATTTATCCTGCACCCAGCGCTGCTCATCCCATATCAACCAACTCTTCCACACATGGCAATACCTGATGTTTTTACGATTTTGATAAACGAGACGGTCTGAATTACCCATTTCTGTACGGTTATATTTTGGCTGTTTAATTTCTGCTGATGAATTTTTGTTATTTGTTAAGGAAATGGCTTTACTAATTGTTCCATGACCGTAAGTTTCTCCGTCTGCATATCTGCGTTCGTCCCATTTTTGACGGAACAAACCCGATTTCCGAAATAAATTGTCGATTTTTCCGTCATCACCCTGTGTCCAGTACGATAAAATTTCACGTGCGGCCGGGCAAGGTCGCGTGTTTTAGCGGGTGTGAATCCCGCCCCGGAAGGGATAGCCAGCCACCGGGTAGCAAGTCCTTGGACCCAAGAGGGTAACCTCTTGTGGTTAAGCGTAGGACAGCAAGTCGGTAGGCCGTAAGCCGCAAGGTTGAAGTGATTGAGCCTCGAAATATACAATCATGGGAAGGATGACGCTTTGTGAATAGCGGAAATCAACACAAAACCGGCACAGAATGGCAAGCCGGCGGAGCTTCCCCGGGGTCTGAGAGCATGGCATGTCGGACATAGTGAACACGTGGGAACCCGGGAGGCCCTGGAACCTCTTGCATGGAGGCAAGTATGCCGGACAACCGATAATAAAGGAAGAAAGGCAAACGGGTATCAGGGAGTCGGATGGCGCCGTATTACCGTTGAAGGCGGGTAATGCCGCTGGAGGAAAGGGCGTCACATCAGTATAACCGTTGATAAGGAGACATGTACTGTGCTCAGTAACAGAGAGAGCGTGGAAACAAAATTGCAGCGGATAGCCGAGAAGGCCCGCAAGGAGCCGGACTGTCAGTTTACCAGTCTGTTTCATTTGATGGACGTGGAGTTTTTGCGGGGGTGTTTCGAGTGGCTGAGGAAAGATGCCGCTCCGGGCATCGACAAAATCACCAAGGAAGAGTACGGAAAGAATCTGGAAGGCAATCTGTGCAAGCTGGTTGAGCGACTGCACAGTATGTCGTATATCCCGCAGCCTGTACGCAGGGTGTACATTCCAAAGCTGGGAAGCACGAATCAGAGGCCGTTGGGGATACCTGCGCTGGAAGATAAGCTTGTGCAAGCGGGGCTCGTCCGGATACTGGGGGCGATCTATGAGGGGGACTTTATAGACGACTCTTATGGATTCCGACCGGGACGAGGCTGCCATGATGCACTGCGCAAGCTGAGCATGGAGGTGGAAAGTGGCAGTATTCATGTCATCGTAGAGGCTGACATCAAGGGTTTCTTTGATAATGTTCAGCACGAATGGATGATGGAGTTTCTGAGCCACCGGATAGCTGACAAGCGTGTTCTGCGATATGTGAAGCGTTTTCTGATAGCCGGGGTTATGGAGGATGAGGTACTCAAGGCAACGGAAGATGGTACCCCACAAGGGGGGATTATTTCGCCATTGCTGGCCAATATCTATCTCCACTACAGTCTTGACCTGTGGTTTACACGACGGTTTATTAAGACGTGTGAAGGTCGGGCATGTCTGATCCGGTATGCCGATGACTTTGTGGTCTGCTTTCAACGAGTGGGTGATGCAAAGCGTTTTCGGGAGGAACTGGACGGACGACTCGGTAAGTTCGGGCTTGAAGTTGCAGCCGAGAAAACCAAGATTCTGGAGTTTGGGCCGCTGGCTAAACTGAAAGCAAATGCAAGAGGTGAGAAGGTCCAGACATTCGAATTTCTGGGGCTGACGCATTATTGCAGCCGGACGCGGAATGGCAGCCGGTTTCGAATGAAGCGGAAAACCTCGCGGAAGAAGTTCAAGGCCAAACTGCTTGCTTTCAAAGATTGGCTGAAGAAGAGCCGTGTGCTGCCTACCCCGGAATTGATGAAAAGGGCTGCCGCAAAGCTGCGGGGCCATTTTGCATACTATGGGGTGACGGACAACTCGCGAGGAATTGGCAGATTCGATCACGAAATCAGAAAATTGCTCTTCAAATGGCTGAACCGACGTGGAAAGAGGGGGTGCATGTCTTGGAAGAAGTTCGGTATGCTTCTGAGTAAATACCCATTTCCGAAGCTGCGGATCAAGGTGAATCTGTTCGCTACAAGGTGAATGTACTGATGAGGAGCCGTGTGCGTAAATAGCGCAAGCACGGTTCTGAGAGGGGCCGGTGACAATGGAGGAAAATAGGTCGAAACGTCGATGACACGTAGTAGCCGCGTGCGGCAAGGCGTCTGTAAAAGTCATTGATAACGTCTCTCTTATTATTCTATAATTGTTAACCGGTCTACTCGACATAGAGCCAGATCCCCTTCACTTTGGGATGGATAACCTGAATAATCACCTTTCCAAAGCTGATTGAACTTTTTACCATTTGCAGCTTTTTTTGCCATCAGGATGATTGGATCATCCTCTTCATCCTGCACAATGCCTTTATCTTTATCCACGGTTTTACAAAAGTGTTGTTGATGAAACAATAAAAGCTCGTCCTTGCGGTCAGCAATTTCTGACGGAGTTTCTTCATCTGGTACATTCCCAGTGACCGTAAAAAATCTTCCATCTGCATACATCTCAATATTGCCATTCTTCCGACCATTTTCTGGAAGGCTACCCTTTACGATTATATGGAGTCCTTTTCCTGAAGGACTGATTTCCGTGTAACTTCCGAAGTGTTTTATGGCTGACAGTGCTTCCTGGTTGAACGAATCTGTCACTGGATCAATACAATTATCAATATCAATTCCGACATAAGGGTCAGACTTCTGGAACATAAATCCTATGCCCTTATTTTTTTTGTCATCACAGCACAATACTGCCTCCCCAAATGATCCCCAACTTTGATCATCATTAACTTTTGCAAATGTTCCTGTTTTTGGATTAATTGGTATTTTAGTTGTTTTGCCGTTTTCTTTCTTTTTACTAACCCATGCTACCCACTGATTTAATTTTTTAAGTTCTGCTGGTATATTATTGATATAAATATTATTCATTTTGCATAATTCCTCCTTTCTGTTGATGTTGCTAAAAAACCCCCACCCCACTTAAGAGATGGGGGGGGGGTTCTTACATTTTTTACCTGCGATCCGGGTCTAATTGTTGTTTGAGTCTTTCCTGGACAAGATATAAATTATAAACCATCAGACCCCACTCACACCTGTCGAATTTCTCATTGAAAATCGCACATTCTTCCGAAACACATTGCTTCTGTATAAAAGGACACATTTTCTTTTTGTCGTTTTTATTACGCATTGTTAATCACCCCCATTTTTTTTGATAAATTTTCGTCCTTTGTTTTTTGAGCTGCGGCGGATAAGGTGAATCCTTCATCCAAAAATTCCTTAATTTTGTGCAGATTTTTAACTTGGGATGGTGAAAATCTTCGATATGCCCTTATACCTGACACCAACCTCTCAGCTAAGGAAATATACCCATTTTTTTCCCAATTTCTAATCTGTTTCTGCGGAACACCCGAGATTTTCGATGCATCTCCAATACTAAAAGTCAATTTACTGTCATTCTCCATAATTGTTACCTCCATGAATTTTTAGTTGAGAGAAAAAAAACCTCTCTATACATAGAGAGGTTAGTTAATTCAATCAGCGATATAAGTTGACGAAAAATATTATCTCTCTACTTATACGAGGTTAGTTTATTCAATCCACTTCAGGGTCAAAATCCATATCTGTGTCAGATTCTTCAGGCTCTAAATAATCCTCCCCGAAGATGTCCCTGCTTGCTTTCTCAGTTTCCAGCTCTTCATTGGCGATGTCTTCTGACAATGGAAAAATAATCGCCCAGTCGTGCCCGCCCCCAAAAAAATCATCCCACATATTTCACCTCCTTTTTCTCGGTCTGATAATTCCTCTGACAATCCTACCGCTCGTAAACAAGGTGCAATAATGGTATTCAGGGTCAGAGAATGTGGATGCCGCTCTGTATTTTCTACAGTATGTGATCCACCCGTTCCGATGTGACTCAAACTGCATCCACCCGCACAACAATAAATCATGTTTTGCTTCGGCCATATTCATATTTTTACCCCCAACGACAAAAGGCGTCTAAAGGACCGTAGAAGCCCAATGAGACGCCTTTTATGTCTATTGATAGATTGATTGATTCAGTCAGAAATGCTCACATACGACCGTACAATTCGCCCTATGCTACATTTTTGTTATTTGTATGCACTTCCCCTTCAATGTTGTTGTGGATAATCAGGTTCAGTACTTTTTCCGTTTCGGATAAAACTTTCAGACAGGCGGAATGAACACTCATTTTCAACTGTTCAGCATACTGTTTGATGTACTGAAAATTCGAGCCTGTCGTATCAACGAGGGATTTTCCGACCATTTGAGCCAGAGCACAAGCTGACAGTTCCGCAACAATTTCTTGTAGCGGGTCCTGCCCAGGTTGAAGTTTGCCCTTTATAATATGGTGACCGGCATGAGCCAGTTCGTGAAAAAACACGCATTCTTGACTGGTGGCCAGTGCTATTTCCTTACGACCTGGCACATAGAAGCCGTAATATTTGTAATTGCCGGGAATGGCTTTGACAGATATGCCCCATTCAGCGGCACGATCCATTAATGGCAGGTCAGGTAATTCGAGATTTTGATATTCCAGCGGCTCACCCTGGGTATCCTCAGCCCTGAACACAGGACAAACTCCGAAGCCTAGCGGTTTAAATTGTGTGTCCTCGTGGCCATCCTCAATTTGCTTCACCACATAAGGGACAAGGATATAAAGAGCCTTGGAACCCTTTTTCACGTAGCGATTGACATTGTTCCATTGCTTGAAGCCCCGTGCGTCCATCGAGCCAGAAATGAATACCAATGTTCTGTTCAAAAAGCTCCACGCTGAACACGGTATATTTGGAATCGGGAACATCGTATATGCAATGGCTTCAGGAATATCGCCGCTTTCAAATCGTGCCAGAATTTTATCCAAAGTTTCCTTCACTTTTGGTGTCATATTTTTTTTCCTTTCGTTGGGTTCAAAAACAAAAAAACCATCTGCCCGTCCAGACAAATGGTCTTTATAAATGGTTGTAAATGGAAATTAATTTATATATTTTGGGGGATTAATAAAAAAGGGGGTTAATTTTGAAAAATTTAGTTTTAAGCAATTTTGAACATGAAGTGTTTGGTGAAATAAGAATCACTGATATTGAAGGCACTCTTTGGTTTGTAGCCAATGATGTTGCCAGAGCTCTCGGGTATGAAAAACCAAATAATGCGATCAATCTACATTGCAGAAATATCAATAAATTCAATTACCCTGCTACAGGAAGGGAGCTAAATATCATCCCTGCGTCAGATGTTTATAGATTAATTATGCGTTCCGAACTTCCAGAAGCGGGGAAATTTCAAGATTGGGTGACTGATGAAGTTTTGCCTTCTATCCAAGAAACCGGCTCTTACTCTCTCGTCCCGATGTCACTCCCCGAAGCTTTGCGTCAGTATGCGAATGAACTTGAAATGAAGGAACTTGAAATGAAGGAACTGGCTCTCAAACAAAGGGATGAAGTTAACCAAATCCTGGATCAGTGACGAGAAAACTGCTGACCGGAACAATCTTCCGGTCAGGTCAAAACTGTGAAATGTGGGTGCTGATGCAATCTCGAAAATCTATTGCAAAGCAATTTGGGTAGATATAAAGGATGTCATTTCAACACACCTCATCTCTGACTCACTCGGACGGTTACAGGAAACAACCATTGTAACTCTGGTGAGTAACGCATTCTCCCTCAATTAAGCCAAAGCCTCCGAAAAGAAGGACAACCATCCTGCTCCAAAGTCTTTTTCCGTATCGTGTAAAAGCATGGATTGCTGCTGGAAGTGCCGCTGAATCTTCCCGTTTTCCCAATGCAGGAATAATTTCTTGTTAAGCCGCTTTGCATAATGAACCTCATATTTTGTTCCTCCGGTCAATCCTTCAAGGCTTATAAAGGCATGAACCACATGACAAGCCGATATTAACTCCCGATTCCGCTGATAATAACGCTCAACCATCTCCACCCTGCTCCTGATACCCGCCAAATCCGGGGAAAAGATGCGGACTTTAAGGCCATGCGAACTGGCAGCTTCTCTGACCCATGCACAAACACCCTTGCAGGAGCTTGTGATAATTGTTGAATTCCTTGGAAGGGACTGTACAAGATCAACAACCGATTGCTTATCCTGGTATTTCCGAGCACCAATTATTCCAATATTTTTCATGAGTACCTCCAAATAAAAAAGCCCCACCGGATCGAAATCCAGCAGGGCTCATTAAAAAAACAAGTTGTTTGATTCAGCCGATAAATGCCAACAGTCGGCGGATAATCGTGAAGGGTGACAGGTTATTTCTTTCGAGGGTCTCCAAAATCTGATCCCCCTGAAGAAAGATGTCTCCGGCCGGCTCGCTGCCATCGAAAACTTCCAAGCCGATGTATCCCAAGCTATTGTTGATGGACAGGACGCAAGTCAGACCTGCCTCACGGTAAATATGGAGGTTATCCGCATATCCTGCCGACAGTTTGTGTCTGTGGATGCCGCTGTCATTCTCAAAAACGATTTCCAGGCAGGGATTGAACCTGCGAGCGGTAATCATTTCATCTGTGGCTTCCTTGCTGATGCTGTAATTCTTCACTCTTTGCATAGGTGCCTCCAAAATAAAGAAAGCCCAGCCAGATCAAAAAAAATCTAGCAGGGCTCAAAAAAAAGTTATCTGATTCAGTCGTTTTAAAATTTCACAATCTCTTCAACTCCGCATGGATATTGACCTAGGCTTCAAAATACTCTTCAAATTCCAATGCCGCCTTTTTCTCAGACATGTATTCCAGAACATCCAAATACTCATTCTCTGGATAAATGTTAAATGGATACTCGTTTATGTGCCCGCACTTGCATGAAAATGTTAATGTTACAAAAGTCATGTCTCTACATGAGTTACATTCACAAATAGAACTTTTTTGGCTTGTCATGGTAATGCTCCTTTTGCCCATACGGGCATCGTAAGAGAGCTGGTTGCCAGAATTACAGCCCCTGATAAATCCCATGCTGGCACACCCATGGGTACACTCGCTAATTTGTGCCTCTTTTGTTATGTTGGGTTTGTAGGTTAAGGATTGGTTCAAACAAGAAAACCCTTCTAAAACGGCTGAGAGCCATCAGAAGGGTTGTTTTGAGTTGAGTATGCTGAGCTATTAGCTTTGCAAGTGCCACGTCTTACAGGCTGATGCGAAGCCGCAATCAACACACATCCAGGAAGTTTGGGGGATGTGAATTTTTGCGTCTATGGCGGATAATACAGAACAGGCAATTTTGGCGAAGCGCTTTCTCTGGTCTGATGTTCGAGAAGTCAGAACGTGTTCCATTTTCGGCGTTACTAATTTGCGGAGTATATCGAAACGGCATTGAACTTGGCTTGTTGGGAGAACAAATTTATTTCCGCAAATTAAGTAGGCATACGAAGACATCTGCATATCATCATCAGCGGTGGTTTGTGCCATGGGTTTGGCAGCGGTCTTGTTGTCTATCACTATGACGTATCCATTTTTGTCACGAATTACGAGGTCAAGGATACCAGCTAGTTTGAACTCGGTGGGTTGGCTGTCTTCGGGATTATAAAGCTTTGCAGTCAGCGGCAACTCCACCCCAATGATCTCCTGGACATTTTGGAGAGTTTGAGGGATCGTTTCGAGAAAAACCTTGAGCATGGCGTTTCCCATTTTCACTGCCCCATCATGATTAGGCAGTTCCTTTTTGAAAATCACTGGCACCTCGGAATTCTCAAGGTCGAGTTCCAGGCAGGTC
>Ga0208613_1000628_pt1 | contig 11748 bp, 9 predicted proteins | sample CryBogmetaGMA6M_FD_184543 | JGI IMG/M metagenome (GOLD analysis project Ga0208613, IMG submission 184543) | Freshwater microbial communities from Crystal Bog, Wisconsin, USA - MA6M (SPAdes) | ecosystem: Environmental > Aquatic > Freshwater > Lake | place: Crystal Bog, Wisconsin, USA | collected... | reverse complement strand
AATCTGGGTGGCCTTGGCAAAATTTTGGGAGCTACCAGCAACAACGGCGATTGGCTCATTTTCTCCAGACAATCCAAGCAAATTTGAAAGAGGTAGAAATAAAGCGACCGCCGCCAGCGAGAGTATCAATAATGATTTTTTTTTCATAAAGTGTTAAGAGCCGTACTCCGTCTTTTAGGTCGGGAGCGATAGCGTATCGGCGTAGCCGAACCTGCTCTTGATTTTCCTGTGCGTTAAGCTATCTTTGGTTAATTTTTATACCCGTAACCAAAGGCTACGGGTGATGAGTTTACAATCTTTATTGGTAAGGTAACTCGCAACAAATAACCCCCACCCTATCGTTCCCACGCTCCTGCGTCACGCAACGCTGGAGCGTTGCCGGGTGAATTCCCACGCTGGAGCGTGGGAACTAGACGACGCTGGCAGATAGTCTTTATCAACTCTCACTGATCGCAGCAAGCGCATAAACTTGAGCGAGTTCATTAGGTTCTGTAAAAGCAAATTCTCCCAGTGATTCAAAGCCCCAAGACTTTGCTGCCATTAGCTGAATAGACTCGCTAATCGCAATTGGCTTGTATACGTCCCTGGCAAGCACGCCTAAATAAACAGCCTGATCCACCATACTACCTAAAGCGGTGAAATCCATTTTAATGGACGATCCTATATTACCTTCGATCATTGCGCCAGAGGTCAGTCCAAACCCACAATTTATAGCACTATGAATGGGGCTATTTTGACTCAATGCCTTAATTTTTTTAAAGGCATCACCACAGGCGGCAATCGCTGCATCAACCTGATCGGCAGCAAAGTGTGCCACAATACAACCCCCTGCATATTTTGCAACTTGCCCCCCATATTCAATAAATGAGGTTGTACAAATTTCCAAATAGCTATTAAGTGCATTAACCTGCTCCTCCAAAACAAAGTGCTTTGACAGTTCTGAAAAATCGGTCATGCTGCCGGAGACGACAATTTTTTGCGTACTTTTAACTGGAATGGTTAAAGGGTTAATACCTTCCATTAGGTACTTAAGCAGAACCGGTTGAGTATAGCGACCAATGGTATTATAGGATTGCGCTATATTTTGTAGCATCATCCCGATAGCCAACAACATAAGATCGTTAGTTTCATTAAGCGCAGCCGTTTTCATACCCCAATCTGTAAAAAGACGCTCTTCACAGCCGGTCTCTGAGCTGAGTATGGTTATTTCATTATGCCGTGGATCCCGGCTAATTTTTTCTACCAACTGATCGACAATGGCCTCCTCTCCCTCAAGAACCTGAAAAAAATAATCCCGCACCGAGATCAAAACACCGGTTACATCTCTCTTTCTATTATTCTCACTCGATATACGCCCTATCTCAATGATATCGTCCTCATCAAGTATTGCATTCAGTTTACTCACGTAGGTAAGTCGCTTTATACCCAGCGAAAACTCCGATTTTTTCTCCACAGCTTGATAGTCAGTTAGATTGCGAACGGCCTTGCCCATTAGCCAACCGCTTTTAATCAGTGCTTTAAGATCTTCTTGAGAAACCAGCTTCAATTCACAGTCGGTAATACATTGAACGGTTTCCACGCGTCTGTTTTGATGCGTGGGCATAATTTCTCCAAAATAATCGCCAGAGCTTAGTTCCCTGATTTTACGACCATCCTGAATCACTTTTAAACGACCTGAATCGATTGCATAAGCCATTTCTCCGGCATTACCCTGATGAAAAACTTCATCACCGGCTTTAAAGTGCGACCTTTGTAAATGTGCCGAAGGCGCTTGTGCCAAAACAGCAATATCGTTACGAAACGCCAACACCAGAAACCAGTCAATAATAATGCGTAGATTTCTTTCCAATCCGGGTACTGATAATAAATTAATCAGGCGAGAGACAAACCAGGCAGGCTTTCCGCTAACCATAAACCAGCCCAGGCAACATAAAGAATATTGCCCCATATTATAGGGTTGAACAAGGTGCCGGTGTTTTTTAAATGGACGGGGTGAATAGCCTTGAGTATTAGCCCAAGCGTTATAGCCGGCGCTATAGCCTAAATCCACCAGATCATCAGTGAAAGAAAATTGGGTATGGTTAAGGCTCTCACTCGTTTCTGTTATCCAGATATTCTCAAATGTTTGCAAACGCAGTTCATCGTTAATTGCAAACGGCCAGTTCAAATTGCCACGTTGCTTAAAAGGAATGGTAGGCAGTTTCAAAGTAGCGTTTATTACAAGCCCCACTGACTGACTCTGACCACTGGAAAAAAACAGGTCTCTCTGGGTAATACTGGTAATTTGGTCTTCCAGATGCTCGATAACCCCTGCTTTTTTTAAAAGTTTGGCTCGTTTTTTAGTTATTTTTTTCTCAAAATCAGATCGATGCTGCCCCAACTCATCAAAAAGATGTACCTGCCAACCTGACTCTCGTAACACGGAGTAAGAAGATTCGGCAGCACGCAGTATTTGACTGACTTCGACGGCTATTGCCGAGGCTGATTCCCCGCCACCCAGGATGGCAAATGTGAGCAGACGAACTTGCTCATCGGAATCAGTAGCAAACTCCGCTTCCTCGACTAAATCAAGTACACGCTGCCTGATACGAAGCGCATCGGCTACTGAATCAATGGAACAAGCGTGAGCCATCATGCCGGAGATAGCGGAAAGGTTCGATTTTGGATTAAGAGCAACGATTAAGCTATCGTACTGTAGCTCGATAATCTCATTGTTTTTTCGCTTTGCTATCACTTTTTGTGCGGTCTCATCAATAGACTCCAAATGACCCACAACCACATTAGTCTGCTGAATAATACGCCGGAACGGATTGACCACATTGCCGGGTTGAACAGTACCGCCAATCACTTCTGGCAGAAAGGGTGCAAACAAAAAACTCGCCTGCTCATGTAGTAACGTAATCCTGACGTTGGAGTATTCGCCAATAAGCCTTTCAATTTTGATAGCGGTTTGTAGGGCAGCAAGTCCACCCCCTACAATCACGATATGAGCGGCTTTATCTCTGGGTGTCGGCCGCCGTAAATGGCCGGCAGAATTGATAAGGCAGGATAAAACAACCCCATAAAAAAGAATATGCTCTGTCGGCGTTTCCGGGAGCAACAAGGCAAATATAGAAAATGCCGAGATTAAAAACAATGACAAAGGACGTAATAAAACGCCAGCTATCATCAAAATCCCGGCGCTTACCTCAACCAGCGCCATCACCAGTGTAAAAGCCTCTGGATTGACTGACAGGATGGGTAATTGGTAGTGGGTAATAATTCCAATCGAAAGATTGGGCTGCATCACTTTAAAAAACACCCCAAGGTACAGTAATGTTGTACCTGTCAAAATACGCATAATGGCTTGAGCCCGCTGCCGAGGCTGTTCTGCAAGCCAAGCCTGTATGCCATGAAATAAGGCCGGGGTCGGCAAAGGCAAATAATGCCTGCCGGGACCTTGCAGCACCAGATAAATACTGGCTCCGATTATAGCGCCCGCATAAGCAAGTATGGACTCGCCATAGAGATAACCACCCAAACAACTTAATATAATGAGTAGAAACGCAAATAATCGTACATAAATACCAAAAAGAATAGTCAGACCTAAAACAACTTCAGCCCAACGTAACCAAGCCCACTCAGAGCCTAGCTGACTTAGGTCAAGATCCGGTGCTAAAAATGTGGGTGCGGTAAACGGCAATATCCCAAAGCGTGGTTCAGCACCTAAAGCCGATGATAATAAAATCCACGCAAGACAAACCCGTAAAATACGGGGAACATGATCACCATACGACGCTAATTTTGCCTGCAAATCCGGAAATAACTCACGAGCTCCGGTAAAGCCCAGCCATACCCATCCGATGATGAATACTGAAAACACCGAAATCATGGCCAGATTGAGGAATGAAAATTGAGAGAAAATATCCGGCCGCTGCCTGGAATTCCAATGATCAATTTGTTCGGGTGATAAAATCCAACGCTCATGCGCCAAAATTGTATCGGAAAAAAACAGCAATCCGGTTAAGCTGAAAATTAGAAATAGGGCTTGCCTAAAGCTTCGGGATTTTAAGTCAATAGTAATCATCAAGTCCAACTTCAATAATTTATGCAACATTTGATTGTGTCGCAAATAGTATATAGATAATTTGCTAACACTATCATAAAAAGTAAAAATATCAATGATAAATGCTGCAATATCAACATAACTAACAGCCAGCCTTTATTCAGGTACGAGTAATCTTAGCTGAATTTTAGGCGACCCACTTAATCCGGGACAAGAAATTTTAGTTAACGCCGTCATACCGTCAAGGATGCCGGTATCCAGTGCCATGGAGAATAACTTTCCGATAACGTTGCTGCATGATTTAGGGTCTATGCAAAACGTTTATTTTTAGTGCGTTACCGGGGAAACCCGATTACGGTTGGACATACGAGACTTAGAACTTAATCTATCCGGCCCTAATATTGGTGGTTCATGATTTAATCAATTCAAGATAGCCGTCTTTAAAGCCGGGATACTGAAATTGATAACCCAAGGCTTTTAAGCGTTGATTGTGGCAACGTTTATTCATAACCGCTGCATTGTCTACATTTTTAACTGTCGGGGGTTGGCATTGTAACTGCTCCGTCAGCCAGGTCATAACGTCCCACATCGTTGCCGGATCATCATCACTGGCTAAATAGCAGGACGCTAAAGCCTTACCCGCCAAGCGTTGTTCCAGTAAAAATGCCAACACACCTACACAATCCTGCTGATGAATACGGTTAGTAAAATAAGCGGGGGTTTTCTGTATGGCCGGTGACTGCATGGCCATTCTTAAAAGATACTCACGACCCGGGCCATAAATGCCGGAAAAACGGACGATGATATTATCAGCGTCTAAATCCATCAGCTTTTGCTCTGCCTGCCTGATCAGTTGGCTGGTAATGTTTTCCGGTTGCGCAAGAGATTCTTCGTTTACCCATTCGCCTTGTGATTGTCCATAAACGCTGGTTGATGACACAAAAATCCACTGCGGATTAGAACCTGCCTGCGAAAATTGTTTGAGCAAATTATTCAATCCTGATTCGTAAATAGCCCGATAACTTTGTTCATTACGTCCGTCCGGGGACACAATAAAATACAGCATATCAAAGTCGCAGGGTAAGTCGTTAAGTTCTGCAACTGATGTGATATCTGCCGTAAAATAATTAACGCTGCCGGTATTTGTTAAGGGTGGATTTCGTTTTAATCCGGTTACTTCGTGGCCTTTTTCCGAAAGAACATGAGCCAGTTGTGTGCCTATTGAGCCGCAGCCAATAATTAGAATTTTTGCCATGAGTGATCTATTTGTATTGAGCGTGGAGTCGCGTAGGTCGGGTTAGAAGGGTCTTAAAGATATTCATTCACCACGAAGACACGAAGTTCACGAAGAAAAACCAAAGAAAAATCTTCGTGTTCTTCGTGTCTTCGTGGTAAATGTCTTAACTTGATGTCAAGGATGTCTAAATTTCTTTTGCCAGTTTTTCTGCATAACCCGTGTAATTACGGGGTGTCAAGTTTAATAAAATGGCTTTGGCCTCAGCCGGAATTTCGAGCTTTTCAATAAACACCTGTAACTGTTCCGGTGTAATACGCTGACCACGGGTAAGCTCTTTCAATTTTTCGTAGGGCTTTTCAATACCATAGCGACGCATTACCGTTTGTATGGGTTCTGCCAGCACTTCCCAATTAGCATTAAGATCGGCTTCAATAGCATCGACATTGATTTCTAATTTTGAAATACCTTTTAAACTGGCTTGTATGGCGATACTGGTATGAGCAATACCAACGCCAATATTTCTTAATACCGTGGAATCGGTTAAGTCACGTTGCCATCTTGATACCGGTAATTTTTCTGCCAAAAATGAAAACAAGGCATTGGCTAACCCTAAATTACCTTCGGAGTTTTCAAAATCAATCGGGTTAACTTTATGTGGCATGGTCGATGAGCCAATTTCACCGGCAATGGTTTTTTGTTTGAAATAGCCTAAAGAAATATAAGCCCAGATGTCCCGGTCAAAATCCAGCAGAATGGTGTTAAAGCGTGATAGGGCATGAAAAAATTCAGCAATATAATCATGCGGTTCAATCTGAATGGTGTACGGATTTAATTGCAAGCCTAAAGATTCGACGAAGTTTTTGGCAAATTCAGCCCAATCGACATCAGGATAAGCGATGCAATGCGCATTATAATTGCCCACAGCGCCGTTTATTTTGCCTAATAAGGCGACCGCTTGAAGTTGTTGTTGTTGACGCAACATACGTGCGGCAACGTTGGCAAATTCTTTGCCCACAGTAGTCGGTGTCGCTGATTGTCCGTGGGTGCGTGACAGCATGGGTTGGTCAGCGTTTTCAAGAGCCAGTTTTTTAAGAGCGTCTATACAGTCGGTGATTTGTGCGTCTATAATTTCACGACCTTCTTTTAGCATTAATGCGTAAGACAGGTTATTAATATCTTCTGACGTGCAGGCAAAATGAATAAATTCACTGATCTGTTCCAGTTCAGGACAGCCAGCAATTTTTTCTTTTAATAAATATTCAACGGCTTTAACATCGTGGTTGGTGGTTTTTTCGATATCTTTGACACGCTGTGCATCGGCCTCTGAAAAATCACTGACGATGCTGTTTATCAATTGTGTTGCCGAAGCACTAAACGGGCTGACTTCGGTAATAAGCGGATGTTTTGCCAAAGCTTGCAGCCAGCGCACTTCAACCATTACGCGAAAACGAATCAGGCCGTATTCACTGAACACGGGGCGTAGTTTTTCTACTTTGTCGGCATAGCGACCGTCGATAGGGGAAATTGCAGTTAAAGCAAAGTTAGTCATGTTGTGTGTCCTGATGCTGTGTAAATTCATTGTATTTAGATTCGATAATACCGCCGCCCTGGCAAATATCGCCATCATAAAAAACGACCGATTGACCCGGCGTAATGGCTCTTTGCGGTTGATCAAAACTGACTTTGATGCGATCGTTTGCCAACGGTTCAACCCGGCAAGCCTGATCTGCCTGTCGATAGCGGGTTTTGGCGGTACAGCGTAGCGATTCTGATAAGGATTTATTGTTACACCAATCCAACTGACCGGCTTCCAAGGTATTATGTAACATAAGCGGATGATCGTGGCCTTGACCTACGATTAATATATTATTTTCAAGATCTTTATCCAGTACATACCACGGTTCATCGGGAGCATTTTTAACGCCGCCTATACCCATTCCTTGGCGTTGCCCGAAGGTGTAATACATTAAGCCGGAATGTTTGCCAATGTATTGGCCTTCCGGCGTACGCATTTCACCCGGTTGGGTCGGCAGGTAACGTTGCAGAAATTCGGTAAATTTACGCTCACCGATAAAACAGATGCCCGTGCTGTCTTTTTTACGGCTATTGGCAAAGCCGGCTTTATCTGCGAGTATCCGGATTTCCGGTTTATGCAGATGCCCAATGGGAAACAGGGTTTTCGACAAGGCTTTTTGTCCCAGTGTATAAAGAAAATAACTTTGTTCTTTATTCGGGTCGAGTCCCTTAAGTAAGTAAAATTCACCATTTTTTTCTGCAACACGCGCATAATGTCCTGTGGCTATGTATTCTGCGCCCAAGTCTTCAATCGCATAATTTAGAAACGCTTTAAATTTGACGTGTTTGTTGCATAAAATATCGGGGTTTGGCGTGCGTCCGGCTTTAAATTCAGCCAGGAAAACTTCAAAGACTTCATCCCAGTATTCGGCGGCAAAATTGACGGTCTTGAGTTCTATACCCAATTTATCACAGACTTGTTGCGCGTCAGCGAGGTCTTCCATGGCGGTGCAGTATTCCGTGCCGTCATCTTCTTCCCAGTTTTTCATGAATAAACCGGTGACGTGATGACCCTGCTCCAGCAGTAGCAAGGCCGTTACCGAAGAATCAACGCCCCCCGACATGCCAACGATTATATTTTTACTCATGGTCAAGATCGAGAAATGATTTTATCAGAGATAAAGGATAGCGATGACCGCTCAAGTATTCGTCTACACTAGACAGTACCAAAGGGCTGCGTAATCGATGTTGATGTGCGGCAATTTCGTCACGGGTAAGCCAGTGCGTTGCGACTATGCCGTCATCCAGTAATTGATCCGGGTTATGGCTATGACACAGACCGGAAAAACAAACTCTAATAAAGGTGGGCAGCTCAGGATTTCTGCGCCAAAGCTGTATGGAGATAAAGTGCTCGGGTTCAAAATGCCAGGCCGTTTCTTCATTCACCTCGCGCTTGACAGCGGCGATCAGGTCTTCATTTTTTTCAAAATGTCCGGCGGGTTGATTAAATTGCAGGCCGTGTGGGGTTTCCTCTTCAACGAGCAAAAAGCGATTGTCCCTTTCGATAACCGCTGCAACAGTAACGTGTGGTTTCCAAACCATTGATGATTTCCGACTTTAATAAAAACTAATATGTTACTAGATATTAGGAACTTATGTTGGTAAAAAAGGTTTAACGGAGTAAAGTTAAATCCGGAGCTGACAATAATGCCAGTGTATCCTGCTTTTATGATTTAATTTGTTATGTGTCCAAGCTTGAAATATATTAATATTGGCACTATGTCAGGTACTTAACAGTATTTTTTATTTGATTATTTGCTTATTATGCCCGATTTTGATCCTTTCAAATATAATGATGACGGCTTGGCTGTTCAAGAAGCCAAGCCCAAGTTAAAAAGGCCGCCCCTGTACAAAGTCATTTTGTTAAATGATGATTTTACGCCCATGGATTTTGTAATTGAAATTTTGATGGATTTTTTTGCCATGTCTGAAGAAAAAGCAACGCAGGTTATGCTGCAAATACATACTCAAGGGGTGGGAGTCTGTGGAACCTATTCTAAAGATGTTGCTGAAACCAAAGTGTATATAGTCAACGATTATTCACGAGAAAATCAACATCCGTTGATGTGCTCGATGGAAGAAGTGTAAATTTGGAGCGTTTATGTTAAGTAAAGAACTTGAAGTCACGTTAAATACCGCCTTTAAAAACGCGCATGATAAACGTCACGAATTTATCACCGCTGAGCATTTATTACTGGCATTGCTGGATAACAGCTCCGCAGAAGCCATCATGAAAGCATGCGGTTGCGATATTAAAACCTTACAGGTGCAATTAATTCAATTTATTGATGAAACCATGTCGTTAATTCCTTTGGGTATTCAGCGAGAAACACAGCCTACATTGGGATTTCAGCGAGTATTGCAACGGGCTGTTTTTCATGTTCAGGCATCCGATAAAAAAGAAGTGACCGGTGCCAATTTATTCGTAGCCTTATTTAGCGAGCAAGATTCTCACGCCGTCTACTTGCTGAATAAACAGGATGTATCACGCCTGGATGTGGTTAATTATTTGGCGCACGGGATTTCCAAAACCGATCAGGATCATGACGCATCCAGTGAGCGTGCATCGGAAGCGAGCAATACGGATAGCGAAGCCGGCAGTCCCTTGGACAAATATACAACCAATCTCAATGAAGAAGCTTTATTGGGCCGAATTGACCCATTAATAGGCAGAGAGCTTGAGCTTGAAAGAACCATTCAGACGCTTTGCCGTCGCCGTAAAAATAATCCTTTATTGGTCGGCGAGGCGGGTGTTGGTAAAACCGCGATTGCTGAAGGTTTGGCAAAAAGAATCGTTGAAGAAAATGTCCCTGAAATTCTAATGAATAGTGTGATCTATTCACTGGATTTGGGCGCACTGGTTGCTGGTACAAAATATCGGGGCGACTTTGAAAAGCGCCTTAAGTCCCTGATGAATCAGCTTAAAAAAGAACCGGATTCTATTTTGTTTATTGATGAAATTCATACCATCATTGGGGCGGGCTCTGCTTCTGGCGGGGTTATGGATGCATCCAACTTGATTAAGCCGGTGCTTGCTTCTGGTCAATTGCGCTGCATTGGCTCTACGACTTATCAGGAGTATCGCGGTGTTTTTGAGAAAGACCACGCCTTGGCTCGTCGCTTTCAGAAAATCGATGTATTGGAGCCTTCCGTTGAAGATACGATTCTGATTTTAAAAGGACTTAAATCACGCTTTGAAGAACATCATAATGTTAGATATTCTGCTGAAGCCCTAAGGGTAGCAGCCGAATTATCGGATCGTTATATTACGGATAGACATTTGCCGGATAAAGCCATTGATGTTATTGATGAGGCGGGTGCAAAGCAGCGGATGACGGCGGAAGCGGATCGTAAGCAGGATATCGATGTTGCCGAAATAGAGGATATCGTCTCAAAAATAGCCCGAATACCGGCGAGATCAGTGTCTTCCAATGATATTGACAAGCTCGCCAACCTTGAAAAAAATCTTAAAATGCTGGTTTTTGGTCAAGATGAAGCAATTTCTGCATTAGCTTCGGCGATAAAATTATCGCGTGCCGGCCTTCGGGATTCGCAGAAGACTATCGGTTCCTTTATATTTGCAGGGCCTACCGGTGTTGGTAAAACAGAAGTGACCCGTCAGCTTGCCAAAGTATTGGGTGTTGAGCTGATTCGTTTTGATATGTCTGAATACATGGAACGTCACACCGTTTCAAGATTAATTGGTGCGCCTCCAGGTTATGTCGGCTTTGATCAGGGCGGGTTGTTAACCGAGCAGGTTACCAAGCATCCTCATGCCGTGTTATTGCTTGATGAATTGGAAAAAGCGCATCCCGATGTTTTTAATCTGCTATTACAAGTCATGGATCACGGTTCATTGACCGACAATAATGGACGCAAAGCTGATTTCCGCAATATTATTTTGGTGATGACGACCAATGCCGGTGCGGAAGAAGGCAGTCGCGCCTCTATAGGTTTTACTCAGCAGAGTCATGAAACTGACAGCTTAAAAGTCATCGAAAAAGGCTTTTCACCTGAATTTCGCAACCGTTTGGATGCCATTATTCAATTTAAGCCGCTGGATATTTCAATTGTCGGACATGTCGTTGATAAATTTATCTTTGAATTAGAGGGGTTGCTTGCCGATAAGCATGTAACGCTAACGTTAAATGCCGAGGCACGTTTGTGGTTGGCTGAACATGGGTGTGATCCCAAAATGGGGGCAAGACCGATGGCGCGATTAATTCAGGAAAAAATCAAGAAACCTCTGGCTAATGACTTGCTGTTTGGCAAGCTCGCGCACGGTGGTCATGTCAGAATTTATGTGGAAAATGATGAAATGGCTTTTGCTATAGAAAGCGATGAGTTAATCGTTTCTGAAGCCAATTCTTAAGAGAGCGTTCGAGTCGTAAACAGGCCATTTAAAAGCTTGCGCTATCCTGTTGGTTAATGCGGATTACACCTCGATCGGGATTGGGGTGACCCCATAAACTGACGGGATTAGCGCATACGGAACGTGATACGGCCTTTACTTAAATCGTAAGGCGTCATTTCAACTTTAACGCTATCGCCTGTTAGAATACGGATATAATGTTTACGCATTTTTCCGGAAATGTGTGCAGTCACAACGTGACCATTTTCCAGCTCAACACGGAACATAGTATTAGGAAGGGTATCAATTACCTTACCTTCCATTTCAATTTGATCTTCTTTAGCCATCTGTATTAGTCTCAGCAATTTAAACCGCAAATTATAGCACAAGCTGATTTCTAACAACAGAAGAGTGTGGGTATTTGTTTTTTTAGGTGCTCATTTCAAGCCATTGCTTATCAATTAATAATTGTAGCGGTTGGTAATCACTTTTATAAGCCATTTTTTTACAAGCTTGTATCCAGAACCCCAAGTATAAAAA
>Ga0208613_1000624_pt1 | contig 11775 bp, 10 predicted proteins | sample CryBogmetaGMA6M_FD_184543 | JGI IMG/M metagenome (GOLD analysis project Ga0208613, IMG submission 184543) | Freshwater microbial communities from Crystal Bog, Wisconsin, USA - MA6M (SPAdes) | ecosystem: Environmental > Aquatic > Freshwater > Lake | place: Crystal Bog, Wisconsin, USA | collected... | reverse complement strand
TATTTTGCCCCCCGCCGCATTCAGATCCTTGGCCATGCCGAGATGGCTTATCTGGCGTCGCTTTCGGAGTCGGAACGTTCCGTGCGCCTGGAGCAGCTCTTCAAGCATCATGTGCCGTGCGTGGTCGTCACCCGGCGGCACCGGGTGCTTCCGGAGTTGCTGAAGCTGGCGGAGGAATATCGCACATGCCTGCTTCGCACCCCGTTGATCACGAAGAATTTCATCAACGGGGCAACCCTGATCATGGAGAACCTTGTGTCGCCCCGCATGGTGATGCAGGGGACGATGGTGGAAATCCTGGGGGTGGGAGTGCTCCTGGTGGGCAAGGCGGGCGTGGGAAAGAGTGAAACCGCGCTGGCCCTGATCAAGAAGGGGCATTCCCTGGTCTCCGATGATGTTACGGCCTTCCGGCTGGACAATTCCGGCGATGTGATCGGGGCGCCGGTCGGCGTCACGCGCTATCATATGGAGATCCGTGGTCTGGGGATCATCCATGTGCCCAGTCTTTTTGGCGTGGCGGCGGTCCGCAATGAGAAGAAGCTCGACCTCGTGATCAACCTGTGCAGCCCGGATATGATCGCCGCGGAGGACCGCAGCGGCCAGACGGCTCAGAAGCGCAGCATTCTCGGCGTGGAGGTGCCCTCCATCGAGGTGCCCGTCGCGCCCGGCCGGGATGTCTCGAACATCGTCGAAGTTGCCGCGCTTGACCAGATGCTCAAGCGACTGGGGCACGATGCCGCCAAGGAATTGGATGAAAAACTGATCTCAGTGCTGTCAGGGGATAAAGAGCGGCAATGAGCAATGGCGGGAAAAAGAACGGACCTTCGGAGCAGATCCTTGTCCGTGAGTTGAAGGTCCTGAACAAACTGGGGCTTCATGCCAGGCCTGCGGCGCTGTTTGTCAAGGCGGCCAGCCGGTTCGTGTCAGACATCACCGTCGAGCGGTCTGGAAACGAGGTTTCGGGCAAGAGCATCATGGGGTTGATGACGCTGGAGGCCGGGATGGGGGCCGTGCTGAAGATCACCGCGGACGGACCGGATGCCGAGGCGGCAATCAGCGAACTCCAGAAACTGATTGAAAACAAGTTTTTTGAAGGCTGAACACTGTGAAAAAAACGGGCGCCGGAGACCAATCGGAGATCATACTCCGTGGAGTGGGGGGGTCGCCCGGTGTTGTTTCAGCATCTGTCTATCGCGTCAGCACCGAGGAAACCCGCTGCCCTGACCGCGTCCTGAAAACGGATGAAATCCTCCAGGAAGTCGAACGCTTCAAGGCGGCGGTCGAGAAGACCCGCCAGCAGATCACGCTGATTAAAAAGAAGGTTGGCCGCGCCATCGGTCAGGCCGACGCCACCATCTTCGACGTGCACATGATGGTCCTGGATGACAGCGCTTTTTTCGGCGAAACCATCCGGCGGATCGAGGAGGACCGCATGAATGCCGAGGCGGCAGTGTGGGCGGTGACCAACCGGTACGGGGAGGTTCTCTCCGCAATGGAAGACGAATACCTTCGTGAACGTGCCGCCGACATCAAGGATGTCACCCGCCGGGTACTGCGTAACCTGACGGGCGAGAAGACTCATGCTTTGGACGGGATCCGCAATAAGAGCATCATTGTTGCGACCGACCTTTCCCCTTCGGACACCGCTTCGCTGCGGCGGGACATGGTGTTGGGGTTTGCAACCGACCTCGGAAGCAGCACGTCGCACACGGCCATCATGGCCAGGGCGCTGGGAATTCCCGCCGTGATCGGCCTCGGGGATGTCACCCGGCGGCTCGAAACTGATGATGAAATTCTCATGGACGGCACGGAGGGGGTGGTCATCCTGCATCCCTCCGAGGCGAGCCTGAATAAATACAACGCGCTGGCCCGGCAACGGGAAAACATCCAGACCGGCCTGGCCGGTCTGCGCGACCAGCCTGCCGAGACACTGGATGGTCATCGTGTGGTGCTTTCGGCGAATATCGAGCTTGTGGACGAGGTTGGCGAAGTTCGGAAAGTCGGGGCCGAGGGGGTGGGCTTGTTCCGGTCGGAATACCTCTATGTCGCCAGCCGTGAACTTCCAACGGAGGAGGAGCAGTTGGCGGCGTACCAAGGGGTGGCTTCCCTCCTGGCACCCGACCCGGTGATCATCCGTACCGTCGACCTTGGCGGTGACAAGTTTGCGTCCTCCCTTAAAATGTCCGCGGAAATCAATCCCTTCCTGGGATACCGGGCAATCCGCTTCTGCCTTGCCCAGCCGGCGGTTTTCAAGACCCAGTTGCGGGCCATCCTCCGGGCGAGCGCCCACGGCAAGGTGCGGATCATGTACCCGATGATCAGCAACGTCGGCGAGGTGATCCGCGCCAATGCGATCCTCGAGGAATGCAAGGGGGAGCTGCGCAACGAGGGACTTGCGTTCGATGATGGCATTGAGGTCGGGGTGATGATCGAGATTCCCTCGGCGGCCATCACGGCGGACATCATTGCCAAGCATGTGTCGTTCTTCAGCATCGGGACCAACGACCTGGTCCAGTACACCCTGGCGGTGGACCGGGTGAACGACCGGGTGGCCCATCTCTACGAGCCCACCCATCCGGCCGTGCTGCGGCTGATGAAAATGACGATCGAGGCCGGTCATGCCCGCGGGATCTGGGTCGGGATGTGCGGCCAGATGGCGGGCGATCCCCTGATGACCCACCTGCTGCTGGGACTGGGCATTGATGAGCTGAGCATGGCTCCCTCCGCCCTGCCCGCAGTGAAGGACATGATCCGCAGCGTGACCCTGGCGCAGGCCAAACGCCTGGCCGAGACCGCGCTCCGCGAGGAAACCGCCGCGGATGTCCTGAAGCTCTGCCGCGAGCTGACCGCCCGGGTCGCTCCTGAAATACTTGAATTGGTTAAATAATCCGGTTATTGTCATCAAAAAACAACAAGGGGATATTATGTCAGATCGTTATTTGTTCACATCGGAATCAGTGTCTGAGGGCCATCCCGACAAGGTTGCCGACGGAATTTCGGATGCTATTCTCGACGCCAATCTGGCGCAGGACCCCAGGGCTCGTGTAGCGTGCGAAACCCTCGTTAGCACCGGCCTTGTGGTCGTGGCCGGCGAAATTACCAGCAAGGCGATCGTCAACTATGCCGATATCGCCCGCGAGAAGATCCGCAAGATCGGCTACACGGATGCCGCGCTCGGGTTTTCCGCCGACAGTTGCGCCATCATGGTTTCCATTGACCGCCAGTCTCCCGATATCTCCCAGGGCGTGACGGCAGGGAAAGGTTTGTTCAAGGAGCAGGGGGCCGGTGACCAGGGGATGATGTTCGGGTATGCCTGTGACGAAACCCGCGAGCTCATGCCGATGCCCATCATGTTCTCGCATCGCCTCACCCGCACCCTGGCGAAGGTGCGCAAGAGCGGCGCGCTGCCTTTCCTGCGGCCCGACAGCAAGTCGCAGGTGACCATTGCCTATGAGGACGGGCGTCCGGTCCGGATCGATACCGTGGTGGTCTCGTCCCAGCACAGTCCCGAGGTCTCGTACAAGACGCTGAAGGACGCCATTATCGAGGAAGTCATCAAGAAGGAACTTCCCGCCAAGCTGTTGAAGAACACCCGCTACCTGATCAACCCGACCGGGCGTTTTGTCATCGGGGGACCACATGGGGACAGCGGTCTGACGGGCCGCAAGATCATTGTCGACACCTACGGCGGCATGGGGCGCCACGGCGGCGGCGCCTTCTCCGGCAAGGATCCCTCCAAGGTGGATCGCAGCGCGGCCTATATGGCGCGTTATGTGGCCAAGAATATCGTGGCCGCGGGGTTGGCCAGCCGATGTGAGATCCAGCTGGCCTATGCGATCGGGTATGCGGATCCGGTTTCGGTCCATGTCGACACGTTCGGCACGGGCACGGTCAAGGATTCCCTGATCGTCAAGGCCGTGCGCTCGGTCTTCGGGCTTAAGCCGGCAGAGATCATCAAGCAGCTCGACCTACTGCGCCCGATTTATGAGGCAACCTCGTCCTATGGGCACTTCGGCCGCACGGATCACCTGGATTCCTTTACTTGGGAAAAGGTGGATAAGGTCAAGGCTCTTCAGGCGGCGATCTGAGGTGACGCCGGTCCTGCCGGTGTCGAGTGACAAGTGTCGGTGTGGCATTGATGATGCCCCCGACGCTTGGTTTTTCAAGGTGGTTGTGGTGTCGAATCAAGAGCAATGGAGTTGATTATGGCGACGATGGATATTCAGGAAATCATGAAACTTTTGCCGCATCGGTACCCGTTCCTGCTGGTGGACCGGGTAATCGAGTGTGATGAGCAGCGGCGGATTGTGGCCATCAAGAACGTGACCATGAACGAGCCTTTTTTCCAGGGACATTTTCCCGGCGTGCCGGTGATGCCCGGGGTGCTCCAGATCGAAGCCATGGCCCAGACGGGCGGGATCCTGATAAACCGCATTGCCAATGCCGGGGAGCGGGTCCCGTTCTTCATGTCCATTGACAACGCCAAGTTCAGGCGCGTGGTGAAGCCCGGCGACCAGTTGCGCATCGAGATCACCATCACCACCCTGAAACCCCGCGTGGCGAAATTTTCCGGTAAATGCCTGGTGGATGGCGAGGTGGCATCCGAAGCCGACCTGATGTGCATGTTGACCGACCAGAAGGTGACTGCATGACCAGGATTCATCCTTCAGCCATTATCCATGAAGGAGCCCAGTTGGGGGTGGATGTCGAAATCGGCCCCTACAGCATTGTGGGGCCGAACGTCAGGATCGGGGACCGGGCAAAGATCATGCCGCAGGTCTTTCTCGACGGGCATACCAGCATTGGTTCCGAATGTACGATTTTCCCCTTCGCCAGCATCGGCAGCCAGACGCAGGACCTCAAGTTCAAGGGGGGAGTCACTTTTGTCGAGGTCGGCGCCCGTACGACGCTCCGGGAATATGTCACCGTCAACTCGGGTACTGCGGAGGGCGAGGTCACTCGCGTCGGGGCCCAGTGCCACATCATGGCCTACTGCCATGTGGCGCATGGCAGCAAGGTGGGCGACCGGGTGATCATGGCGAACGGGGCATCCCTTTCCGGCGATGTGCTTGTCGAAGACGATGTCGTGATCGGCGGCATGACCGGGATCCATCAGTTTACCCGTATCGGCGGGTTTGCGATGGTGGGCGGGATGGCCAAGATCACGCAGGATGTGCCACCCTTCATGCTTGTGGACGGCTCGCCGGCCGGGGTTCACGGGATCAATAGCGTCAAACTGCAGCGGTTGAATGTTCCGGCTGAGACCCAGGCGATGATCAAGAAGGCTTTCAAGGTGATCTACCGCGACGGATTGTCCACGCGCCAGGCGCTGGAGAAGATTCGCGCGGAACTCACGATGACGCCCGAAATTGAGCGTCTCGTCAAGTTTATCGAGACATCGGAGCGGGGCATTATCAAGTGATCGTTCGCCACACGGCGGAGGGAACCATGAAGACACCACGGCCACGGTTTCACGTGAGCGGGGGAAGTCCGGGATGGATCATCCCGGCGCTGATGGTTTTGCTGGCGGCTGCGTTGTTGTCCCCGGGCGTCGAGGAGAAGCCGGTTTCGCTTGCCTCGCCCCAGGCGACCATTAACTTCACCTTCAGCCAGGTGGATGTCCGGGCCTTCGTCAAAGTGATCGGCGAGGTCACCGGTCGACGGTTCATCGTGGATGAGGCCGTCAAGGGGCAGGTGACCATCATGGCACCGCGCGTTCCCGTCGCCGAGGCCTACTCCCTGTTTACCCGCATCCTGGAATCAATCGGCTGTGCCGTTGTGGAAGGCGATGAAGTGAACAGGGTTGTCTTGTTGCCATCCCGGGTCATTCCCTCGGCTCCCGTTATCGGGGAGAATGGACGTTTGTCGGGAAATGGCCTGATTACCCGTGTTATCAGGCTGAAGAACACGAATGTGTCTGACCTGCGGAAAGTCCTGGATACGTTGACAGGGCGGGAAAAGGGCGGTTCGGCCGCCATTCTGGAGTCGTCGAACCATATCATCCTGACCGATACGGTGCAGAACGTTCTGCGTTTCGAGCAGTTGATGGCGGAGATCGATAAGACCGGTGTGGGCACGACGAGCGAGGTGGTTTTCTTGAAGTTCGCGGATGCCTCAGAGTTTGTGCAGCAGTACAACCAGGCGGCCAGCGGCCAGCGCGTGATGATCCGGGAAGGGGTCACCACCCGTAGCGGCAGCGACCTGGTGATGCTTGCCTCTCCTCAGTCCAACAGCATCATCCTGATCGGTCCGTCGGCGGCGATTTCCGAGGTGAAGAAGATCCTGGCAATGGTGGATGTCGAGACCTCCGCCGGGCGTGGAACGCTGCATGCCATTTTCCTGAAATACATTTCGGCGGAGGAGGCGGCCAAGAGCCTGAATGCCCTGCTTGAGCGCTCGTTGGGCAAGGATCCGCCGAAGGCCGGCGAACGTCGCCGGCTCTCCGTGGAAGCAAGTGCCGCCAACAACGCCCTGCTGGTGGATGCCTCGCCGATGGATTTCCAGATGATCAAGTCGCTGGTCGAGGAGCTCGACAAAACCCAGAGCCAGGTGCTGATCGAGGTGGTCATCGCCGAGGTCAGTGCGGACGACACCCTGGATGTGGGCGTGGAGCTGACAGCCCTCAACTCACCTTCCAAGGTGGGGGATACGGTCGTGCAGGGAAGTACCCGGCTGAGCGACAGTCCCGGCAGCATCAACGATATCGTCCAGAACGGCATCTTCCCGCGGGGAATCATGGTGGGTGTGGCCAAGGGGAACCGGCTGGACAGCAGCGGTAACGTGGTGTCCAGTTATCCGGGGCTGGTCAACATCAATGCCCTGCAGAAAAAAGGCAAGGTGAAGATCCTCTCGAGCGTCCCGCTCGTCTCCCAGAACAACAAGGAGGCCAGCGTCAGCGTGGTGGACAACATTCCAATCCTCAAGTCCACCATCCAGGGTGGATCGGGGACCGCGCGTGATGTAATTCAGAACATCGAGCGGATGGACGTGGGAATCAAGCTCAAGCTGACCCCCCATGTCAACCCCTCCAACGAGGTCTGCATGGTGTTGAACCCGAGCATCGAGGCGATCATCGACGCCGGCACGGCGGGGCAGTATACGCCGACGATCGCCAAGCGTGAGGTCTCCACGACCGTGACGGTACCGGATGGGCGGACAATCGTCATCAGCGGGTTGATTCGCGAGGACCGCTCTAACATCGTCCGGAAGATCCCGCTTCTGGGCTCGATTCCCGTCATCGGGATCCTCTTCCGGCATACGGTCGAAAGCAAGCAGCGGACCAACCTCATCATCTTTGTCACTCCCCGGGTGATGTCGGAGGGGACGACGGCGCAGGCCGCGACGGATCTGTGGAGCCGGAAAACGGGCCTGAACGTCACCAATACCGATGTTTCCGTCACCAGTCCGATCACTCCCGATAACCCTTGAGGTGATATGGATACTCCCGCGGACAGCGTTGAGGTGGCCCGTAAGCGGGCATTGGAGTTCGGGGTGGCCTTTCATGCGGATGTGGGGGATGAGGCGCTTGATCCCGCTCTCGTCCGGGGAATCCCCGTGGAATGGGCGCGGACGCATGGACTTCTGCCAGTGCGGCTTGACGGTGAACTCTGCCTCCTGACCTCTGATCCCGCGGGAATAGAGAAGCACCAGGATATCGCCCTGCTTGTGGGTAGCGAACTGCGGCCGGTGGTGGCACCGCCCGAGGTTATTCTGCGATGCATTGAACGCTGCTATTTCAGCCGGCGTGAGTCGACCGAGGATTTCCTGCGTGATATGGAAAAGGGAGCGGCAGGGGACGGTAAGGCGGCCGAATCCCGTTCCGATGACCTGCTTAAGACCGCGGATGAGGCGCCGGTCACGCAGCTGGTGAACCTGATCCTTCTCGAGGCCGTCAAATCGCGGGCATCGGACATCCACATGGAGCCCTTCCAGTCGCGATTGCGGGTGCGCTACCGGGTCGACGGGGTGCTCTATGAGCAGGCGAGCCCGCCGAAACAGATGGAGCGTGCGCTGGTGTCGCGGATCAAGGTGATGGCGCATCTCGACATCGCCGAGAAGCGTCTGCCCCAGGACGGCATGGCGCGGGTCAGGGTGGGGGAGCGGGAGATTGATATCCGCGTCTCCACCGTGCCCGTGGCGGAAGGCGAGCGGGTGGTGCTCCGCCTGCTTAACCGCGATTCCTCGGTCATGTCGCTCAGCGATCTTGGCATGCCCGACTCGATGCTCAAGTCGTTCAATGCATTGCTTCACGAGGCGAACGGGCTGGTGATTGTCTGCGGTCCCACCGGGAGCGGCAAAACGACCACGCTGTACGCGGCCATCGGACAGCTGGATACCAAGGGGCGGAACGTTCTCACGATCGAGGATCCCATTGAATACCAGTTGCCGGATATCGGTCAGATGCAGGTGAAGCCGAAGATCGGGCTGACCTTTGCCCGGAGCCTGAGGCACATCCTGAGGCAGGACCCGGATGTGGTTCTGGTTGGGGAAACCCGTGACAACGAAACCGCGGAAATCGCGGTGCGGGCGTCTCTGACGGGGCATCTGGTGTTCACAACCCTGCATACGAATGACGCGGCCAGCGCGGTGATCCGGATGATGGACATGGCGGTGGAGCCTTACCTGCTGGCAGCGGCGCTACGGGGCACGCTGGCCCAGCGACTGGTGCGGCGTCTTTGTCCGGCCTGCCGGAAGCCCGTTACCGTGTCTGCCCGGGATCTCTCGCTCCTGGGGTCGGCCGGCAGCCGGCTGGAGGGGGCGACCGTGTATGAGCCGTCGGGATGCCCCGCCTGCCTGGGCGGCTATCGCGGCCGGCTGGGGATTTTTGAGCTGCTGGTGGTCGACAGTGAAATCGAGGAACTGATCCGGGGTGGGGCCTCGGCGGCCCGGAAGCTGCGTTCACTCCCCGGCAAGGAGATCCGCCGCACCATGTTGGATGACGGTGTTGAAAAGATTCTGGCAGGTGAAACAAGCCTTGCTGAAATTCTCTACGCCCTGGGATTGTAGAGTCTTCCGATGCGTACTTTTTCATACAAGGGGTTCGACAGTTCAGGCGTGGTGCGCCGGGGATTGATCGAGGCGCAGGACCTCAAGGAGGCACGTGAGAAACTGATGGCCCGCGGGATCCTGCCCCAGGAGGTGGCGCCGTCGGAGACGCCTGTCGGGACTTCCTTTTCCGCCGGGCAGGGACCTTCTTTCAAAGCCGAGAGCCGGGTTGCCTTCTACCGTGAGTTGGGGGTCTTGCTTGGGGCGGGACTGCCGATGGTGGGCGCGATGGAGATCCTGATGGAATCCCCCGAGCTGGGGGTCTCCGCATCCCTGCTGGCCGGTGTTCGTGACCGGATCCGCGAAGGTGCCTCCCTGGCGGCGGCTCTCGGGGCGGCCGCTCCGCATATCAAGCCGTACGAACGTGCCATTCTGGAGGTCGGCGAGAAGTCCGGCAACTTGGAGGGGATGTTGGAGCGGCTGGCGCTTTTTGTGGAGGAGCAGGAGCATTTGCGCGAAAAGATTGTGTCCGCGCTGATCTATCCCGCCATCATCCTGACTTTTGCGGTGCTGGTGGCGGTTGGCCTGCTGGGGTTTGTGGTACCGGCGGCGGCCTCGGTCATCACCGAGCAGTCCCGTGTGGCGCTCCCTTGGCTGACCCGCTTCATGATGATGGCCGGGCGCGTAGCGATGGTCGGCCTGCCAGTGCTGATCCTCGGCGCCTTGGCGGGGCGCTCGTGGCTGAAGCGCAGGATGGCGGCGGAGCCCTCCTTGCGGCACCGGCTCGACCAGGCGCTGTTTCAGGTGCCGCTGGTCGGGCGGGGTTATACGATCGTGACAAACCTCCGGTGTGCCAGGACCCTTGCCATCCTGTTGAAGGGCGGGGTGGGGCTGGTGGATGCGCTGTCGTTGGCGGGCCGGTCGACGGGTAGCGCGTGGGTGGCTCACCTGATGGAGGCGGAGGCCGAATCCGTCAGGCACGGAAGCAGTCTGGCGGACGCCATCCGGCGCATACCGCCGCTGGCCGGTTCCTTACCTGCCTGGATCCTGGCCGGTGAGGCCAGTGGCGCCCTGGAAAAGCTTTTGGATACGGCGGGAAATACTTACCAGCACCAATGGAACCGGTTTGTTGCCCGGACGATGAGCTGGCTGGAGCCCGTGCTCATCCTGTGCATTGGCCTCTTTGTGCTGCTTGTAACCTTGTCGGTGCTATTACCCATTCTTGCGCTGAACCAGATGCTGGGGTAAGTAAGGAACGGATTATGGCTCCCAATGGCTACCCAACTCAGGGTTTTTCCCGCATGAGTTCTCTGGCTGTTCCTGGAGACGTGCTGTCCCCCAGGTGATCCCTTTATCCCCCCCCAAGGAGGGGAGCTCTCTAGACGGATGCAAGATCGCGCATGGCGATGACCTTGTACTGATTCTCGGCCAGATACTTCATATATTCCGCAAACCGCTCCTCCGAGGTATTAACCCAGGGATGCGTATACTCGGGTACCCCATGGAACATCAGCACAGGGATCTTCCCGTTTTTAGCGTGCTCCAGTGCCGCGTAGAAAATTGACGGATCCTCGCCATGCACAGGAAAACTGGGCACCAACAGATGATGATCGCGTCCCGGCTCATAAGCACGGCCATCACCAATCCGGGCAAACAAATAGTTCCTGGCTTCGAGAACGGCCACCGCCTGCGGATTCACCCCGCAACCCGGATAACAAAAAGTGGTGGGGCGGGGGATCCCGTGCTCCGCACAGCGTTCGTCGAGAAAATCCAGTTCTGCCTCCAACTGCACGGGAGATAAACCCGTCACGCCGGCATGATGTCCCGTATGGTTGCCAATTTCAAAGCCGAGATCGGACAACCCTTTAATCTGCTTCCAGGTCATGTACTGCTGCTTATTGGTTTCAAAATCCGGCGGAAACTCACACACATAAAAAGTAGCACCAAACCCATATTTCCTGAGTAATGGAGCGACAAACGTCGCATGATTGCTGACAGCATCATCGAAAGTCAAAACGACAAGTCTTTCCGGGATCATTGTGGTGGTATTCATGGTCCCAGAATCTACAGAGGCCCCCTGCGTGACTCAATCATAATGATCGATAAGGTCACTGCGCGGGTTCAAGCGCGTGCACCTCAAGCCGGGTGAGGGGGAGACAGTTGTTTTCAGTCTCGCCCCGTTCCAGCTCGCGTTTGTCGACAAGGACGGTGTGCGCACTGTCGAGCCGGGTAAATACATCATTGGAATAGGCGGAAGCCAGGTGCCGGCGGTGTCTGCAACGGTGAAGATTGCCGAACGGATTATCGATCCCCCGTATGTTCACAACAGTCTGATACTCAAGTGAGGGGATATAAAGGTTAAGTTCCAGCCAGTTCTTGGTTCGTCAGGAATGAGCGTGATCTTCAGTCCTTTTTCCTGGCCGCCCGGCGAATTTCGCTCGGGCTAAGGCCGCAGGTGCGGCGGATGAACTTGTTGAAATGATGAGGGTCGCCCAAGCCCACTGAGGAACCGACCACGCTGACCGGAATGGAGGTCTCCTCGAGCAACTGTCTGGCCCGTGCAAGCCGCTGTTCCCGGATCCAGAAGCCGACGGGATGTCCGACGGACTTTGTGAACAGTTGGTCCAGCCTGCGCCGGGACATCCCGGCTGTGCCCGCCAGTGCCTCCGGGGTAAGATCCGCATCAGCCAGATACCTCCGGATACGGTCCAGGACGGATTGAACCACGGGGATAGAGGTGTTGCCGCCGCCCCGCAGCTCGCGCGTGAGACGCGCCAGGCGCCTCAGTAT
>Ga0208613_1000623_pt1 | contig 11775 bp, 12 predicted proteins | sample CryBogmetaGMA6M_FD_184543 | JGI IMG/M metagenome (GOLD analysis project Ga0208613, IMG submission 184543) | Freshwater microbial communities from Crystal Bog, Wisconsin, USA - MA6M (SPAdes) | ecosystem: Environmental > Aquatic > Freshwater > Lake | place: Crystal Bog, Wisconsin, USA | collected... | reverse complement strand
GGTTATGGCTGCCATTGCAATGGCTTTGTCTCGGATGATTTGTGGACCAAAATAAATATCTTCATTGTTCAATTTTTGATTTTTGAGATAATTAAGAGACAATCGCGCATACGCTTTTGGTGCTTCATTATTGAAATGGGTATCAATATAAAGTAAATGAGGAAGGGTGTCGTGGGGTTGAGCGTATGTGAGTTTTTCGGAGGCTGCTTTTGCTTGTTCGTTCATTCCAAGCTCTTGAGCAATAATAATCTTCATAACCAAATACAGCGGGCGCTCTTTGTAGTGGTTGTCAAGCCATCGGCTGGAGGAAGGATAGTTATTTTCGCTGATGGATAAAAGGGTTTGATAGAGGTCGGATTCTTCGGTTTTTGGTTCTTGGTTAAGGTTTTCTTTGAGAATAGAGAGAAGCTTTGGATTGGGTTTTGAAATCATTTCAGAGGTCATGATGGCAAAAATACCTGAAAGATAGTTATTGGCATCGAGATGATAGGAGCGGAGAAAATGGTCATACGCCTTGGTATAATCTCCTAATTGAGCATACGTCAGTGCGAGATTGTACTGTAAGATCGAGTGTTGTGGATGAGCTATTAGGAGTTTTTGGAGTTGAGTATTTGCGTCTCTTAACTGAAAATTTAATGCTTTTTGTATCGCAATGGCAATCCCATAATCGATGTCTGAGGCATGGGAACTTTTTTTAAGATACTCTTTAGCAGAGGTAATATCATCAATATAGATATTGGCATTTCCTTTACGGATGTAACTGATGGTTTGATTTGCATTAAAAATTTTATAGGGAGCAAAGGCAAAAATTTTTGGATAGGTTTGAGGATGAATTTTAGCATCAATATTTCGATACGCTTTTTGGATAGTATTAGTATCAAACAGAGTGGATTTTAAAAATACTTTAATCGGATAGGGAGTATAGACATCATCCGGATATTTATCACTTATTCTCTTAAGAATGTCACCTGCTTCTTGATGCTGTCCCATTTTGAGATCTACGAAGACCAATGAAAGACTCTCTTCTACAGGCTTTTTATTTTGGATAATGGCTGTGTTTAAATAGTCACGCGCACGAGATAAATTACCATTATTAGCATAGAGTAGACCAAGAGAAAAGGAGTCTACCTCCTGCAATGGATTTTCGAGTGTATTTATGGCTCCAGTATAATTTCCATACAATGTATCAATGGATGCTTTGAGTTTATTTTGAGTGAGTTGATATTCATCAGTCGTAGGATGGTTGAGAGCGCTAAGCGCTTCAAAATAATTACCACGATAGTAATTAATTAACGAATAGTAGTAAGAGTACATTGGAGAGTTGCTTTCAGTATTTAAATACGCATGCGCCAAGTCAATGTAATACTCAAAATTGTCTTTTTGTTTCAAATGTAAGCAGCATACTGCAGCATTAAGGGCGCTGACACAACGGTTTTCAGACATGGCAATAGAGCGTTTGAAATTTTCCAATGCAGCGCTGTACTCTTTTTCTTTGAGTCGTACGACACCGAGATTGTATTGGGAAATAGATTCTGAGTAGAGGGCAACTTTTTCAAATAACTTGAGAGCTTCAGCTTGATTACCATTCGCATACATATAGTTGGCACGCTCAATCATATTCTCAAGTTCACTGGGTTCGATTTTGGGTTCTTCGGGATTTTTAGAAGAGAGGAGAGGCTCTTCTTTGGCAGAAGCATCTTTTTCACCTGAGTGGGAAAGTAGTGCGAAAGTAATCCCACCACCTGCAAGCAATAATGTACCAAGGGCTCCTGCAATAATGAGTATTTTCTTTTTAGAAAAAGATGGCTTTTCGTTGGTGCTCTCATCGTCCTTAGATTCAGTTGCCTCAACACCCGCAGCATCAGACTCTTCGATGATAATTATTTCTTCTTGCTCTTCAGCCATTGTGATTCTTTATCTTTAAAGGTATTTTTTCAATACAGTTGGTAGGTTTATGGAACCATCTTCTTGTTGAAAATTTTCCATAATAGCTACCATCGTCCGACCAACGGCTAAACTTGAACCGTTGAGGGTATGGGCGAGGATGTTTTTTCCCTCTTCTTTGTAGCGGATCTTCGCACGACGGGCTTGGAAATCTCTTGTATTGGAAACGGAACTGATTTCACGGTATGCATTTTGTCCCGGAAGCCACACTTCCAAATCGACTGTTTTGGCAGCACCAAATCCTAAGTCACCTGTACAAAGAGTGACAAGACGGTGCGGAAGTCCTAATGCTGCAAGGAGGTCGGAGGCACATGCAACCATGTCATCAAATACTGCATCGCTTTGATCGGCTCGAGCGATAGAGACCAGTTCAACTTTGTGAAACTGATGCTGGCGAATCATCCCGCGCACATCACGTCCGCCTGAACCTGCCTCTTTGCGAAAACACGAGGTATATCCTGTCATTTTAATCGGTAAATCTTGGACATTTAAAATTTCATCTTGATAGAGATTTGTGAGGGGTACTTCGGCGGTGGGGATAAGGAACAGCTCTTCGCCATCGACTTTGAACAAATCGTCTTCAAACTTCGGAAGTTGACCTGTTCCTTCTAGGGCACGACGGTTAACAAGCATCGGAACGCTCACTTCCATAAAGCCCCGTTCGCGGTTGAAGTCAAGCATGAAATTGATAAGCGCACGCTCCAAACGTGCCCCCATCCCGCTTACAACACTAAAACGGCTTTTGGCAAGTTTGACTCCGCGTTCAAAATCAATCCAACCGTTTTGCTCGGCCAGTTCCCAATGCTCTTTTGGGGTGAAGCTGAAGGTTGGAGGAGTAAGCACTTTGCGAATTTCGATATTGTCGTTTTCGTCTTCACCGTCAGGGACATCGGAATCAGGAAAATTGGGAACGCGCATGGCGATGGTTTCTAGTGCTTCTTCGGCAATTCGCTGGGTTTCTAGCAATTCAACCAATTGTATTTTTGCTGCGTCCACTTCGATTTTAAGCTCATTCGTATTTTTGCCCTCTTTTTTGTACTGACCAAATAAACGACTGCGTTCATTTTGAGCAGCTTGGGCGACCTCGTAGACTAGTTTGGCATTTTTTAGGGATTCATTGAGGGTTTTAAGAGAATTTATAAGTTCACTGTCAACTTTTTTACGTTTAAGTGCTGTGGCTGTTGTGTCAAAGTCTTTTTGAAGAAGTTTTAAATCGATCATTAAGTGGTATTCCTACAAGGTTAAAGTGAGTCGATTATAGCCAAAAGAGGCTAAAATTAACTCAAAATCGCCTTCGCAAGTTCAAACTGATTAGCCGTCATGATATGAATTTTTGGATGGAGGGCTTTTAGTTCTTCAAAGAGGGTTTTACTGAGTTCAAATCCGATGCGGTACTCTTCTTCTGGGCTAATTAATGAAGCTGTTTCTAGTGCTTCAACCCACGTGTGCGGGACGTGAATACCCGGAACATTTTCGTCCAAAAATCGGGCAGTGCGCAGTTTGGTAATGGGGAAATAACCCAAAATGAGTACACATTTTTTGTTGTGTTCAGCGTTGGCATTTTCCATCATGTTGAGTAATTTTTTGGCACTTTCACTGTCATAGACGGGTTGAGAGATGATGGCGATAGCGCCATAGGCTACTTTTTTGGACATCTTTTTTTGTAATGCAGCACTGTTTTTGGAATACGAATCGATAACGGCAAACGGATAAATCGGTTGTGGTGGCGCAATGAGTTTTTGTTCCGCCAAATCGATTCCACTATTAAGAGTGGTGATGATGTCGAGGAGGAGATTGCTATTTCCCTCAAATACCCCTTTGGCATGAGGCTGATCGGAATAGTGAGCACTGTCGCCTGTGAGGGCGAGAATGGCACGCACTTGCGATTCGTTGGCTCCTAGTAAATCGCTTTGCAAAGCGATACGGTTACGGTCGCGCATACTCATCGTTGCCAGTGTCGGGAGTCCAAAACGATCTTGGAGTTTCATCGCGGCGAAGAGGGCATTGTATTTTAGTTTAGCCAGCGGGTTGTCGGTGGTGCTGAATCCATCGACAAGTTTATCGAGACCCAAAGCGGCGATTTTCTCAATCGTTGGGGCAAACTGAGCTGAACGTGATGGAGTAGTCTCTAATGTTATATAGGTTCCGTGACGGAGTTTATGGAGGAATGATTCGAACAAAAGCTACCCTTGGATATAATTGCGTCATTATAACAAAAGTAGGAAGTTAATTTTGATAAAGTTAGCGGTATTTGATTTTGATTCGACATTAATGGATGGTGAGACCATCGATTTTTTTGCTGAAGCTATGGGAATTGGAGAGCAAGTCTCTCAAATTACCGAGCGGGCGATGAATGGTGAGCTTGATTTTTTTGAAAGTCTGCAACAGCGTGTTGGGCTCTTGAGGGGGTTAGAATTTAGTAAAATAGAAGAAATCTGTCACAACCTCCCTTATATGAATGGGGCAGTAGAGACGATTACACAACTCAAAGCGCGTGGAATTAAAGTGGTTTGTTTTAGTGGAGGGTTTCGTACTGCTACATCGTATGCTAAAAATATTTTGGGATACGATGCCGATTTTTCCAATGTACTGCATGCGAAAGACGGAAAGCTCAGTGGGCTTGTCGGTGGCGATATGATGTTTGATTTCTCTAAGGGTGATATGTTGTTGCGCTTGCAAGAGCTGTTGAACATTACGTCTGAAGAAACAATGGCGGTTGGAGATGGAGCAAATGACCGCTCTATGTTTGCTCATGCCGGAACTCGTGTGGCATTTTGTGCCAAAGAGATTCTTAAAAAAGAGGCCAATGTCATCATTGACACCAAAGACCTCACCCAAATTATTACGAAGGTATTTATTTAATGTTAGAAAATTCACTATGGTTGCGTTACAACCCAGAAAAAACAATCCGCGAAGTATTGGTCGGACTTTACAGCTGTGCTGCTGTTGAGATCGAAGAAGATGAAAGAGAACTGTACGCATCGTTAAAGCGTCATCTGACAAAAAAAGAGCTGCGGATGATTATGATGAATGAAGGTGGTTGCTCGGTAGAAGAAATTGGTACTGAAGTCGGACTTGAAGGTGAAGCATTGACCAAAGCACAATACAAAGCGTACCGAAAAGTTCGTCAGGATAAGATTCGTTTGGAAGTACGTGCCAATAAAGTTAAAGAAGAAAAGGTTGAAATCGCCGAAGAAGTGTGATGTCAACGTGATTTATTAATCGTCCATTTATTCTTTCTGAGATATGATGTTCACGATATTTAAAAAAAGGAATTGTATGATGAAATCAACTTCATTGTTATTTGCGGCTGTTGTCGCTGTTGGTTTGATGGCTACTACTGCATCTGCTGATGTCAAAAAAGGTCAAAAAGCCTACTTGAAAACCTGTAAAAATTGTCATGGTAACGGTACTAAAGGTGCTGCTATGCATACACAAGACGAATGGGATGATCTTTTTGCTAAAGGTGGTGCTAATATCATCAAGAAGCATATTGGGACAAAAGCTGAGCCTATGTTCACTGGCGATAGTTTTAAAGAGCAGTCACAAGATTTACGCGACTTTTTGTTTGAATACGGTTCAGATTCAGGCAACGTCCCTTCTTGCGGATAAATACCTCAAATTTCCTCTCCTCTTTATGAGAAGAGGTTTTTCTTCATAGTTTAAATCTTCTTTTTGCTTTACTAAAATTAATTTTACTTTTCATTGATTACATTTGACACTGCGATGGCGTAAATTGCGCTCGTCCAAGGCTAAGAAGCTCTTCGTCTAAATGGTAGGGATTGAGGGCAACTTCGTCAATGGATTTAAAATTAAAATGACTTTTACTGTAGCAGATAACAGAGTTATTATTCCCTTCTAATAGCGCATCGATAGCATGAGTTACGAACTGATATGCCATAAGTCGATCGTACACACTTGGGTTACCTCCTCGTTGAATATGTCCCAATATGCTTACCCGAGATTCAAACCCTAATTCTTCTTCAAACCATTGCGCTACTTCATTGGCATTTTTAAGACCTTCGGAGACGATGGCGATGAAATAATCACGACCTTTACGTATTTGCGATTCAAAGCACCCTTTATATTGCGCAATGTCAATGGGGATTTCGGGTATCAGACACACTTCAGCACCCGATGTAATGGCGGATACGAGTGCGAGATAGCCACAATCACGTCCCATCGTTTCAATCACAAAAGCACGTCGAAAAGAAGAAGCGGTATCGCGAATGGAATCAATTGCATTTTTGATGACATTGAGCGCTGTGTCGACTCCTAGGCAGTAATCGGTTCCGTTAATATCGTTGTCAATCGTAGAGGGGATCCCGCAAAACGAGATACCGAATTCATTATGAAAACGTTCCATCCCGCGAAAACTTCCATCTCCTCCAAGTACGATAAGTTTTGTAATGCCTTTATTCTTTAAGTTTTCAGCTGCAATGGCGCGATAGGAGGATTCTTTAAAGCGCGTTGAACGTGCTGAACGAATCTTGGTCCCTCCGCGTGTCATTATTCCGGCAACGTCTTCGTAGCGCGCTTCGGTAATATGATTATCAATGAGTCCCTCATAGCCGTTGTAAACAAAAAAAGGCTGCATTCCTTTGGCAAATGAATATTCGACAAAACGCTTGATAGCGGGATTCATCCCCGATACATCACCGCCTGAGCAGAGAATGGCTATTTTATCCATAGATTTTCCTTTCCAACAGCTTCCAGCCAATCGGTTGTATTTTCACTTAAATGATGGGTTGCTTTTGTGAGGGCATCGACTCCCCCTTTGGCATCTTCTGACTGTGCAGGTTCTAGGATAATAAATCGCTTTGAGGCAATCGTTTTTTTGGTTTTTGGATCAATGAGTCGGTAGGTGACATCGATAAATCCTTCACTCTTGGAGTCGTCATTAAAACAGTGGTAAAAGGCATTTAAGTCCGATTCCAAGACTATATCAGCGGTTGCGCTTGAGGTTGCTGGAATGAGAGTGGCAAAAAGCTGTCGGTTTTGGAGAGATGAAGTGAGAGAGCGATCGATCATGTTGGAAGGTGAATCTGACCATCTGCTGTACAAATAGGCATCAATATGGGAAGATTCTTTGAGGTAATAGAATTGCGTTGAGGCGAGAGAGGAGAGGCTTCGGGTGGATGAGACTTTGAGTGTCGCATTAATACTCTGATTTATTGCAACATGTGGTGTGTAGATGGGGAGAATGGTGTACTCATGAACGGATGGGCGAAGTGCTGAACACCCTGCTACTATGAATGCGATGATAGCATAAGTAAAGATAATTTTCATGGTCACTCTCCTGGTCCTGGATTGGGTGTAGATTCTTTAAAAAGTATATCCGATGGGCTTTCACGTAATGATTTGAGGGTGAGTTCCATCTCGGTCATCAGTGCTCGCGATTGCACCAAAAGGGCATTTAGTTCAACGGTTGAGTTGGAGGCAATGGATTGGAAATCATAATCACCACGGTTCATAGAGGTTTCGATTTTTTCGATGAGGGCATTGCTTTTCTTGGAAGTTTCCGCCCATGATTTCATGGTAGGGGAGAGGCTGTCTCTCATGGTGACTTTAAAGGTATCCAGTGAACTTCCCACTTTATCGGCGGAAGTTCCGACTTTTAGCATGGCTTCATCTACATTTTTGCCCGTTTGTATCGAATTTTTGAGCAATACATCGATTTCGTCTTGGTAGCTGTTGATTTGTGCTGTCAGTATTTTTAGATTTTGCAGTGTTGCGGAAAAGTTTTTGGTATTGTTGTCGCTCATGATGGCGTTGGTATGATCGAGGGTGTCTGAGAGTTTGGTGACAACACTGCTCAGGGTTTCATCAAGCCGTTTTATAAGTGAGGGTGCGGTGGGAATAATGGCAATATTATTATCGGAGGTTACTAGTAGCGGGGAGTTTTTTGAACCACCTCCTATTTCGATAAAAGCCAATCCCGTGATTCCAAAAAATTTAAGGGTCGCCATGGAGTCGGTTCGAATGGGAGTTTGCTTTTTAATTTTCAAGGTGAGTTCTACCTCTTCACTGTTGAGGGGGTTGATTTGTATCTCTTCCACCAATCCGACATCTACGCCGTGAAATTTAACAGCGGCTTCGGGGGCAAGTCCTGAGATAGATTCGGTAATGTAGACCTTGAACAGCTGGTATTGGCTTTTGTCGTCATTATATTTTCCAAGCCAAAAAGCAAAAGCGATAAGCAAGCTTGTCAGCAGTAGGACGAAAAGCCCTACAAGCGTGTAGTTAACTTTGGATTCCATGAGTCCCCTTTTGAAAAAAATAATCGATAATAGGATGATTGATAGCGAGTACTTCATCCAGCGTTCCCTGTGCAATCACCTTTTTTTCACCCAGTAATGCAAACCGATCCACGATGTGATGTATGGTATCCAAATCATGGGTAACCATCACAACTGTGAGTCCTAGAAGATCACGTAATTGTCGAATCAGGGCATCAAACTGGCGTGAACTCAAGGGGTCAAGACCGGAAGTGGGTTCATCTAAAAACAAGAGTTTTGGATCAAGGGCAAGGGCGCGGGCTAAGGATGCACGCTTGACCATCCCTCCACTGAGTTCACTCGGATAAAGATGGATGGCGTGTGCGGGCAAACCAACCAAATCGATTTTGAGTTTAATGAGTTCATGGATGAGGTTGGGGGGGAGATCGGTGTACTCTTCATACAGCAGTGCAATGTTTTCTCCGACGGTAAGAGAGGAATAAAGTGCTCCTGATTGAAATAACACTCCCCATTTTCGACGTAGTTTTTGAGCTTCTATGAGAGAAAGATTGGCGATGTTTTCCCCGAAAACGTGAATCGAACCACTCGTAGGTGTTCCCAACATAATCATCTCTCGAAGCAAGGTTGATTTACCCGAGCCACTTCCCCCTAGCAATGCGTAAATTTCGTTTTCTCTAATCGTACAGCTAATGGAATCGTGGATGAGGTTTTCTCCAAAGGTGGTGACAATATCGCGTACGTCGATGACGATAGGGTTCATCATAGTTTGAGCTCCGTCAAAAGAATGGAGAAAAGGGCATCACACGCGATAACGAGAAAAATGGAGTTGACAACACTCTTGGTCGTATATTGTCCGATACTCTCGGTATTTGATGAAACTTGAAACCCTCGATAGGTACCAACCAGTGCAATTAAAACAGCGAAAAAAGGTCCTTTTACGATACCGATAATGAAGTGTTTAATCGGCAATGCTCCTTGGAGACGGTTGATAAATTCGGTGTAGGAGAGATGCGATTGGGTATTGGCGATGACCATCCCTCCAAAAATCCCGATAATGTCCGCGAAAAATATCAGCAGAGGCAAGACAATCATCAAGGCAATCACACGAGGCCAAACCAAAAAGAGATAGGGATGAAACCCCATGGTTTTCATGGCATCAATTTCTTGAGTCATTTTCATAGCACCAATTTGGGCAGTGAAGGCGGAACCGCTTCGTCCGGCAATGACAATGGCAGTGATAAGGGGTGCGAGTTCGCGTGTGAGAGAAATCCCAATCATGTCAACGATGAGAATATCGGCACCGAATTTTTGGAGCTGAACGACACTTTGAAAAGCGATGACTACCCCAATCAAAAAAGAGCTCACGGCAATGATGGGGAGGGCATCAAAGCCTGCGGTAACGATGTGAGAACTAATGGAGCGATAGCGGATGGTAGAGGGGTGGCGCATGCTGTAAATCAAGACGACAAAAACCTCTCCTAGAAAATCCAAAAAGTGACCAATCCCTTGGAGTGAGCGATGGGTTTCACGCCCTAGAGTATAGAGGCATCCACGCCGCTTTGGTGGAAGTACATCTTCTTTTGGATGGGGGTAGAGGAGATGATAGAGTCGGAGATGCTCATCTTTACTTCCGACAATGGTAGAGGTAAAACCCTCTTTTTTAAACGTCCTAGAGTATAAATTCCACAGGGCAATACCAGCAGAGTCAAGTTCGGTAAGGTTGGTAATGTCCCACGTAATGGTGCTAATAGGGTGATGCGATTCGAGGGTGCTTGCAATGTGGGAAAGATAACTCAATGTCCACGCTCCACCACACGAGAACACTGTGCCAGCTGTGTTACTGATAATGTCAAGAGTAGCAGGTGATGAGCTTTTCATAAGTTATTATAACCAAACAAAATTGATAATGTGACATTCACTCTCTTTGGTTATAATGGCTGATATGAAACGTGGACAACTGCAATTTTTTTGGATACTGTGCTTCTTGGCATCGATGAGTTTTGCCAACACTCATATTCACAACACGACAGCTGAGCACAGTGATTGTGTGAAATGTCTTGCACACGATATTGCCAGCGGTTCGGATGCGCCGATTATCGAATCGTTTGCTGTTGAACCTCTATCTTCTTTTGGAGCCATTTTATTTTCAGTCTCCTCAACTCAGAAAACTTTCCAGTCTTCTTTTAATGCACGTGCTCCCCCTCTTTAAATACTAATTTTTTTTCAATCAAATCATTATTATTAACGGAGACACTATGGTTAAAAAATCAGTGTTATCCCTCGTATGCGCCAGTGCGCTTTTTGCGAGTGATACAGAGCTAGAACAGCTTAAACAACAAATGGTACAACTACAGCAACAGCTTAGTGAGATGCAAAAACATATTCAGACGCTCGAAGCAGTTCCTGCCGTAGCGTCCAATGAGACACTCAGCGATGAAGAGATGCTTCAAAAAATGGCAACAAAGGGTGGTACGGCGGTAACCTCATTACTTCCTGATATTGCTTTGATTTTAAATGGTGGATATACCTCTCGTAACGTAACCAATGCCCAGTATATGAATGCCTTGATTCCCGGATTTGGAAAGATGGAAATCCAAAATAACGCAAAAGACGGATTTAATCTCAACTATGCCGAAGTGGCGATGAGTTCCACGGTAGACCCTTATTTCGATGCGAGTGGCATATTTCATATCCACGGGGATGGAACATTGGAGGTTGAGGAGGCGTATTTTGTGACACGTGCTCTTGATTATGGACTTCGTGCTAAAGCGGGGAAGTTTAAAAGTGCGTTTGGTCGTGTCAATGAAAAGCATCATCATGCATGGAATTTTGAAGACCAAGAACTCATTAATAATGCATTGTTCGGTCCTGATGGGCTTGGTGGAGAGGGGGCACAGTTGCAGTGGGTTGCTCCTACCCCAATGTATGTGATGGCAGGATTTGAACTTTTTAACGGTAATCCAAATCAAGGATTTAGTGCCAAAGAATCGGCTTCTACAGCGGTCGGTTATCTAAAGAGCAGTGTCGATGTTGGTAATGCGACGGTTTTGGCGGGATTGAGTTATGCTCAGGGAAAATCAGAAGTACAAAATACCGATGGTTTGGGTAATTTGATTGTGGACAGTTTTACAGATTATGGACAAACCCGTCTTTATGGAGTTGATGTGACACTTGAATATCCACTGGAAGGGTACGGCTCCCTGATTTGGCAAAATGAATGGATACAGCGCAATAAAGATGTTGAAACTATGACTCAAAAACAAGCAGGATATTACAGCGAGTTGATGTATAAAATCGATGAAAACTGGGCAACAGGAGTTCGTTATGATGATGTATATAAAAATATGGAGAATATATCCCATCATCTAAATCGTACCAGCGTAAAGGTTGACTACAAACCCTTTGAATTTTCACGATTTCGCCTCCAATACAATCAAGACCACTCGAAGTACATCGACGATCAGGTAAAAACCATTCATGAAGTGATGCTCAACTACACCCTCGAACTTGGCGCTCATGGCGCACACGCTTTTTAAGGAAAAAAAATGAAAAAATTATTACTTCCCCTTTTGTGTTCGCTTCCCTTGTTGGC
>Ga0208613_1000622_pt1 | contig 11783 bp, 14 predicted proteins | sample CryBogmetaGMA6M_FD_184543 | JGI IMG/M metagenome (GOLD analysis project Ga0208613, IMG submission 184543) | Freshwater microbial communities from Crystal Bog, Wisconsin, USA - MA6M (SPAdes) | ecosystem: Environmental > Aquatic > Freshwater > Lake | place: Crystal Bog, Wisconsin, USA | collected... | reverse complement strand
ACCGCGCTTGCCGAGACCACGCACCCCTTGGCAGGCAAACGGAGCAATCGATGCCGCTGCTATAGAAAAACGCAGAAAAAGCAGGAGCAGGAAAGGAACGCCGTTTAGAGATTCCTTCATCAGCGGAAAATCAGCCCCCCAGGCCAGCGCAACAGCAATCAGCATGAGCGCTGAGAGTACACGTATGAGCTCACTGTTGATCATCATATCTATTTGACAAAATCACTGGGGGCTACTGGTAACAGTGTCGTATAATGAACCGATTAAACTTTTGTCATCGGAGGTATTTGTTCCGTATCTGTTTTCAATTGATGATTTTTTTATCATCAATTTACCTGCTGTTGTCAAAACCTGTGCGCACCCTGCACTACAGAGGATAAAACACAGTAGCATCAGGGTTTTGATGCTATTAAACGTAAAATTAATCCAGGTCCTTTTCATACTTCCTCCACTAAAAATAGATTTGTCTACGTTCTTATCTTCATTCCAAAATTTACTATCTGCGGATTCACCGCACATCCCCTCAGGCAGCACTCTGAATGTCTACCCCACTACTTTCAGTGTATGATTCAGGCAGGTACGTCGGTGGTGGCAGATGAAGATCGTTTGGCACTTTGGAGCGCACCGACTTGATGAGACCGGCGTAGGGCACCACGGCGGTGACAAACCCAGGCCGCTCGGTGCGAGCAGCAGTACTTGGTTCCCATAACAACAATAACTCCGAAGCATTTTGCTGCCCTGTCGGTAGCGACATGGCTACCCCCGCTTCGGAGCAGACCCCCAGGCTTACGAACGGCATCTGGAGGATCACCGTATTTGCGGTATATACGAGATCACACCGCAGCATCATGATCGTTCCGACCAATGCCGCACCACCGTTTACTGCGGCAAAAACCGGTTTCACTGAATGAGATAAAGCGTCCAGAAAACTGAGCGCTGGGGGCAGCAGACTCAACAACGGAAAGTTGACAAAATCAACAACGTCACTGCCGGCGGTGAAAAAGTCGTCGCAGCCGCGAAGCAGAACGACCTTGACATCCGGATCACCGTCGGCTCGCACCAACTCCTGTGCCAGATCACCACAGGTGACTATACAGAGCGAACTTCTATTTTCACGGCGATTGACCCTGACGATCAAAACGCCGTCAATAAGTTCGGTTTGAATCGGATTGTTGCTGGCAGCACTCTCCACGATCATTCTCCAGTAAAAATAGGATCAGCCTTCGACTTACGCCGGGCTATGCTTCAACGCTAGGCAGGTTACAGCCGGTCGATAGTTCTTCCAAACGCTGACGACTGAACGGTCTCACCAGAACATCATCGAAGCCGTGCGAGAGATACTGTCTGCGTTGATCGGGAAAAGCACGGGCCGTGTACGCGATGATACGCATACCGCCATCTCCCACTGTTTTGCGCAGCGCGGAGCAGGCTTCTTTGCTCGATAGGTCACTCAGGTTGACGTCAAGCAGCACGAGACCAAAGCTGGTCTGTCGTGCCAGTTGCACCGCTTTTTCGCCGCTGTCCGCTTCCAAAACCGACCAGCCGATTTTAGTGAGCCAGGTGTTGGCCAACATTCGGGGAACCGGATGATCATCAACAATCAGGGCATAACATTCAGACATCAGGAATCTCCCTTGCAGAGTAATGGTAATATCTTCCGCCGTTAACGGTAGTGACGTCATGCCGCCATGTGATTATCAAAGTGACTCGCAGTGAGATCTGCGCATTGCAGAACGGCAGGATTGAGTTGCTCTTCTGTATCTTGCCAAACCGCCCTGTTTCCCAGTTGACCGACGCCGTTGTACCCCCAGCACCAGACAGTTCCATCGTTTTTAAGAGCCACCGTGTGATAATTGCCGGCCGAGAAAGTGGTTACACCGCTCACACCTGGAACCTGAACAGGAGCAGGCCTGTTGGTGGTGCGGCCGTCACCCAACTGGCCGAAGCCATTGTATCCCCAGGACCAGAGGGTCCCGTCACTACGCATGGCAACCGTATGATAGTCACCCACGGTGACGGCAATCATGTTGTTCAGGCCAACGACCTGTACCGGAGTGGTTCTGTTGATGAACGTGCCGTCACCAAGCTGCCCGATGCCATTGTCACCCCATGACCAGAGTGTTCCGTCGTTTTTAAGGGCCACCGTATGGCCATAGCCGGCCGCTACAGCAATTATCCCGCTTAAACCGGGAATCTGCGTCGGCGTGGTCTTTTGGCTTTTGCTGCCTACCAGCAGTTGACCGATGCCGTTATCACCCCAGGCCCAGACAGTCCCGTCGTTTTTCAGTACCACTGTATGATAATCTCCAGCGGCGATGGCGGTTATGCCAGTCATTCCGGAAACCTGCGACGGAGCGATCCTTCGGATTGTACTGCCGTCTCCCAACTGGCCAAAATCGTTATCCCCCCAGGCCCAGACCGTGCCATCATCCTTTAGGGCCACCGTATGATAATCTCCGGCTGTGATGGCGGTGATACCGTCCAGACCGATGACCTGCACCGGGGAGGTTCTCTGGGAGGTGCTACCGTCCCCCAATTGGCCGATGCCGTTGTATCCCCAGGTCCAGACCGTCCCGTCTTTCTTCAGCGCCACCGAGTGCCCGTAGCCGGCCGCAACGGCGGCCACCCCGCGCAGACCAATGACCTCTACCGGCGTGATTCTTTGAGATACACTGCCGTCCCCCAGTTGACCGTACCCGTTATATCCCCAGGCGGTGAGTGTCCCATCACTCTTCAAAGCTACCGTGTGATAGTCACCGGCTGCAACTGCAGTTATCACGTTCAGACCTGACACCTTCATGGGTGTTCTACTGTTGTATTCCATACTCTCTCCGATCGTTTGAACAAGTGTCACCCGGTGCACTCACTAAATTTTGGGAACGACCCTTCAAACAGAGGGTGATTTCACAAGCTGTAATGGATTTACCAGATAATGTTTATTTTTCGTCATTCACAATTTCTCACAATTTCTCTTATTGTGACCGGGAGTGGCGTATTCATTCGGGTGGATTTGCGGTGTAATTTTTGGAAGAAAACGGGCGTGGTGCTGTGTAATCGGGGTAAGTGCGTCGGGGGGTTGGCTGGATGCAGCCGGTGGAGGAAAATACGAGTGGGGTCAGGGGAGCAGGAGTGCTGCGGTCAGAAAATTATTCACCAGCAGCCGTGACGTGGCATGGTAGTTCTCGGCCTCAGCCTGGTATGCGGCCACCAGGTCATCAGCTTTTTCACGGGTGGTACGGTCCCAGGCAGACCAGTCACGGATGATGGTTTCCGTAACTTCGGGATGGAACTGAAGCCCCCAGGCAGAGTTCCCGACCCGGAACGCCTGATGAGAACAGAGCGGTGAAGAGGCCAGCAATACCCCTCCGGCTGGGATATCAAAACTGTCGTGATGCCACTGGAACGTGCAGAACTCTTCAGAAATCCCTCTGAAAAGAAGATCCGCTCTGCCCGCTTCGGTCTGCGTCACCGTCAATGTGCCGAGCTCTTCCCAGCGACTGGACACAACCTCCGCACCGAGGGCTGCCGCCAGCAGCTGCCCGCCCAGACAGACACCCAGGTAAGGGATTCGTGCGGCCACTACGGAACGGATGAGGTTTTTCAGATCGGCCAGAAACGGGTGGAGGAGAATATCCCCGGCTCCCATGGCGCCCCCCATAACGATCAGCGCCGAAATTTCTTCCGGTGCAGGGAGGTGACCGTCACGGTACGGGTGGTGAACAACGTGGGGGATGGTAAGGACGTTTATTATGGTGCCGGGGGGGACTTCCGGGTCATTCTGGATAATATGCAGCATCGCTCGATCTTCAGCCCTTCCGGTTGACCCGCAGGATCAGATCGCCTTCGAACAGCAGCGGGTGACGCCGGATACCGGTCAGCAGACCGGCCACGGGTGCCACAACCTTTTCAATCACGGTACCGCCGAAACTGTCGTAGATGTAGCCCAGCTCCTGCCCGGCACGAACCCAGCGCCCTACCTTGCTGTCGGAAACAAACGTGCCCGCTTTTTCGGCAAAAACGCGGAACGCGCTCTCCTTGTCAAAGCAGCAGGGTTCCTCATCCTCCACCGCCAACTGAACCCCTTCCAGCACTCCGATGCGTCCCATAAAGGAGACCATAGCTCGAAAAACCCGCTGGCAATGGTCAAGCTGCACGGTACCGGCCTGCCCCACGCGGAGGACAAAACTCTGGCCGGGCCAGACCTTCCAGGAATACATCATGGTCGTGGTGAAGACCGGAGAAAGCGAACGTTCCATAATAGCCTGCAGGCCAAGCTGCCGCGCGGTTTCCCGCTCCGCTTCGGTCGGCCCGTACAGACGCACCTGAGGAATCTCCTCGAAATCGGCGCTGGCCGTGTGAATATCGATACGGTATTTGGCTCGTTTTGTCGCCTCCAGCACGGCATAGGCGATGCGCTGGGTGGTTTCACCGGTGGTGCTGCCGGGGAACATACGGTTGATATCGGATTTGTCAAAGGGCCAGGTGCGGGTACGCAGATTGACCCCCAGCACGTTGACCGCCGGGATGATCAGTACCCGTTTGACCAGGCGCAGATCCGGGTATTTGCCCGCCTCCACACTGTTCAGAAAATCGGCCAGCCGGGACAGGATGAAAATGCCGTTGATTTCGTCCCCGTGCAGACCGGCAACCAGGGCAACTGCCGGTTGGGACGACTTGGGGCCGATTTCGTGGCAGGGGATATCGAACCCCTCCCGCACCGGAGCGGTCATGCAGAGCAGGTCGCGGATCATGAGCGACCTCCTTTACGCGCCATGACCCGGGCCATCAGCGAACCCTCGTAGACAAGCGGATATTCCCGCAGGGTGAAGAGCACACCGTCCACCGGCGAGCGAACTTCCGAAAGGGTCTCGCCACGGAAGGGGGAAACGATCGTGCCGAGGAGTTCACCGCGACGAACATCAGTCCAGTGGGATGCGGCAGGAATAAACATCCCGGAGGTCTGGGCGTTTAGATAATGAACATTGCTGTCGTCGGCGATCATCGCCGTGTGCGACGTTTTCGGGATGGTGACGTCCGGGGCCAGCACCCCCATATCCTGCCAGACCGCCAGAATACCGGCCATCAACTGCTCGCAGTATTCGGGAGTGATGCGCATGCCGACCCCCATCTCCGCCACCAGGCAGGGGGTGCCGCAGCTGTTGAGACTGTGGGCCACGGTGGTTTCCAGCACCGTCGCAGCACTGTGCAGCCAGATAAGGTCAAGGTTCATCCGGCGGGCGATCGGCACCAGCAGATCGTCAAATTCCTGATTAATACGCACCTGGGGAATTTCGCGCAGGTAGATGTTGCTGGCGTGGATATCGACCACCAGCGCAGCACCCGAAAGTGCAGTCATCAACGCTGCGGCCAGACGGTCCGGAAGCGGGCCGGATGCTGACCCGGGAAACGCCCGGTTCAGGTCAGTGTCGAAAACCGGCAGTCCCCGGGTCAGGGTATCCAGCCCAAGGGTGTTTACCGCCGGATACAGTTCAACGGTGCCGAGCAGGCTGCCGGGGGAGGTGAGGAACAGTTTTTCCAGCCAGGCGGCCAGAAGATGGCAGACATAGAGCCCTTCCAGTTCGTCGCCATGAATCCCGCCCACGACGGCGACACGAGGCCCGTCCCCGCCGGTAAACACAGCACGGCGGGTTTCCATCCGCTCACGGTATGGCATTTCTATGGTGAAGAACGTTTCCGTTTTTGCAGCTATTGTTTCGGACATCATCGTCCCTTTCTAAAATTGAATACGTCGTACGGCTACTAAAAAAGGGGCACGGAGACACGGTGAAATGCGAGCAGAACTTGAGAGGAGGGAATGTAATCGTACTGTATATCGCGTGCTGCCTTGGTAGTTTCTATACCGTTCTCTCTGCATCTGTATCAGTCACGTCCCGGCTCACTGCTCCTGCATCGTCACGGTCACCGTCGGCTGTTCTCCGGAGAAATCCCCCTTGAAACTGCCCCGCTGGGGAGCGGCATCGTAGGAATCCCTGCCGACGGCAACCGCCACGTAATGATCGTTGGCCAGCAGGTTGTGGGTGGCGTCAAAACCGATCCACCCGGCACCCGGCACCAGGGCTTCAGCCCAGGCATGGGTGGCCAGCTTTTCATCCTCTGCGCTGATACCCGGGTTCAGGTACCCCATGACATAGCGGGCCGGAATCCCCCAGGAGCGGGCAACCGTGATGAACAGATGGGCAAAATCCTGGCAGACGCCGCTCCCCTGTTGTACCGCTGTTGTCAGAGCCCCGTGGACTTCCGTAGTACCGGAGCGGTATTCCAGTACCGTCGGCACCCAGGCAAGCAGCTCCAGCAGCGATTCCAGCAGCGGGCGGCTTCTGTCCGGCTTTGGCACCGCACAGCGGAGGATCTCAGCCAGTTTTATAACCGGGAGGGTCAGCAGGCTGCGATGGAGTATAAAATCATTCAGCGGAGGAGAGCGGAGGACCGCATCACAAAGCCAGAGATCCTCTTGCGCCGGAGTAACCGCCTCAAAATTGAAGGGATTCTCTTTAAGCGTTTCCACCTCACTCCTCAAGCGTGTCACCAATCTGTTATGGAGTGGAATCACGCAGAAGTAATCTACCCGATTGCCGAAATAGTCCGTATAGGAGGCCCGTTCTGCCGTCGGTTCTGACTCGATGACACATGAAATAACCCGCTGATGCCCGTCACTGCGCGGCGCAAGCCGCAGCTCCACGTGATGTTCGCGGACACCCTGGGGATATTCAAGTATCGTTTCGTGCTCGATGATATAACGCATTACATCTAACCCCTATTGGAAAAACTCTTCCGCAAGAGCACCATGAACGAGAGACATCTTTTCCAGCAGGCTCTCCAGGTACTCATGCAGCCCGGCATCAAAAATCTGCTGTGAAGTCCCACCGACCATTTCGGAGAGGTTCGCGAAGGCTGTTCCGGTGGCATCCTTGTTTTCCAGGCCGATGATCTGTAGAGCACTGCCCATATGCTTCACGGAGAAGACGATGGACCGGGGAAAATCGCGGTTAAGTACAACAAACTCGGCAACATCGGCCGGCATGAAAGCGGAGTGGTAATTGCGGCGGAACGCCTCAAAACCGGACAGGGATTTAAGCAGTGCCGCCCACTGGTAGTAATCAAGAGCGGAACCGACCATGGAAAGGTCAGGCAGAATGATGTGGTATTTAACATCCAGGGTGCGCACCGTCATATCAGCCCGCTCGAAGCATCCCCCCAGCTGGTAAAAGGCATACGCCTCGCCGCGCATCATGGTCGAAGCGACCAGCCCGTTGAATCGGGCCACCTGATTGCGCAGCTCGACAAATAGATTTCCGGCCCGTTCTGCGCTCAACGGCCCTTTCAGCCGCTCGTTGAAACTCATCCAGATTTCGTTAACCGCTTCCCACATCTCCTTGGAAATACGGTCACGCGCCACCCGGGCATTTTCGCGGAACAGCCGCAGGCAGGTCCTGATGGAACTGGGGTTGTTACGACCGGCACTGATAAACTGCAGTACGCGTGACGTACTGATACTGCCGTTGCCGAACTGCTCAATATAGAGTGGTTCTGACGAGTTTATCTGCAGGATCGGCCGCCACTTGTCCTCTTCCCCCATATCCTCTTCCGCCTCCACCAGATAGAGCAGATTTATCTCCATCAGACGGGCGGTTTCTCCGGCCCTCTCCAGGTAGCGGGCCATCCAGTACATCGAATCGGCAATGCGGCTTAGCATGGCGTTAGTTCCTTTTCTCTCCGGATATCCCCCTGTTCACAAGGGGAGAAAAATCTATTCAGCCAGTACCCAGGTATCCTTGCTGCCACCACCCTGCGACGAGTTCACCACCAGCGACCCCTTGCGCAGCGCCACTCTGGTGAGTCCACCCGGCACAACTTCGATATCATCACCGTAAATCACGTAGGGGCGCAAATCAAGATGGCGCGCTTCCAGCTCGCCGTCCATGTAACAGACGTGGCGGGACAGGTAAACCACCGGCTGGGCAATATAATTGCGCGGATTTTCCTGTACCAGATCAACAAATTCCTTGCGCAGGGCGGGGGTGGATGACGGCCCCATCAGCATACCGTACCCTCCCGACTCGCTGACCGCCTTGATTACCATCCGCTCCATATTATCAAAAACATACTCGCGGTCTTTTACGTTGGTCATCTGATAGGTGGGAACATTGTTGAGGATCGGTTCCTGGCCGAGGTAGTAGCGGATGATGTCCGGTACATACGGGTAGACCGCCTTATCGTCAGCAATGCCGCTTCCCGGTGCATTGACGATGGCGACATTCCCGGCCCGCCAGGCGTTGATGACCCCGGCAATACCGAGGGAGGAATCGGAGCGGAACACCAGCGGATCAAGGAAGTCGTCGTCGATACGGCGATAAATGACATCCACCCGCTGCAGACCGGTGGTGGTTTTGAGGTAGACGATATCGTTGACCGTCACCATGTCACGCCCCTCAGCCAGTTCAACCCCCATCTCCTTTGCCAGGAAGGTATGTTCGAAATAGGCGGAGTTATAGATGCCGGGGGTGAGCAGCACGATTTCAGCATTGGCCGCGCCGCGTGGTGACAGTGCGCGCAGCGCCGCCAGCAGAAGCGACGGGTAATGCTCAACGCGACGGACGCGATATTTGTTGAAAAACTCAGGAAGGATGCGCCGCTCAATGACCCGGTTTTCGATCATGTAGGAAACGCCGGACGGGGTACGCAGGTTGTCCTCCAGAATGAGGAACTCCCCTTTTTCATCGCGGATGATGTCGATGCCGCTGACATGGGTGTAGATACCGCGCGGCGGTACGATGCCGACGATTTCCCGCCGGAAGTCACGCCCCTGGTAAATCAGTTCCGGCGGAATAACGCCGTCCTTGATAATTTTCTGGTCTCCGTACAGGTCACCCAGAAACAGGTTAAGTGCCCGTACCCGCTGTTTGAGACCGGACTCAATCTTGACCCACTCCGGGGCGGTAATGATGCGCGGAATCAGGTCGAACGGCCAGATGCGCTCGATTCCCTCCTCACTTTCACCGTAGACCGTGAAGGTAACCCCCTCCGCCTGCAACGCCAGCTGGGACTCGTGGGCCTTGGCCTCAAGCGCATTGTTGCCCGTGGCCCTGATATGATCCCACAACAGTCTGTAGTGGTCACGCGGGGTAAAATCGTCGGCGTAAAACTCGTGGTAGGGGGTACGGGGTTTGCTGCCCTGCATGCCGGCATTGTACATGATCGGCCGCTCCTTTACTCAAGAATGCGTGGAAGTATACTGATATTGCAAATTTATGCCACCATTCGTTTACAGTGGCTGGCTGATAACAATAAATCGCTCATCGAACCAGGGAACGAGAAGCGGACGCACATCCTTCCATGCAAGACCCCCGCCACCACAGCCGGGACGGGGGACAACGATCTGCGTCCAGCCGGAATGATCCGCCAAAAGCCTCAATTCACGGGCTGAACGGGCAATAATGCCCGGATCCGGAAGCGACCAGGGGGTCTCCTCCACCGGGAAGGTGGCGATGCCGTTGCCCAGAGAACAGACACAATTACCCCGCTCAGCGAGGAGACTGCCTACAATTTCAGCAAGTTTCGGATAGCGCTGTGCCGCCTGTTTTGCCACCCCCCGCCCGAAAATCGCCCTGCCGTCCTTGGTCAGGGAACCGTTCGTGGTGATCACGATGATCCCGGTGGTGCTGCACTCCCATATATCCCCTACGGTCTCAAGCATTCCCGGGCCGATCCCCGGAGGTAATCGAACACCTCCCCACGGGTGGTTATAAAATACGGCATCTGGTTCAGCAGATCCTCCAGCAGGTGCAGCAGTTCTCCATCTTTAGTGTCAAGCTCATCCATGACCCCGCCCAGCATCGGCAGGATCTCGTACAGATCATGGCGATTGAAGAGCGCGGGATCGGGCAGACCGGAAAATTTTGCGTCACCGCGATGGGCGATGTCGCGGGGGTATTTGAATTTCAGATCGGACGCTTTGATGATAATGGCCATGGGAGTACCTCACGTAAATAATCCTGATCAGAACGAATCCCCCGCTTAAAACTCCCTCTCCCTGAGGGAGAGGGTCGGGGTGAGGGGGAAGTGCTCGATTACACAACATCGCCGCCCCCTCAACCGGCCTTCGGCCACCTTCTCCCTCAAGGGAGAAGGTATCAACAGTGGATCAAGACTGCTCACACAATAAATTTATCCTGAAACAGCCCTTTCAGTGACCGCCGCAGCCACCACCACACCCGCCGCCGCAGCCCGGCTTGACAATGTCCTCCGCCTTCGGCTTTGCACACAACTGGAGGGAGGAACGGTCCACGTACCACGCCTCATCCTCGTTTTTCCCCTGCAGCTCGTTTTTCTTGAGCATCATCAGCACCCGCATCTCCGTTGTTTCAAGAAGCTGCGCCGCTTCGGCTATCGATACAAATGACGTTCCTGCTGTACACATGGTGTTTCCTCCTCAAGCTGCCTTCGGCAGTGTTTCTTCAGCGCTATAGATGGCCATCAGTTCACCGTTTGTCAGATCCCGCTTGCGCCGGCACGACATGGCGCGCGTCAGTTCAAGCAGCGGCACCGCCCGTGTCCGGTCGACACTGATACCCATGCCGCGGTACCGTTCGATCAGGCCGCCGGTACCGGAATGTTTGCCGACCACGATACTGCGGGTCAGCCCCACTTCCGCCGGATCAAACCCCTCGTAGTTGTGGGGATCCTTGATAACACCGTCGGCGTGCAGCCCCGATTCGTGGGCGAAAACCCGCTTACCGACGACAGGCTTGGAAACGGATAACGGACGGCGGGACGCCGTGGCGACAAAAAGCGACATCTCGCGGAAACGGTGGGTGGTAATGCCGGTGTCCACTCCGCAGGCATGTTTCAGCCCCATGACAACCTCCTCCAGCGCCGCATTCCCTGCCCGCTCGCCAAGACCGTTAATGGTGGTGTTGACATACTTCGCCCCGGCCCGGATACCGGCAATGGCATTGGCCGTGGCCATCCCCAGATCGTTATGGGTATGCACCTCGATATCAATTTCAGGTACCGCCCGCCGCAGGAACGCCACCTTATCGAACATGGTGAAGGGATCCATGATTCCCAGGGTATCGCAGAAGCGGAAGCGGTCACCCCCCATGGCACGGGTAATCTCCATCAGCTCCACCAGAAAGGCCATGTCGGCCCGACTGGCATCCTCACCGCCGACCGAGACGTACAGGTTGTGCTGCTTGGCAAAACCGAGAGCGACCTTCAGCTGTTCCTTGACCGCGTCCCGGTTTTTACGCAGCTTGTGGGTGATCATCTGGTCGGACACCGAAAGAGAAATATCCACCGCCCCCACGCCGCAGGCGATACTTGCCTCAATTTCAGGCACCAGTGCCCGGTTCCAGGTAATCAGCCGGGCATTGAGCCCAAGATCCACCAGAGAGCGGATGCTGGAGCGTTCCTCCTCACCCATGGCCGGAATGCCGCACTCGATCTCCCCCACGCCGATGGCATCAAGCATGCGGGCAATGGCAATCTTTTCCCGTTTGGAAAACACCACTCCGGCGGTCTGCTCGCCGTCGCGCAGGGTTGTATCGTCGATGATAATGTCGTGATTTATGGTCATGATCGCCCCCTGTTGACGTTTGTTGTTGTTATCCGCAGCTCCCCATGGTGGCCAGAGCGTACAGCAGATCCGGGCGGTACTCCGGTTTTTTCCCCGCATACATCAGCAGGTTGCTGCCGGCATCCATCATGCCGCTGCGCCGGTAGAGCCGCTGCGCCGCACGGTTCGAGGCGGGAGCATCCAGCAG
>Ga0208613_1000619_pt1 | contig 11805 bp, 7 predicted proteins | sample CryBogmetaGMA6M_FD_184543 | JGI IMG/M metagenome (GOLD analysis project Ga0208613, IMG submission 184543) | Freshwater microbial communities from Crystal Bog, Wisconsin, USA - MA6M (SPAdes) | ecosystem: Environmental > Aquatic > Freshwater > Lake | place: Crystal Bog, Wisconsin, USA | collected... | reverse complement strand
GCCGCGCGCTCGACACTGGCGACGTGTCACAGTTCCTGAACGAGGCCGAGCTCCGCGCCCTGGTGCAGGATTATGGCTTCGAGGTCTTTGGCCACAGCGCTCGGCACCAGGGCGCGTTCCGCAGCCTGATCAAGACCGGCAGCATGGCCGACGCCCATGCCCACTGGAGCGCCTGGGGCATCTACGGCCCGGAACAGCGCCAGGCACCGGACGCAGGCAGCCTGCCGCTGTTCGAGACCGGCAGCGCCTATGCCTACAACGGCTACTGGCCCACGGAAGGCTCGGTGCAGGCCGGGGGCGGGCTCTACTTCCGCCGCCATTCTGATGCCGAGCGCCGGGCCCTGTGCCTGGAAGATTTCCGGCGCTGTTATGCGCGCATCCGGGAGATCAACGGCCCCTGCGGCAAAGACAACGACGAGCAGTATTTCTGCTGGCCCTGGGGCCAGTTCGACGCGCTCTCGGAGTCCTGCCTGCGCGAAGCGGGCTTCAAGGCCGCCTTCACCCTGGAGCGCAGCGCCAACACGCGCGGCACCAACCCCTTGCGCATCCATCGGATAGGCGTGGGCAAGCACAAGGACGGGGCCTGGCTGGAAAGCCGCCTGCGCATGTACTCCGGGCAGCTCTCCTCCCGCGTGTTCTTCAAGTTCTTCCGCAAGCGGCCCGAGATCGCCAGCGTGCTGTACATGACCGACTCGGACAAGCTCTCCGGCGGCAGCCGGCAGATGGTCAACAACATCCTTGGCATGCGCGAGAGCGGCCTGCGCGTCACGGCCGTGCTCCCGCCCGGCTCCGAGATCGCCACGGCGCTCACGCCGCTGACCACGGGCGAGAACCCCATCGAGGTGGTGGAGTTCGGCGGGTTTAGGCAGTACGTGCGCGCGGCCGCCTTTGTGCGTGATCTGGCCCGGCGCGTTGAGGCCGACGTGGTGCACACCTTCCACGCCCGAGCCTACAAGAGCGCGGCCCTGGCCAAGATGCTCGGGTTGGGGGGCGCGCGCTTCAGCCTGTTCATCAACCGCGGGGTCATCTTCCCGCCCAACACCATTTTTGCCCTGTACAGCCTGGCCGCCTCTGGCGTGACCTGCAATTCGCTCAAGTGCGCCGAGGTGCTGCGCCGCTACCAGGTGCCCCAGAACCGGCTCCGGCTGGTCTACAATTCCTTTCTGCCCGGACCGGAAGGCCTGCCGCTGGAGCGCCAGGTGCGCAAGAAGCGCGGCGCGCGCGTGCTCTATGTGGGCAACGAGGCCCCGGCCAAGGGCTTTGACGTGTTTCTGCGCCTGGCTGCGGAGCTGGTGGCCCGGGGCGTGCGGGACCTCGAGTTCGTGGCTGCCGGGGTGCGCAACATGCAGCCCTTTGAAGCGCTTGTGACCCCGGCCCTGCGTTCGCGCCTGGCCCTGCCCGGCCACCTGCCCCACGAGGGCGTGCTGCGCGAGCTCAAGGATGCGGACATACTGGTGCTGCCCTCGCGCCAGGAAAGCCTGCCCAACGTGCTGCTGGAGGCCTTTGCCTGCTCCCTGCCGGTTGTGGTCACGGACGTGGGCGGCATGCCCGAACTGGTGCACGACAAGGTCAACGGCTTTGTGCGGCCCTCACAGGACGTGGCCGGGCTGTCCGACGCCGTGGCCAGCCTTGCGGCTGACCCTGCCCTGCGCCTGCGCATGGGCCGCATCAACCGGGAGCTGGTGGCCCGGCACCTGACCAACGCTGCCAAGACCCTCACGCTTCTGCGCGTGTATTTCGGCGAGGCGCTCTTCGAACCCCTGCCCATCCAGGCCCTGGCCCGGCAGGTGGCGGCGCAGTGTTCCTTGACTGAGTTGCAGGAGCCTGACCAGAAGGAGGGGCCATGCTCGCAGCGCAAGGCTTGAGCGCGGCCTGGGCTGCCCTGCCCGCGTCCCTGCGCCAGCGCCTGGGGCTCGCTTCCACGGGCTGGCGGCACTTGGCGCAGAACGGGGCATTGTGCCTGGGACTGGCCCGTTCCGCGGGCAACGCGGGCGAGCGGGCGCGGCTCACGGCCCTGGCCGCGGACCTGCTGCTCTGGGCCTGGGGCGAGAACCCGCTCTCCGGACCGCTGGCTACCGAGATCCTGGCCGCGTCGTCCGGTCCCGAGGGCCTGCCCCTGCCCGAGGTCTCGCGCGCGGGGCTGGCTGCTGTGGCGGCCAACTGGCGCATCCCTGCCGAGGCCGAGGGCGGGCTGGCCTATTTCGAGCGCCTGGCTGCCCGGCGCGATACGGCCAAGCTGGCCGAGTTCCTGGCCGGGCAGGTGCAAAAAGCCCCGCAGGCCCTGTTCTGGCGCGAGAAGGCGCTGGCGCTGGCGCTCTATGCCGCGGAGCCCGAGGCCAGAGCGGCCCTGGAGGCCACGGCCCTTGATGGGCTTGAAGCCGTGCCGGCCCTGGCCCCGGTGGCGGCTGTGCTCACGGCCCAGGCAGCCTTTTTGCGTGGCGACACAAATGCCTGCGTGGACGGACTGACGCACATGCAGGCGGCCTGCGGCCCGGTCTTCGGCCCTGGGTTCGGCCCGGCGCGTCTGGGCCTGGCCCTGCTGGCCGCGGAAGAGGACGCTGCCGCGCTGCCGCAGCTGTTTCAGGCCCTGGCGGCCGCGCCCTGGCAGGCCAGCCTGGCCCTGGCGGCGGCGGACGCCGTGAGCGGCCTGCGCCATGAACTGGCGCCCCTGCCCGGCCCCACGCTGATCATGCTCTACACCTGGAACAAAGCCGCGGACCTGGACGCCACGCTTTTGAGCCTGTTCGCGTCCGACCTGTCCATCGCCGGGGGGAACGCGCGCGTGCTGGTGCTGGACAACGGCAGCACCGACGCCACACCGCAGGTGCTCTCGGCCTGGGCTGACCGCGCTGGCGAGAAGCTGCTGCGCGTGGACCTGCCCATCAACATCGGCGCGCCCGCAGCCCGCAACTGGCTGGCCGCGTTGCCGGAAGCCAAGGCGGCCGAAACCCTGGTGTTTCTCGACGACGACGTGGACCTGCCAGCGGACTGGCTCCTGCGCCTGGGCGCGGCGCTGCGCCAGTATCCGGACGCAGGGGTTGTCGGCTGCAAGGTGGCGGACCACCACGCCCCGCATCTGCTGCAAAACGTGGCCGGGCACCTGGTCATCCCGCCGGACGTTCCGGACGACCGGCCGGACCTGGATTTCCAGAGCCTGACGCCCAACCCCTTCCGCCTGGCGGATGCACACCTGCAAGGGCCGGACTGGGGCCTGTTCGACTTCATGGCCCCCTGCGCCTCGGTCACGGGCTGCTGCCACCTGTTCCGGCGCACAGCGCTGGACGCGCCCATGGCGGCTGGCGGCGGCTTTTCCCTGGCCCTGGGGCCCTCGCAATATGACGATTTTGAGCGCGACCTGCGCATGCTTTCCAGCGGCGCGACGGCCGTGTATACCGGGCACCTGCGGGTGCGCCATCGCAAGCGTTCCGGCCTGGCAGGGCAGGGGGCGGACGCCGCGTCCGCCAACGCTCAGGGCAACCGCTACAAGATGCAGACCATGCACCCGCGCGAGGAGATCAGCGGGTTCATCCAGGCCCAGGCCGAACGTCTGGAAACCCATGTGCAGGGCCGCCTGCGCCTGCTCGACGAGCAGCGCCACAGCAATGGAGCCGAGACGTGACCGACACCAGCCAGCAGTACCTTGATGAGCACAAAACGCTTGCGCCCGGCGAGCGCTTCCGCTTCGCCTGCCACCCCGGCGTGGCCTGTTTCGGTGCCTGCTGCTCGGCGCTGGACCTCATGCTCACGCCCTACGACGCCTTGCGCCTGCGCCGCGCCACGGGCCAGAGTTCGCGGGACTTCATCCAGCTCTTTGCCAGCCTGCTGACCATGCCCGACGCGGGCCTGCCCATGCTGCACATGCGCATGCTGGAAGACCACCGCCACAAGTGCCCCTTCCAGCGCGAGACGGGCTGCGCCGTGTACCAGGACCGGCCCTCGGCCTGCCGGACCTATCCCCTGGGCCGCGCCACCCAGCCGGGGGAGGGGGGCGAGGTCACGGAGCGCATCTTCCTGGCTCGCGAGGCGCACTGCCAGGGCTTTGAGGCCGGGACGGACTTCGACGCGCAGGCCTGGATGGATGACCAGGAGCTGGCGCCGTACAATGCGGCCAACGACCGCTACATGGCCCTGGCCGCGGACCTGCGCCGCTTCGCGGCCCATGGGGGCACCGTCATGGGTCCGAAACAGACGGGCATGGCCGGGCTGGCGCTGTACCAGCCCGACGAGTTCCAGCCCTTCCTGCTCCAGTCCGGACTGCTGGACCGCCTGGAGCTGGACGCGGCGCGCAGGGCGGCGGTGCTGGACAACGAGGAGGCCTGCCTTGATTTCGGCTACGACTGGCTGGAGCTCTCCCTCATGGGACATACGGAACATCTGCGGCCCAAGGGGTAGGGAGGCGGAACGGAAAGCCCGCTGGCTTCGTTCCGTGCAGCGAAAATCCCGGCCTGCAGCGTTGCCTGTCAGGCAAGAATGCAGCAGAACCAAACCGCCTCTTTCTTCTGGATATTTCAGTGCAGAAAAGATAGCAGAAATGGAAATATCGGTTGCGCCCGAAATTGCCACACCAGAAAGGATCACCAATGACCGAAGCCGATCTCTTCCACCCGAAAGTCATGTCCCTGGATGAATTTCTGGCCATGCGCCGCGCCCTGCCCAGGGGCTACCACCTGGTGTTCACCAACGGCTGCTTCGATGTGCTGCACCCCGGCCACGTCTCCCTGCTGGCCCAGGCCCGGGCCCTGGGCGACGGGCTCCTGCTGGGGCTCAACTCCGACGCCTCGGTGCGGCGCATCAAGAAGATCGCCTCGGGCCCGAAGCGCCCGCTGAACAACCAGGACGCGCGCGCCTACGTGCTGGCGGGCCTTGAGGCCGTGGACTTCGTGGTCATCTTTGACGAGGACACGCCGCTGGAGCTCATCCGGAGCGTGCAGCCGCAGGTGCTGGTCAAGGGCGGGGACTGGTCCAAGGACCGCATCGTGGGCCGTGAACTGGTGGAGGACGGCGGCGGCCAGGTGGTGAGCCTGCCGCTTCTGCCCGGCTATTCCACCAGCGGGTTCATCGAGCGCATCCTCAAGGCCGGGCGCTAAAGCGCAGGGGGCGGGCGCTAGGCCGTGGCCGGTCGGGGCCCGGTGGCCCGGAGCCAGGTTCCTTGACGGCACGAATAGTTCCTGCTAAGTAACTCTGCTCGGACGGATACGGGCCAATAGCTCAGTTGGTAGAGCCCCCGGCTCATAACCGGATGGTCCCAGGTTCGACCCCTGGTTGGCCCACCAGCCGAAGAGGGCCAGCACCGCCAGGCCGAGAGGCCCCAAGAGCCCGTAGCCGGAGTAGTAAGGACAAACATTGACCAGACGCCCAGCAGCGAAGCCGTTGAAACTTTCCGCCCGGACCCGCGCAGGCGACAGCAGATGCTCCCAGGGGGAAACCCTACGGGAGCATCCGCGCTTTGAGGGGGTTGCATGAACACCCAGCAAGCCTTGTCCCGCATACGTTCCCTGGCTCCCGAGGCCTACGCCGCGGACTGGGACAACTCCCGCGTCCAGATCCTGGGCACCCGGCCGGAGGTGCAGTGTCTCGCCGTGACCCTGGACCCGCTGCCCGCGGTCCTGGCCGAGGCCCTTAGCTGGGGCGCGGAGCTCGTGGTCACGCACCACCCGCTGTACATGGAGCCCCAGGCGCCCACCAAGGGCGGCCAGTACCTGGATGTGCTGCGCCTGTTTCTAAACGCCGGGGCCTGGCTCTACGCCGCGCACACCAGCCTGGACTGCCGCCCCGGCGGCCCGGCCTTCTGGCTCGGCCGCGCCCTGGGTCTTGCGGACTGCCAGAGCCTTGAGCATCTGCGGACCTTTCCGGCGCGTGAAATTTTCTTCCAGGTCCCCACGCGCATCAGCGAGCGTGAGGCCCAGCCCCTGGCCGAGGCCCCGGGCGTACTGGCCCTGTCGCAAAGCGCGGCGGGCGAGATGCGCGTGGTCTGCCAGGAGCAGGCCTGGCCCGAGGTGCAGGAGCTGCTGCTGGCCGCCTTTGGTCGCCTGCCCGAATGCTTCGTGCGCCGCCTGGAGGAGCCCGCGGTCGACGTGGGCTACGGCCAGGTGGGCGACCTGCCCCAGGCCCTGGCGTACGAGGACTTCGCCCGGTTGCTGGAGAAGGCCCTGTTCAGCGTGCAACAGCCCCAGCGCAGCAGCCGCGGCGGCGGCGTCGCCTGGGCCGAGTGCGGACCAAGGCCGGAGCTGATCCGTCGGGTGGCCTACACCACGGGCTCCGGGGCTTCGCTCATTGGCGCGGCCTTTGCCGCGGGCGCGGACGTGTTCATCTGCGGCGACGTGAAGCACCACGCCGCCCAGGAGGCGCCGGGGCTGGTCCTCGACGTCGGCCATTTCATCCTGGAGGAGGAGATGATGCGTCTCTTTGCCCAGGAGCTCGGCCCGGTTTTGCCCGGCGTCGAGGTGCGCTTTTTCCAGGGCAAGAGCCCGTTCGGCTACCGGGTGCTGGCCTAAGCCAGCTCTCCTGTCCGGCGGCGTCACACTATCGCAAAACAACGAGGTGTCCATGTATCAGAAGCAGATCGAGCAGTTGGTGGTCCTGCAAACCGTGGATGACGAGATCCTGCTCCTGGAGGTCGAGGTCCGGCAAGCCCCCCTGGAACTGTCGGAACTCGAGGCCCGGCTGGCCCTGCTCAGAGAGCGCCAGGCCCAGGTCCAGGAGCGCCTCGACATCCTTAAGGGCCAGCAGAAGCGCCTTGAGGGTGAGATCGAGGACGACGGACACAAGATCAAGAAGAGCAAGAACAAGCTCATGGCCGTGGGCAACTCCAAGGAATACCACGCCATGATGCGCGAGATGGACTCCATGGAGAAGCTGAACCGCCTGCGCGAGGAAGAGCGCATTGCGGTGATGGAGGAGTTCGAGCGCCAGGACAGCGCCATGCAGGAGCTGGCCACCGAGATCGCGGGCCTCATGGAGGGCTACGACGCCAAGAAGGCCACCCTGGACGAGCGCGTGACCAAGGCCCGGACCCGGCTGGACTCCCTGGGCAAGCGCCGCTCCAAGGCCGGCAAGGTCGTGCCGCCGCCCATCCTGGGCCGCTACGAGTTCATCCGCTCGCGCATCGAGCACCCGGTCATCGTCTCGGTCACCGAAGGCATCTGCGGCGGCTGCCACATCAGGATACCGCCGCAGTCGTACAACGAGCTGCAGAAGGGCAAGCAGATCCTGGGCTGCCCCAACTGCCAGCGGCTCATTTACTGGGTGGAGCACACCCCCACGATCCAGGATTAAGGTTTACGCCGGAGTTGGACGGACCGTCGCCGCGCCCCGCAAGGGACGGGGAGGAAAGTCCGGGCTCCACAGGGCAGAGCGCTGGGTAACGCCCAGGGGGAGCGATCCTCGGAAAGCGCAACAGAAAGCAGACCGCCTCTTGGCCCCTCGGGGCCGGGCGGTAAGGGTGAAACGGTGGGGTAAGAGCCCACCAGCGGGCGTGGCGACACGCCCGGCTAGGCAAACCCCGCTCGGAGCAAGACCAAATAGGAAGGCAGGCTGGCCCGGCTATTGCCTTCGGGTAGGTTGCTTGAGCTGTCCGGTAACGGGCAGCCTAGAGGAATGACGGTTGCCTGTCCTGCAAGGGACGGGGCACAAAACCCGGCTTACAGTCCGGCTCCGGCAAGCCGACGACACACCGGGGGAGGTGCAATCTCCCCCGGTTCCTTTCCACACCGTGCAGCACAAGGCCGGTACTTCATGACCACTCCAGGCCCGCAATATCCCGGCAGACCACTCTGGGCCGTGCTGCTGGCCGCGGGCAGCGGCGCCAGATTGGCCCCGGCCCTGGCGCAAGGCGGCGCTGCGGCCACCCGCAAGCAGTATCTCGATTTCGAGGGCGCGCCCCTGTTCTGGCACAGCGCCCGGACCCTGGCCCGCGTACAGGCCGTGCGCGGCCTGGTGTTCGTGTTCCCGCCCGAGGATCTGGAACGCCAAGCTGCCGTGGTGGCGGAGCTGGACGCCGGGGACCCCCTCGGCCTGCCCTGGCGTTGTGCCGCTGGCGGCATGCGCCGGCAGGACTCCGTGCGCCTGGGCCTGGCCGGACTGCCGAAAGACTGCACCGCCGTGCTCGTGCACGACAGCGCCCGGCCCTTTGTCTCGGCCGAGCTGGTCCGCCGCGTGGCCGCGGCCCTTTCGGGGAAAACCGTGGCCGCCATCCCTGGCCTTGCGGTCACGGACACCATCAAGGCCGTGGACCTGGGCAACCGTGTTGTGGACACCCCGGACCGCGCCTCCTTACGCGCCGTGCAGACGCCCCAGGGCTTCCTGCTGGCCCCGCTCGCCGCCGCCCACGCCCGGGCCCAGGCCGAGCTCTGGGAGGTCACGGACGACGCGGGCCTCATGGAGCGCGCCGGGCACCCTGTCATCATCGTGCCTGGCGAGGAAGGAAACGTGAAGATCACCACCCCGGCCGACCTGGAGCTGTTGAGGACGCCCGTCTCGACCATAAACGGGGCGAAGCCCCCGCGCACGGGCTGGGGCTATGACGTGCACCGCTATCTCGGGTCCAGCGAGCGCGACCCCAAGGTTCTGGCCCAGGCCCGGCCCATGATCCTCGGCGGCATCGCCATCCCCGGCGCGCCCAAGGTCATCGCCCACTCGGACGGCGACGTGCTCCTGCACGCGCTCACCGACGCGCTGCTCGGCATCGCCTGCGCAGGCGACATCGGCCAGCTCTTCCCGGACTCCGACGCCAGCTTCGAGAACATGCCCAGCGCCGTGTTCGTCACCGAGGCCCTGCGTCTTGTGCGCGCGAGCGGCTTTCGGCCCGTGCATGCGGATCTGACCGTCATCGCCCAGGTCCCGAAGCTTGGCCCGCACAAGGCCCGCATGGCCGCGCAGATCGCGCAGCTGCTGGAGCTTGCGCCCGGGGCCGTGAACGTCAAGGCCACCACCGAGGAGGGCCTGGGCTTCACCGGCGAGAAGCGCGGCTTGAAGGCCGTGGCCGTGGTCACGGCCCTGCCGGGGTAGCGCGCGCAGTAACGTCTGAATGGAGCCCCCGGTTGACTGCGCTTTGACCTTGGGCATATGCAGGAGGCGGCTGCCGCCTGCCGTGCGGCCCGAGAGGAGCGCCCGTGTTTGCCAAAAAGCCCCTGTTCCGCCTGAACATCCGCCGCCGCGTCCTCTTGGGGATGCTGCTCTCGGTGCTGGCCGTGGGGCTCATCGGCACCTTTTCCTACCATTCCCTGGCCCAGATCGAACGCAAGATGGGCTTCATCGAGGTGATCGACGACCTGGGCAACACCATCCTGGAGATCCGCCGCTACGAGAAGAACTACATGCTCTACGGCCAGCAGGAGGACTACGACGAGAGCCGGGCCTACGCGGCCAAGGCCCTGGACATCCTGGCCCGGCTGGAGGGCAATGCCGCGGAATTCGGGCTCTCGCAGGAGCACGCCTCGCTCAAGACCACCCTGGCCGACTACGAGGCCCAGTCCGGGCGGCTCCATGCGCGGCAGAATCAGGGTTCGCGCGTGCCCCAGCCCGAGCTGGAGCGCCTGCGCGACTCGGGCAAGCAGCTGGTGGACCTGTCCCAGAACCTGGTGACCCACGAACGCGCGCGCGTGCTGACCATCGTGCAGTCCCTGAAGCGCCAGCTGCTGCTCTCGGTGGTGGTGTTCCTGGCCCTGGGCGGCGGGTTCCTGTTCCTGCTGGGACACAGGACGATCATGGCCCTGCGCAGCATCGAGCAGGCCGCCCACGAGATCGCCAAGGGCCGCTTCACGACCCTGGTCCCGTCCGGCTCGGACGACGAGCTGGAGCGCGTGGCCGGGGCCTTCAACCACATGACCGCCGAGCTGCAGAAGCGCCAGGACCAGCTGGTGCGCGAGAAGAAGCTCTCCTCCATCGGTGTGCTGACAAGCGGCGTGGCCCACCAGCTGAACAACCCGCTGAACAACATCAGTACCTCCTGCCAGATCCTCATGGAGGAGGGCACCGAGGCCGATCCCGTGTTCACGCGCAAGCTGCTGGGCAACATCGACCAGGAGGTGGCGCGCGCGCGGGACATCGTCAAGGGCCTGCTGGAGTTCTCCCGGGCCAAGGAGTTCGAGCTCAAGCCCACGGTGCTCGCCGAGGTGGTGGAGCGCTCGGTGCGCCTGGTCTCCAGCCAGGTGCCCGCCGGGGTGGAGATCCTGCGCGAGGTGCCGCCGAAGCTCGTCCTGCCCATGGACGCCCAGCGCATGCAGGAGGTCTTCATCAACCTGTTCATCAACGCCCTGCAGGCCATCAAGGGCTGCAGCGGGCGCATCACCATCAGCGCCAGGCCCGACCCGGAGCGCGGCCAAGTGGTGGTAACCGTGGCCGACACGGGCATCGGCATCGGCCCGGAGGACCTGGCGCGCATCTTCGACCCCTTCTTCACCACCAAGGAGGTGGGCAAGGGCACGGGGCTTGGCCTGTCCATCGTCTTCGGCATCGTGGAGCAACACCAGGGCGAGATCACCGTGGAGAGCGCACCGGGCCAGGGGGCCAGCTTCATCCTGCGCCTGCCGCTCTCCGTGCCGGCCGTGACCGATGACGGGAGCCAGACGTGAGCGCGGGCCGGGTGCTCGTGGTGGACGACGAGGCCATCGCCCGGGAGAACCTGGTCCACGCCCTGGTGCGCGCGGGCTACGAGGCCGAACACGTGGGCGACTCCCGCGCCGCCCTGGCCGAGCTGGACCGCGTCCAGTACGACCTGCTGCTCACAGACCTGCGCCTGGGCGAGGCGAGCGAACTGGACGGCATCGGCCTCATGGAGCGCGCACGCAAGCTCTTTCCCGGCCTGGAGGTCGTGGTCATGACCGGCTACGCCACCGTGCCCGGCGCCGTGGTGGCCATGAACCGGGGCGCCTTTTCCTACCTGGCCAAGCCGCTCAACCTGGACGAGGTGCGCGCGCTGACCGCCAGGGCCGTGGAAAACAGCCGCCTGCGGCGCGAGGTGCTGGACCTGCGCCAGCGCCTCAAGGACCGCGACGCCCCGCCGCTTTTGGTGGGCCGCAGCCAGGCCATGGCCAGCCTGATGGGGACCATTGCCCAGGTGGCGCCCACGTCCTCCACCGTGCTCCTCTTGGGCGAGACCGGCACCGGCAAGGAGCTGGTCGCCCGGGCCATCCACCACGCCAGCCAACGCGCGGGCCGCCGTTTCCTGGGCGTGAACTGCGGGGCCTTCAGCGAGGAGCTCTTGGCCAGCGAGCTCTTTGGCCGCGAGAAGGGCGCCTACACCGGGGCCACGGAGCGCAAGGCCGGGCTCTTCGAGGCGGCCGAGGGCGGCACCCTGTTCCTGGACGAGGTGGGCGAGATGACCCCGTCCATGCAGGTGCGCCTGCTGCGCGTACTCCAGGAGCGCAAAATTCTGCGCGTTGGCGGCACCACCGACATCCCGGTGGACGTGCGCGTCATCGCGGCCACGAACAAGGACCTGGCCGTGGAGGCCGAGACCGGGGCCTTCCGCCTGGACCTCTACTACCGCCTGAACGTCATCACCCTGCGCCTGCCCGCCCTGGCCGAACGGCGCGAGGACATCCCGCTGCTCGCCCGGCACTTCCTGCTCAAATACTCCGAACTGCTGGGCCGCGAGGTGCGCGAACTCGCGCCCGAGGTCCTGGACATCCTCGGCAGCTACCCCTTCCCCGGCAACATCCGCGAGCTGGAGAACCTCATGGAGCGCGCCGTGGTCCTGGCCGAGGGACCTGTGGTGGAGGCCCGGCACCTGCCGCCGGAACTGCAGCTGGACCAGCCGCGCCTCAAGACCTCGCGCCACGGCGGCCTGCCGACCCTGGAGGAGAA
>Ga0208613_1000614_pt1 | contig 11840 bp, 5 predicted proteins | sample CryBogmetaGMA6M_FD_184543 | JGI IMG/M metagenome (GOLD analysis project Ga0208613, IMG submission 184543) | Freshwater microbial communities from Crystal Bog, Wisconsin, USA - MA6M (SPAdes) | ecosystem: Environmental > Aquatic > Freshwater > Lake | place: Crystal Bog, Wisconsin, USA | collected... | reverse complement strand
TTAAATCCGGATATGCCTTGTACCAAACTTCGGAAGGAAATTGGTGTCGCCGTTGCGAATATTTAAATTGGTGCTCACGGGCCGCACCTTCTTTAATCAACCAACGCGTTCTGGGATAACCGATGCCGTTACCGAAAGCCAAGTTCAATCCCCAACCAACTTTATTAATAAAATCATCCATATAGCTTTCGTGGCTGCCATCGTAATTACTGGCAAAGTAAACTCGCTGGTTATCATCCAGAAACACCCATCGGGCAAAATGGATGGTTTTGATACGGGTTAGAAAGCCGTGTATATAAATATGTCTGGCGATATAGTTGGTGAGCAGCAGAATAAACTTGAAAGTCAATAATCTAACCAACCCGGGTTTAACATAACCAAAGACATTAAACTGATTAGTCACGTACCAATCTTCCTGTGCCGACAATTGCTTGATGTGCTCGCGGGTGGGACGAATGAACAACTCAGGATCGGATTGTTCCAACATCCGTATGCGTAACAGGAAAATGGGCGCAATCAATAAAAATAGCGGTAACAGCAACAACAAGACTAACGGTATACCGATTTTATGTAGTAGATTTCTTAACTGCCATCGACAAGGCGTGCATTCCGGTGCAGTTAAGATTAACCGACCAGTCTGTTTTTGCATTTCCACGTAGGACAGCAGACTTTGACGCAACTGCTGTTGCAAGCTTAACGGGCTAGTGGTGTTATGCCTAACTTCATCGACAGCTTGTGGCAGGTACTCAGCTAAACATCGATGTAGCGCTGCTTCCTCATGAACTTGTTTGACGGTACGACCCAGCCAGTTAACATAGTTAGCATCGGGTTCTACGTCATGAGTTTGCAGCCAGTGTTTTAGGGGGTTGCTGTTGGCATCCGGGAAGGCGATGCAAAACGAGAATATTTGCGTCAGCCCCTGCTCGGCCAGCTCAACTAGCTGATCAAAAAAATCATTTCTATCACCATCAATATCCCCTAGAAATGCCAAGGTGGGTGACCAAGGCTTGGGTTCTAACCCAAAGGCTTTGATGTCGTCGGCAGTAGTCGCTTCAATAATCACAAACCGCGCCACGTGTAGGTTAGGAAATCGACTAAATGGAATTAGCGAGTTATCGGGATTTACCAAACCGTTTTTTTTGTGGCTAATATTCATGCTGCGCAACAAGTCACGCAGGCTTTCCAGTTGACCTTCACGGACAGCTGCACAGATCATAAAAGTGGATTGAGGTTTCATGGTGGCTACCTCCAGTGTCGCATTAAAATGCGAATTAGTCAGTGTTGGTTTTGGTCAAAGCAAAATCTAAAATGTGTTTTTTCCCCCACCAAACCTTACCAAGATAAACACCAGGTTCGATCTCTCTTATTTCGTCACGGATTACTTTTGCAACGAACGATGTCTTAGAGTAGTCAATTACTATGGTGTCTCTACCATCCAGCCAGCTAATGTCACGGTAAACCTTGGCAATAATAAATGTCAGGCTGAAAGGAGTGATCTTGTTCACCAAGATACCGGCATCGCCTGTGGGACAAAACAGATCGAACACTTTACCTTGCCAAAGAAACGTGCGTGCCAGCAAGGCAACAATCTTTGAGAATAGAGATCCAGACAAAATGGCAATACCCTGGGTGTCGCCACTGGGTATGTTGCCAGGTCTGGCGTTACGATAAATTTCATCGAGTTCTTCACGGGATTTATTCAACCAGCTTGTAACAGTGTTATTCATGATATTACTCCTCAAGTTGATAAAATCGCCTTAGCTTAGCCGATCTAGGTAACACAGCTTCTAACACAATAACTGACTTGTTTTATTAGTAGAGGTTAAAGCTTTGACGACAGAATTAAAATTCTTTATTTAAATACACATAATTTGTTATGAATATCCCATAAATAGCTTCGCCAAATTCCTTGATGGCTAATTTCAGCATGGTATTCTTATTAGTTTCCAGTGCCAGGCCAATTGTTTTGCAGATTCATTGTGTCAAACATGCCGGCCTCCCAGTCAAAAAATTAGATAACGCCGGATGCCGGTTATTGGGTTCGTAAAGTTACTACCCGCTTGCCGCTATTTAAATTCAAGGCAAGGTTCTCAGCGTTGAATAAATCAGTATCTTTAAAAATTCCCGCTTGAAAATCCGATATACAACAATGTGCAGCGACTTGTTAAAGGGATGGATATTGGTCTGGCCCCCAATCAAAATTCTATTAATGTTGAAGATGAACTTAATATCGTGGAAATAACAATACGTAAAAATACCTAGTAGTTTAGTGTCATAGGATATTCAATTTTCGAACGGATAAAAGATATATTTATTGGTGTTCGCCCAATAAGCCCATGATGATGGCGGTAAAATTGGGAATCCTCAACGCGGGTAAAGTTTATATGGACGAAGGATCAAAACCTATGTAACTTTTGAATCATTTTCGACACAATTTATATGGATTTCTCGGTTATTGCAAGATAAATATCCACCCAAAAAAATTTAAAATCTGTTTTAAACAAACGCTTTTATTATCAATACCTAACCCGGACAAGCCGGAACCTAAATAGCAGCGATTCAGAGCATTCCTTAAAAAATAATTGGCATCCCTACGTGCTTTATTTGGAGTGCAAAATACCCTCTCCCTTTATTATCAGGAACTGCATTAACATCCAGCTTCAGTTCTAATTTATGACACCGCCTGGTAATAAAAATAACAACGTTCAAAACCTTAAATTCCGGAGTAAGGCATCTCCCTCATGTTTTAACTGATAAAGCGAAACTGTATCCGCGTCGCAGATATTTCTGCTAATCGGGCAGCTTTTATCTTTGCCCATTTCATTGCAGCATCCAAATCTTTCCACAGACTTTTTAGCGTAGGATGGTCTTTGTCTTTCATAAAGGCCGCTTGAAAAACGGTACTCTTCACCAACAATTGATTAATCAAATAACCCATCTGCATAAATTGAAAGTAGTTTTTTAAGGCTTGGTAACTTTTACGTGCCCATTTATGTTCCAGGCCATAGCCGCCATTTTTCAGTGTATTAAAACCTTCGTTCTCGATTTTCCAGCGTAACCGCCCGGTATAACTGCTGGCTGCAATATTTTTCTTGTTCAACGGCAAGTCGGTAATATGAACGAAGTGTTTTGTCTCTATTTTTATTTCCTCGCTACCCTCCGCATTTTTATGCGTCATGGTAACGGTTTCGCAGCATTCCTGCCAGTTGACCGAATGCCCCTTGTAGTCAATTTGATCTACCCAACAAAAAAGCTGTTCAGTTTTTGTGTTCCCATTTGCTGAATAAGATATTTCTGTATGTCGATTATTGGGCTGGAGTGGCTTTAAGGCCAGCACTTCTTCCCAAAATAATGTTGAATTACCTTTTTTAAAAGTAACCAAATAAGCCCATTGATTGGCTTTGCAGATAGTAAAAAAGCCCTCGTAGGGGTAAAGTGCGTCGGCCAAAATAATAATGGGAAGCCTGGGATAAATCTTTTTCAGTTTGGCGGCCAAGCGCGTGAAAGCCTTGCGTTCACAGTCTTGTTTGTCATACGCCTCATGTTCAGGGTTTTCGATCCATTCCGACGCAACCGAAATTGAAAAACCATTAGGCGTGATTAGACGCGCATCCAGTACTTTGTGTGAATAAGTCGTCTTGTCATTTTTTGAGGTTTGGTGCAGACATTGCTCACAATGAGGGTAATCAAAACTGACGACCCCTGTTCCATCAACCGCTATACGGTACCAGTGGTGACGGTACCGGCTTTTATGAAACACTTTGCGCTTAAGCAAAACCTGCACCATTTTTTGATTGAGCCGCTCAACTTGGGTTTCATCCAGCAAAGCAATAACATTGTGGACAGAATCCCCGTGCGGCATCGGAAAGCCAAACAGTCTCTTGAAATTCCTCTGAAACAGTGGCGCTTTACGCTTTTGATTATATTCGTTGCGGGAACCTGCTTTAAATATAAACATGGCGAGACAAGCGGTCAAATGTGCTGCCAATTTAAGCGGGGATGCTTTTTTGCGCGGATCATCCAGTTCACGCATCCAATCAAACAGCAGAGGAAAATGATGGGTGACGGTGGTATAAATTTGATAGATTAGATCGATTTTCTTTTCTTTGTAGGCACGAATTGCCGCTTTCTCTAACTTTTTATCATGTTTTTTGGCTTTTTTTAATCGACGTTGTACAGTTTGTGGGTCACAGCTTTTGGCTTTTTTTCATTGAGGGTATATTTAACTCGTCAGTCACAAGTTCTCATCAATTTAATTTGATTATTTAATAAGGAAGCCTAAGTTTTTCTCCAATAAAAAACTATAGTTAGGGTATTTAAAGGAGGAAAATTAATGCAAAATTATATTGATCATGCCCTGGAAAGTTTTAAGCCGGTTTTTTCGAGATCGGGCAGTTGGCTGTTGTTTTGTGCAGTTGTGATGGGTTTCATGGGCGCTGGAGAAATGATGGGCGTCACCTCGCTCTGCCGTTTCTGGTTGCTTAATGAAGCCGGTTACCACCGCCTGCTCCATTTTTTTTAGATCGAAAGCTTATTGTTATGAGGCCTTGCTAAGCGCTTGGCAACACTTTGTCGTTAACCAGGACAAAGCCGTTGAAGTGGCCGGGCGACGGGTGCTATTAGGCGATCATACCGCGGTTGTTAAAGATGGACGTAAGATGCCAGGGGTCGTGTCAATGCACGAGGCATCAGAGACGCAAAGCAAACCATCCTACTTTCGCGGCCAAAGTTGGGGTGCCATTGGGATCTTGACCGGGACTTTAGCCGCTTGTTTTTGCTGTCCGTTACAATTACAGATCCATCAGGGATTCGCGCATTTGGGGTTAACGGACGAGTCTGAAAGCCAACCGCAACTTAAATCAACCGAACGCATGGTGGCGATGGCAGTTTCTTTTGTAACGTCTAATCAGTGCCTGTGTTACTTGGTGCTTGATGCGTTTTTTTCAACCAGTAGTGTGATTCGGGCACGCAACTATTATTCAATTGAGCATAAGAAACCGTGGCTTGAAATCTTAACCAAAGCCAAAAAGAACACCGTGGGCTATCTTCCTGCCCCGCCAAAACCCGCAGGTCGCCCCGGTCGCCAAGCCCTCTATGGCGAAAAAGTCCAACTTCAGGAATGTTTTGATTATCCCGACTTGTTTGAGACGATCACCTGCCAGGTGTACGGTAAAACCGAATCAGTCCGGGTCATGACACTGAAGTTATTGTGGCGACCCATCGCTGATCACGTATTGTTTATTTTAGCCGTCACCTCAAAAGGGCCCATTGTTTTGATGAGTTCCGACCTGATGCTTTTGGCGGCTGATGCCATTGAGCTCTATTGTGCGAGGACGCGCATTGAAACCCTGTTCTCGGTTTTAAAACAGGTCATCGGTGCCTTTAAGTTTCGGTTCTGGACTAAAAACCTGCCGAAACATTCAAGACGACCCTTTCCCAACCGCGACTTAAAGTCGCCACAGCCCCATCAAATCGACACCATCCGGGCCTGTTGGCAAGCCTATGAAACCTTCGTGCTCTGTGCGTCAATCGCTGTGGGGTTATTGCAATTTATCTCGCTTAATTTTCAAGAGTCGGTTTGGGCTGAACATCGGCTTTATCTACGTACCCAATCGCGTGACCTGCCGTCAGAAAAAACAGTTAAACAAATAATCACCCAATTGTTCATTAGGCAATTCTTCCGACTTGGGAAAAATGGCATCATTCAACAAATCCGCTTCTATTTGATGACGGTTTCTGATGAAATAGATGATGATTAAATTATGCCGCCCCTAAAGGCGTTAATTTTTCGACAATCTTCAGGTATTTTTCAGTAGCCATTGAGTTAAGCAGGGAAGCTTGTGCCTATTATTAATGGGTAGAACTTGTGACTGACGAGTCATTAACGGGATCCAATTTTTCAATGTAAAACTTAAGTGGCGTTTCTTCGTCAGCAGCCAGTACGCGAATATCTTTACCCTTCTCGGCAAGGTCTGCAAAAAACGCAAAATTTCCGGTATGTAAACGCACTAAAGCAAAGGCTGCCGCAGGCACAGTAACACCGTCTTGTTTTAGCTTTTGCGCATCTATCGTTATTTTTTTCTTATATCCCCAATCTGCATTCCACCAAGCTGATGCTATTGATGGAATAAACAGGAGGACTATCAACAGAAAACCACACCGTTTCATTATTTTTCTCAGTTACGTATTAATTTTTGTCATTATCCCAGAGCTTCATGACATTATTATGACGATGGCTTACAAATTTATATTGAAAATATTAAAGACATAAAAAAACCAGCTTTAACTTAAGTTAAAGCCGGTTTTATCAAAGATTTGAAGGTCACTTCTCAGCCGTTAAAAAAACAGAACACATAAAACACGGATAAGGGAAGTTTTTTAATCGCATGAAAATATTACGATGCCAGTAAGGATTTGCAAACCCGTTTAGAGTATTTAAAAGTTTTTAATAGTTATTTTCGGGAATTTCAGTGCAAACAAACAATAGGCCGGAATAAGACCACCCAAGCGGAGCGCGTGGTCTTATTCTGGCCTACCAGTTTTTCAGATTTAAGCCTTAATCACCAAATCCCAACACTTCGACAGTAAACATACCTAAAGCAGCATTTTTGTTGTTTTCAGAGCCCTTTTCATCAACGCCCGTTGCTGCCTGTGCTACCTGACTCACATTAGCCGTCATATTGCTGGTGCCTGTCAAACCTGCGGCCAAACTACCGGTAGAGGCAACCGGCACACCGGTACCGACACCGCCAACCTGAATATTATTGGCACCTACAATAGCATTTGCTGCCAGTGTAATATTGTTGCCTCCAATTCCCGCCTCACCCGCATCGATAATACCATTGAGAGCGTATAACAACACGTCTCCCGCTGTGTTTCCGGGCTGGCTAATGGTACGAATACCACTACCTGCAAGTACTGGAGGAAAAGTAACTATTAAATTTCCATTTGTATCAAATGATTTTTTAGGCGGTGGCGCAGACAATGCTGATTGCGCACCACGTCCAGCATCAATATTGCCTTCGGTTGAGCCAATATCAATATTACCGCCATCCAGTGTCATCACTCGCGTTAAATTTACGGCAAAATTATCACGAACAATGGCACTAATATTACCCTGACCTTTCACAACAACACCTACATTCTCAGCATCTCTCTCCCCAACCGAAGACACTGCAAGCCCTGCATTAACACCGCCGCCAGGGGTCACAAGATTTATATCACCGCCATCAATTGTGTGAATTTTACTAAAAAACAATGAAATATCGCCTGCTTTAGCTCTACTCAGATTACCCGAGTTAACTTGCCCGGTAATAGCTTTAATACTAGCCATAATACTGGTCACATTTTTACTATCGTCAAGGTATCCAGCCTTCGCTATATTAGTAAAGTAGTCCTTGTAACTCGCCAATTGTGCTTCGCCACCCAATAAAGTACTGCCCAATGCATTGGACGATAATAACGTAGTGCCCGGAAATAGGGTTTCAGTCAGCTTAAATATTTTAAATTGAGCGGCATCTTGATCCGTCTTGTTCGTTGCCTTCGCTAAAACTGTTGCAGCAATTTGCAACTCCTTAAAATAAACTCCCTGAACCAGTGAAAACAATTGTTTTTCAAATTTAGATTGATCAGACTTCGATAGATTACTAAAAATGACCCTCGCTTCATCCGAAGATAACAGTTTATTGCCCGAAATACTGCGCATATACTCGGTCAGTTGAGTGCTATACTTATTATTTTCCACAAAATATTTATTATCAGTACCCGCCAAATACTTATTGGCAAACCCTACCGCATCCAATTTACCATCGCCAATACCGGCAACAACAGATACATTGGCACCACTATCGGGTAATGCTGTGTTAAAGGTATTCCCGATGGAGGTAATGCCATCCGATGAACCCAAGTCAATATCGCGTCCGGAAACTACCGTTAACTGACCAGGCCCGGCAACTTTGATTTCCATATTTGTAGGGAGCAAAGTTCCGGTTTCCGGATTTCTACTAACCTCAAATTTAATATCCCTGCCTGCCGTAACGACTGAAGTGGAGTCGTTTACATTGTGCTGTATCTGAAAACTGACGTTAAGTAAGTCTTTACCTGCTTTTACAAAAACAGGTTTTGCCAATGATAATACAAATGGATCGTTTGCAACTATATCACCGACAACAGTACCAACTATATCACCGACATCAGTACTAATAAGAACAGGGCTATTATCATTTTGGTGAACCGGAACCGTAGCATGTACGGTATCACTACTTAAATCAGTTAATCGAATTTCAGCATTTTGAAAAGGATTACTCGCAGATGCCGGTAACAAATAAGAAGGTAATAAGGCCGCATTGGAATCCGACATGATGACATTAATTGCATTACCTGTAGTACCTGTTGCAATGCTGTCCTTTGCAAATAATTCCAGTATTCCTTGCGCACTCGGAAACAAGGTTAGGCTGCCCAAAATATTTAAATTACCTTCTAATGCAGATGCTTTCAATGAGGCAGGATATATGCTTAAAGCCGCTTTATCTGAATTTGCCCATGTAAGATCAGTCGCTATATCCATTGCAGTCACATCGTTGACCAGTTCAATATCTCCGGCTATCGACGTTAAGGCCACAGAACTATTCTCGCCATATCTAAAAAACAAACTGGTAGTATCGAACTTTTTACCTTGCGGCAATACCATTGGATCAACAATCGATGCCAGCGCAATATTTTTACCGGCTGTTACATTATACTGGGCATCACCTAGAGCCAGCACCGGATTTAATGCCTGGTTGTTACCCGCCATTAACGAACCGGACGCCGCAATATTGGCGGCGCCTTTATCCACATAAAAAACGCCACCTGCGATATCGCCCCCGGCTGCCAGATTTAAATTACCGCCACCGTTTATCTCGACTACGTTGGTTATATAATCAAAGTCAGACTCTGTCTTTTTAAGATTAAGCGGATCAATTGCGACCGCATACTGGCCAACCTGTTTACCCGTAGTTGGAATAACCACTGACATGTCATTGATATTTCTACCCGCCTTGACGTTAATATTGCCACCCCCCAATGCGCCCAAGCTTTCACGGTAGTCAGCCTTTTTTGTGCCAATATCGCTGACCATAATGCCCCAAGCTGTTGGGCGTTCTTTGGTATGGGTGCTATTACTGCTCCAACTCCCTGTTCTCACTAACCAATCGGTAATCAGTTGCGTGGTTGGCGCACCTATTATGTCGCGACCTGCTGTTACCGTGATATCCCCGCCATCAACAGGATATTCCGCGTAAAATTTGGTACCCACCAGTGCTCTTTTAAATCCATAAGGGTTGATGGCATCGGCCCTGCCTGCGGTATAAATGACTGATTTATCACTTCCATAAACGATGTCTCGACCGGCATGAATTTCGATATCTCCGGTACCCGTGCGTATTTTTTTACCGGCGGTTAATTGTAAATCCCCTACGTCCGACACAACTGCTGCATTGTTCGCAGAATTCAAGTCAGCCCCCACGATTAGGTTATAGCTCCAAGACTGGCCTGTTTGCAACTTATCGGCAATGGCTACATTAGAAGCACCAATATCTTTTAAGATAATACTGCCCGCCGCAAAACCATCGGTAAGATCATTTTGCACATCAATATTATTGGCGGCACGAAACGTAATAAAGCCAGGGGCATTACCTGAACCATAACGCCAGGTCGCCAAATCCCATTTACTTACCAGATCAATATCAGCAGCACTTCTTATTTCTATACCCGGCAAAATTTGAAAGCTATTTGAAAACTGGTTTTTAACAACATTATTGTTAGACAGCGCGGCCATATAAGTCGCTGTGTCCGTTTTGATGGCAGCAATGTCTGCTGCGCTAATTGAACTATCATTGTAAATTTTTACCGCTTCCACCACCGGCCTGGCATCCCCAACTATCGCACCAACCGGAATAGTTTTAACATTAACATCCATTATGCCGTCCGCATTGGAATCCATTCTATCCGCACGCAAATGCACTAAACCTGCTTTACCGCCTGCGTCAGATACATCGATCTTCGCGCCATTTATAATATCAATCCCTGCCCCATCTGCATTCTGATCAATTGAAGTCAAACGCACTTTGCCACCATCACCACCTGCAAGCTGCGAATTAGCAAGTAAACTGGCCGTTGCATTCAAAGTTAATTGATCTTCAGCAGCCAAAACTATCAATCCGCCATTACTTCCACGCGCATCAAGTATGCCGCCAATACCAAGCTTACCGTTATCTACCGTTAGATTGATGTTTTTTGCTACTAACGTCTGACCAGAATCTACAGTAAGACCGCCACTACGCAACCTGAAATCAAACCCTCCGGTAAAACCGGAATTAGTAGCAATCGTGTTCAAACCGTTAAAACCGGAAGCAGTTAAGCTATCAACATCAAGCGCAATATTTCCACCCACCCCATTGCTAAAGCCATGCGCATCAATCAAACCATTTAGACTGGCTTGTCCATTTGCCGCTTTAACATTCAAAGTTCCCGCTTGCATTTGATCGATATTAGCATTTAACAGTAATTGGCTGTCGACGTCTGATATTACGCTTTGCTTTTGAGAAGCTAGATTAATCTGTCCTGAATTAATTATGGCGGGCGCACTTAAACCGGCCTTAACCAAGGCACCGGTTACATCAATAATCGCATGGCTACCCAGAATTGCATTACCTTGAAGCGCATTTACATTAACGCTCCCAGCTTTAAAGAGTAAGCGGGTATCCAATGCCACAGTATCGGCAACCAAATTTAGCTGTGCGGCGACTCCATTGACCAATAAACCAGACAACTGCGCTGCACTTGCCACTGTTAAACCATAACCACTGGCATCAATCGTAGTTTTTGCAATGCTTTTGCCAGTGACCACGCCCGTATTAACTAATGTATCTGCCAACAAGGTTAGCTGTCCTTCATTACGTCCGGTCATCGCTTCATCCAGATTAATATTAATCTGCTTAAATCCGTCTATTTTATAATTACCTTTGTCCAGAATCAGGTTGCCGGCATTGATCCTAAGGATCCCTGTACCTGTTATCACGTCATCGGTAACGCCTGAATAGTTAGCCAAAGTAATTGTATCTGCGTTTAATTGCGTCGTCTTGCCTGCATTGTTATAGCCGGATAGTCCGGCCGAATCCAACACCAAGCTGCCAAATTTAATCTGACTCAGATCCCCGTATAAATTAATCGCACTACGACTGCTCAAAACCAGCTCTGCAACGTCAAGTTTACCCAATAAAGTATTATCAATTGATAACCCCTTATTGATACCAGGCACCTCACCCAGATTAATAGCATCTGCGCCAAGAGTTAACGAGCCACCCTTAAGATCAAATTCACCATTCATTACGGAATTATTTGTTGAATCCATCAATATAGACCCTGTACCAGCACCAATAACTGCGCTACTGTTTACAGTAAGATCACCGGTTAAACGTTGTGCGTCTTTCCTGTCAATAATTGCCTGTTGACCTGTGGAGACCCTTAATAAAGCACCATCTCCCTTAACTTCCAATACAGGCTGACTCAAAGCATCGACCATTTCACCTGTCGCTGTAATGCTGGCGCCATTTTTAAGCTCTACTTTGTCGGTAGCCGCCAATATAATTTCTGGCTTAGCTAACGCCGTGTTTTCACCAATAGTTACCGACTTAGCCTTGACATCCAACACTGTATTGCCGGTAGTGGCATCAACACTTCGGCTACCACCCAATAACAAGCTGCCAACTTTTAAGTTATTAATGTCACTCGCCAACAACTCAACACCTGAAATACCGGTTTTATTACTCACTATACTGAGATTATTGGAAATAATATCA
>Ga0208613_1000613_pt1 | contig 11842 bp, 17 predicted proteins | sample CryBogmetaGMA6M_FD_184543 | JGI IMG/M metagenome (GOLD analysis project Ga0208613, IMG submission 184543) | Freshwater microbial communities from Crystal Bog, Wisconsin, USA - MA6M (SPAdes) | ecosystem: Environmental > Aquatic > Freshwater > Lake | place: Crystal Bog, Wisconsin, USA | collected... | reverse complement strand
GTTTAGAACTGTGTATTAATGGATATCAAATATCCAGAGATAGATTTAACTTTACTAAGCTTTCAGTAGAAGCAGATATTATAGAAACTTATACTCTAGCTAAGGCTCTGGTAACTAATCACATTACCCCAGAATTTAATATTGCATCCCCAGATCAAATTGCAGATCTGCTCTTTAATAAATTAAAGTTACCTCCTACTACTAAAACAGATAAGGGTAAGGATTCGACTGGTGCTAAGGTGCTGGATGATCTTATCTTGTTTCATCCATTTATCTTTTATCTGAGTAAGGTTAAAAAGCTACAAAAAGTATACTCATCCTATGTAATGGGTTGTTTTAATGTGTTGGGTTCTGGTAGTCGTGTTTTAAAGAAGGTAAACTCTTGGACTTTCAATGCACAGTATAGACAGACTAACAGAACAGCTAGACTAAGTTCTAGCAATCTCTACGGTTACGTAGAGACAAGCAAGAAAGGAGCAAATATTCTTACATTGCCAGCGTCAGGCTCTATGGTAAAGCATTATTTCATACCAGAACCTGTAGTAGACTTGGAAAACAAGCTCTACGAAAGTATATTAGCTGAGTTAGAGAAGACGGATCCAGTAAAGTATCAAGAAGTTGTTGATGCTTTACATAGAGATGTAGGATCTATTACTAAACCAATAATAGCTGCAAAGCCTAAGGTTATCAAGATAAAAATACCTAAGGTTCCTAAGCGCAAGAAAGAAGAGAAGTAATGAATGGACAATATTACATTTACTTGTAAACAGTTGTCAGAAATCTGCACAAAGAATATTAACCAAAATGCAGCTTTGAATGTACCAATCCCAATATTTAGAATAGAAACTTGTTACATGAACATATACAGTTCTTCCTTTCAGAAGGAAGAGCCGGAATCTATTTTTATATTGACCGCCAAACTACAAATAAAAAGTCAAGACACTAAAATACAACACTTGAAGCTAAAGACAGACTGTACTAACACATATTTAGTATCCTTAGCTTCTGAGTTTTCCTACAAAAAGAAAAGGGAGGTGAGACTCTTAGTAGGTAGAAACACAGAAGCTATAAGAGAAGAGGCTAGGAAACAGTTATTAGTTGGTCTATCAGTATCAGATTATTCTTGCTCAATCGAAGAGGCTAGGGTTCAAATCCTAGAAGAATTTTCTAAGACTCTTTTAGAAAGGTTGTTTCCAGATACCCCTAAGTTAGTACAGGACAACACGCTCAAAATTAATACTTGGTTGATTAAATTGTTAGGATAATTATGACAGCAAAATTACCGAACAGCCAAGCGGCTGTAAACAGAATAAAGCGAGAATATAAAAGAAACGCTAAACACAGAAACCAAGAATTTGAGTTAACAGACCTAGATTTTTTTGGTCTTCTTAAAGCGGACTGTTACTACTGCGGAAAATCAAAGTCTAATCTGTTGCATTCAACAGATTTTTATTACAACGGAATAGATAGATTAAATCCAGAAGTTGGTTATACAACAGACAACTCTGTACCTTGTTGTAGAGAATGTAACTTTGCAAAACAAGGTATGACTAAGGAACAATTTTTATTCTGGCTAAATAAAACATATACATACTTAACAAAGATGGGTAAACTAAATGATCTTAACTCTTGTGAAACCCAAGCGGGTTGTGATAAAATCTTTAATTAATATCTCATTGAAGAATACAAAATTAGGTAAGATCCCAAGCTTTAGCTTATCATCCATAGATGCTTGTCCAGGTAAAACAACTTGGTGCGAGAGTAAATGTTATGCAGATAAAATAGAACGTATATATAAAAATGCTGAGATAGCATACCGTTATAACTTGCTACAAGCAAGAACTAACAAAGATTTTGTATTACTGATGAATACAGAATTATCTAAGCTCTCTAAGAAAGGTCTTAAACGGTTTAGATGGCATGTAGCAGGAGATTTCTTTTCTGTTAAGTACATATATGACTGGATTAATATAGTTAAAGCCAATCCAGAAATAATTTTTTATGGTTATACAAGGACTTGGTCTATTTCTAACATGTTGCCACATCTTGAAGCTCTTAGGTGTTTGCCTAATGTAATACTATTTGCTTCAACCGATATAAGCACCGTTGGGTCTATACCAAGTGGCTGGAAAGAAGCCTGGGCTGGTGATGTTATGCCTAAGAAATCTAAGATGCTTTTTTGCTTAGAACAGGCTGGTCATGTAAAAACTTGCGAACAGTGCGGAATCTGTTTTAACCCCACATCCACAGCCAATATTTATTTTGAAACACATTAATTAAGTTAGTATCGCAGGGAATTAAAAGTATGAGCTTCGCAACTATAGTAGCCGCTGTCCGAGATAAAATACCGCAACCAATTGAATATTTCAAGGATGTTGCTAGAGGCGATACTCCATCAAGAGTATCTGCCGTATTAGCTTTATTAGCTGGCATAACTTTAGTTGCGGGGTTCATAGTTATTACAATATCTATTACAAAATACGATAAGAAATTAACCACTGAACTAATCACAGTATCGGGTGCTCTTGTTACTCTAGCTACCTTTAGTAAGGTAGACCGCAACAGCATTTCTACTACTCAGATTACTAGTGAGACTAATACTGGTATTAATAAAAAAGATGACCAGAAAGAGGAACAAGGTTAAAATGATAGAACAGACTGTAATCGCTAAGTATATTAAGCCTTACCTAAAAGCTATTGTTATTGTTATTATTGCAGCGGCTTCCTACGGAGCCTGGAGAGTTTATCAAAAACATGTAGCCAATGACCAAGTACAATTACAAAAAGAGAATGAAAAGTATAAGGCCCAGATTGAGGGCTTAACAGATAATTATAACAAGCTAGCCGCCACAAAGAAAGACCTAGAAACACAGAATTCTAAGCTAGATGCTGATGCTCAATACTGGAAGAAGAAAGCTGGTAGTATTCCTGTGTTACCACAGCCCCTACCTCCTCCGGCAGACGATGCTTCTTTGATAGCAGACTTAAAGGTAGCTGGCGTAGAGTTTAAGCCTCTAACTGGAAACACATTTTCAACTGAGAGAACTACGCTACCTACTGTATGGACTTGGAACAAACAAGCACTAAGAGTTCCGTCTTTAGAAGAGAAGCTATCTGCTACAGAAATTTCCGCTACTAAGTTTGAAACTCTGGCTACTGGTTATAAGAAAGAGTTGGCAGCTGCTGATGATATGTTATCAGAAGCAGACAAGAGAGAGAACATTAGGAAGCAACAGGAAGTTAATCTAAACGAGCAAGTAAAGACTGAACATAAGAAAGTTGTAGCCGCTCAAGTAAACGGGTGGATGAAACTTGGTGTAGGTCTTGCAGTTGGTTATCTTACAGGCAAAGCAGTGTCCAAGTAGTTTTTAGCTAGATTTATTTCGTGAGCCTACGATATATAAGTGTGGCTCACAAGCTGTTTAGGAGTTTCATGTCTGCGATAGTTTCTATTAAAAAGAAATTAGGTAAGACTTCATTTACTTCATTAGCAAGACTTGGAGTCGATTGGAAAACATTAGTATTGAATAACACCGAGCTTTCTAAACAATATACAGAGTATGCAAAGATTAAATCCGAATGGATTATCGTAAATTTAGATTATTCTCAACTTGAAATTTATTGTCTCGCAAGCTTATCCAAAGACCCTGGTATGATTGCTACAGTAAACTCTGGTTCAGACGTTCATAGCGAGAACACTAAGAAGGTCTATGGTATTGATTACGAAGATATTAAAATTAAACTAACCGAAGCAAAGGCTTCCGGCGTAGAACAAGATATAGTCCATTATACTATGCTTTGGGACGATTTCTATGCCAAGCGCAAGTTTATCAAGGCCCTATCTTTTGCTATTACCTACGGTGCCGGATCTAGTAAGATTGCTAGAGACTTGCGTATCACAATACCAGAGGCTGATAAACTAATCAATGATTTCTATACGGCTTACCCAAAGGCGAAAGAGTGGCAAGATAGAACCTTCCTACACGCTATCCGAGATGGGTATATCGAAACGCCTTTTGGTAGGAAGCGTGAAACTAAGCTTATCAAAGGTCGACACGATGCTTACAAAGCACTAGTCTTAAATGACTTTAAAATAAGCAAGGAATTAAAGAGGAACGGCGAGTACTGGACCCTCAGGGATGAGCAGAAACAGTGCAAGAACTCACCGATTCAGTCCACGGCTACGGATATGTGTTCCTGGGCCGCCGTTAAGGTAAATAAGGCCTTTAAAAAGCAAGATATAAGAGCCAAGCTATACTTCTGGGTTCATGACTCTATTGTGTTCCATTGTCATATCGATGACGCTGTTAAAGCTATTAAACTAGTTTCTAACATCATGGAAAACCAAGTTAAGTACGAAGGTGATCCAGTTAACTATCGTGTTGAAGCAGAAGTAGGCTATACTTATGAGTATGTATCAAAGATAGAAAGAAAAGATATTCTTTCTGATACCTTCTCAAAAGACTTAATCCTAGAAAAGCTCAACAGTTCTTTGGACGAGGATATCAATAAAAAGTTTAACTTGATTGTGAAGTCTACATCCACTGTGATGGATAACCTCCCGGATTACATTAAAGCAATGAAAGAGGCTAAGGGAGAGTATTTTGATGAGATGGTTTCTAAGCTTGGATTAGGTGTAAATTCACCAGACGAGTTTATGTCTCTCATGAATAATGCCACCCTCACAGAATACTTAGAAGCCTCCGATATTACTGTCAGCGACGATGATGATGACTAATGAAACCAGAATGTTAATATCTAGCCTGTACAAAAAACTAGGTTTAGAGGACGAAGACTTAATAAGACTAACAGATATTTTAGTTGCCGAGAGCACCGTACTCGACACATATAAAGACTCTGTTTGCGATATTGTTAATTCATATCACAATGAAAAGAAAGCATTACTAGTTATTATAGAAGAACTAGTTATTGTTTGTTCAGCAACAAGAGATTATGAATCCAATAGAGAGTCATACTCTAAAAAGCAAGAAGAGCTTTTAATGGACACTGGGGCAGAAGTCCTAGTAAAAGCATTTAAAGCATTAGGTAAAGCAACATAAAGGATTTTTATGACAACCCGAGTTGTTAATGTTAATGGCATGCCTTTAGAAGAATACACTTATGGGGATTTATATACCTCATATCAAAAAGTAGTTGACGAATCTAATAAAGCGGGAGATACTCATCTCAACGATGGAGTTAACCCTATGCCAGTACCATTATTTACTTTCGAAGTACGTGTTTAGGTTGGAGAAAATAGATGGCATCTAAGCTAAATCCGTATGATATAAGCACAAAAGAAGCACGAACAGACCTCATAGTAAGTTATGTACCTTATGTAAATTCAATAGCTAGCGCAGTATCTAAACAATTCAGTTGCCCAGAGGTCGAGGATTTACGATCTTCCGGGTATCAGGGTTTATTGGAGGCAGTTAATAACTTCAATCCAGACAAAAACGTAGCCTTTAAGTATTATGCTTATATTAGAATATATGGGCATATGATAGATTATATGAGAAAATTATACGCTGGTGCTAATGCAACTGTTGCGATGAAAAGAAAGATTAACAAGATTTTGGAAAAGGGCAACTCCGAAAACAAAGTAATTGATTCGGAAAAAATAGCAACAGAGCTTGGGATAACTCTTAAAGAGTATCAAAAGATGCAAAACAAGATTAATAATACAACCTTCGTGTTAAACTTTACAGACTTGTCTAACGATGACAACGAAAACTTTAATGCGTCTAAAAACTTCTTCGCTGATAACGGTACATCATCTGATGATTTAATACTCGTTGAACAGTTGTGGAAGATCATGAAAGATAAGTTCCCAGAACGAGAAAAGCAAATAATGGAACTTATATATGTTAATGAATTAACATACCCCGAAATAGCTAAGCAGTTTGATATCACGGATAGAAGAGTAAGTCAATTACATCTATCTTGTCTATCCAAACTGAGAAAATTAGTCAAATATGGTAGACATACTAAGCTACCTGAACACCGCAACAGATCTAAAAAGACCGTAGGAGTTTAAATGAGTATTTCAAAACCACTCCTCGCAGCAGACTTAAAGGGCCAGTGGGACAAATTAGTTTATCCGGTTTACGCTACACAAAAATTGGATGGTATTAGGGCATTAAAAATTAATGGCCGGGGTGTTGTAAGTAGAACATTCAAGCCTATTGCCAACAAGCATATTAGAGAAACACTAGATAGTTTCCTTCCAGTTCAGTCCGATGGAGAGATCCTAGCTGGTGATACCTTCCAAGAGACAACCCATTGCGTCATGTCTTTCGATGGAAAGCCGGATTTCAAGTATTATATGTTCGACCTTGTGCGAGAGGGCTTTGAGAGCGAACCATATCTAACTCGCATGGAAAACCTAAAAATTTGGTGGGGAAATTTAGCCCCTGAACACCAGGCAATCGTTTCCTTGGTTTTGCCAACCAAGCTAAATAGTAAAGCAGAGGTAGAAAGTTACGAACAATCCTGTTTAGATGCGGGATTTGAGGGAGTTATCATACGATCTGGAGCAAGCCCTTATAAATCAGGTCGTTCTACTCTTAACGAAGGGTATCTAATTAAAATCAAGCGATTCGAAGACAGTGAAGCAGAAATTATTGGTTATGAAGAACTCATGAACAATAACAATGTGGCGACCAAGGATAATTTTGGTCGTTCTGAAAGAAGTAGTCATAAAGATAACCTATCTGGTGCTGGTGTTCTTGGTAACTTATTAGTTAAGGATATTAAGTCAGGTGAAACCTTCGGCGTTGGCTCTGGGTTTAATGCGGCCCAGCGCAAGCAGTATTGGGAAGGTCGTGACCTACTCATTGGCCAGATTATTAAGTATAAGTTCTTTAGTGTTGGTGTTAAAGATAAGCCCAGACATCCTATTTGGTTGGGGTTTAGATCCTTAGAGGATATGTAATGAAAGAAGAAATAGATCACGATTCTGTGAAGGAACACAACAAGTTCCTTAAGGATGAGAAAGAGAAAGACAAGACCGCTAAAAAGAACGAAGAGATTAGACCAAAAAGCAGATCTCCTATTATTAGCTAAATAAACTTTGGGCCAACTGGGGTGTCAAATCTCAGTTGGCCCATTTTTTTGCTTTTTCAAAAAAACGTATTTTTTCAGTTTTTCAAAAAATGAAATTTTAAAAAGCTTCTCTAGGATCGATGTGAGAATCTTCATTTTCCGTTGGGTAGTCTCTATCGTAGATAGCAAATGGATCTGAACCAGTCTTATCTTTTTCTATGCTACTACCCAAATCAGAATCTTCACCATCAAAAATACCATCTATATGAGATTCTTTACCTTCTTTATTTTCATTACCATCTAGATCTACGGAGAGAATCTCTTCGCCTTCTTCAATAACTGCTATTAGATCTAAGTCATATAAGTCTAAAAACTCTTCTACGGAGTGGGATACACTCTCTTCGTTTCCATCTTCTTCCATAGCAGCTTTAAAAACAGGAATTTTAGATACTATTTCTTCAAACTGTTTTGGTAGGTCTTCTTTATACAATATGCCAGAAGCTTCCTCATCGTCTTTTGCAGGAATCTCGTTCGTAGATAATAATAACTTAGAGTTTTCACCGTCTGTTATTAAGGTAATAGTAAAAATTTCTTGGCTTTCATGCATATATTTCTCTATAGTTAATTATTGTTTATCATATTCTAGAAAACTCATGGGGCCATAGTTACGGCCAGCCTGATCCGCTTTTGGTGGTTGTAGTTTTATCAAACCTCGGGCCAGCCAGTCATCAACCTCTTCTTGGGTGCTTGGTCGGCGTTTTTTTACTGGTGCTGCGGCTGGCGCTGCAGCTGCGGCTGGCGCTGCAGCTCGGTTACGGAACGCATCTGCAGTTCTTTTATTAATTCCGTCTTTGCCGCCAATAGGAGTTTGTGCTGCTCTAGCTGCAGCTCGTTTAACTTGTTCGGCTCGTATAGCAGCTTGTTCAGCTTCATCCTTTGCTCTCCTAGCATCCATTGCATTGTTATATTCGTTAACATATTGCTGATCTTCTTCTGGGGATAACTTAGTCCTCTCCTCAACAGAAAGTCGGCGTATTGCCCCATCTGAACCTCTCCAGGGTGGTGTGGTAGCTGTGGATTCTCCAGGTAAAGGAGCTTCAGGTAAAGATCCAGCTGTAACTCCTCCAGGAACTCCTCCAGGAACTCCTCCAGGGACTCCTCCAGGGACTCCTCCAGGGACTCCTCCAGGGACTCCTCCGGGGTCAGCACCACCTCCACCCCCAGTTACAGGATCTTCTTCTGGAGGAATAGGTGTTGCCGTTCCACCAGAGGATGTGAACGAAGGCATCTGTTGTTGGCTATTCTGAATGGCACCTCGGATAGTTGCTAATATATTATTATATACTTTAGCAGACTCATTGGAAGTTAGTGATGGTGCCTTATTTACAATAGCTTCTTGTTGCTTAACTACAGTTTCTATTTGCTTTAGAGCATCTTGAGTAGATTGCTTTAAATTACCAACGAGCTGTTGCGGTGTATGCACTTCAGTATTTGCTGCTGTCGCTGCTGCTTTTTGTTCTGGTGAGGGTACAGTATATTTTGCAGCTAGGTATTCTCGTAATAGATACTTACCAGTAGGAGATTTTTCATCTATTCCTTGCAAAGCTACAAAGGACTTACCATCTGGTTTTAAAAGTAGTACAGAGTTAGCTGGGATTGGCTGTCCAGGGGCGAGTGGTGTACTAGTAGGAGCAGTCTCGCCTGGCTTTTCGGTAGGCATGAACATCTTTCCAATTCCCTGACCTACCTCTGATCCTATTTTGTTTCCTATTTTCTTTCCTACTTGACCAAGTGTATCGAAAAACCCTTCTTCTATTACCTGACGATTAGTCAGATTTAGGTCAGCTAATACTTTGTTTAGTGTTTCTTTTTTAATAACAGCCATATTAAACTTTCAAATAGGATGAAAATATCATTTTAGCCACAAGATATATAACAATTGAGGCTATTATAGTAAATAATCTACTTGCTAATACAGACTGAAATCCTAATACTAATTTATCTGTAGGATTATACTCTTTACCATCAACTTGTAAATTTGCTGCTATATACAAAGGAGCTAATTTCTCTATTATCTGCTTTGACATAGAGGTATTAATATCTTCTAGTTTATTTATTATTAATAAAATTTGGCCATTAAACTTATCTATTTCTTCGTCACGGCCTACAAGAGTACTTTTAATTACACTTAGCTCATTCTTAATTTCTGTCAACAGTATTTCTCGTTCTAAATCAGCGTCTAATAATGTAGATACACCACGGGCATACTCAGCATTACTTTCAATAACTTGTTTGAGAGCGTCTAATAACGGATTATCATCTGTACGCCTCTTTTCTACAAAAGAAGCCACATTTTCAGGCCCGTCAGTATTTTTTTTAGTCTCTGTCATTTAGTACTTCCGAATCAACTTTTAAACTCTCTTTGCTAGCAATTCTATTTCTTTTCCGCTCTTCGTATCTGTCAATTGAAAGTTTTAACTGATTAATAGAACTGCTCAGTTCTTCACAACAAGAGTATATCACGCCAGTAACATCTACCATATTTGAACTTTCTTTTTTTAATGGAGATACCATAAAGATACCCTTTTTAATCTACAATGGGACTAACACCTATAACTCCAGGTACCATAGCTGTTGCTGGAGGGGTTGAGAAATTTCCGGTAGAACTTAACACTGTGTTGGTTAAGGGAATAATTATTTGGTTTACAAAGATCAAATAATCAGTTACAGTAGTGAAAGATAACTGAGTTCCGCCATACCCAACTACTAAAGTACCAGCCTTTTCAAAGGTTACTTGGTTATAAGTTATAGAACCAAAGGACTTATGAAACTGGTCTGTTGATTGGAGCGATACAGATGCAATAGAGCTTAATGTAGTCATATAATATTTTCCTATTATTTAATTACCTGTAATAAACAAAACCACCTCATAACGAGGTGGCTTTATAATCAATTACTGGGTATTAATTTACTTCTTTACAGGGGCAACCACGGCAGGAGCAACTACGGGAGCTACTACCTTCTTCTTGGACTTCTTTACGGGCTTAACAACGGGCTTAACAACGGGCTTAACAACTGGAGCAGCTGGTTTAACAGGAGCTAGAGCAGGAACCTGGGCAAAAGCGATGGAACTGATTAGTAATAGGGCAAATAGAGTCTTCATGTACATTCCTTTAAATGTGAAGGGCCACAAAAGCCCTAGAAATGATTATCAAATCTAGGGCAAAAGTGAGATTTATTAATAATATTATTAGGCTTCTAGGATACCACGGGCTACTAGGTCATCATGAATCAGAGCATCAGCCATATCAGCAATGGCTTCACCAATTACTTTACCTGTGGCAGGAGTCTCAGCAAAGAGAACTGCAGTCTGCTCTTGAGTTAGATAAATGTTTCCACGTCTCTCATCAGGAGTAGGTGAGGGAGGCATTGGAGGAGGCATCATAGGAGTATCCATAGAAACTACACCAATCTTCTGACCCACTTCATTTACGAGATAATCCTTACGCTCATAGGCTAACTGTGCTGTAAAAACAGCAACTAGAACGCCAGAGACATTTTGGACTTGTCGATTGAAGTTGATAGAAGTAGCAGCGTATTCAGGGATAATGTTGCCAGCGAGTTCGGGTAGTATAACGGCCATTGTGTGTTCCTTATATAAAATTAATTACGGTTTTTTATTAATACTATGTGAAATATGTTCCGGTGCCAAGAGATTTACCGCTTAATTGGGAAAAGCTAATTGAAGTGCCGGAACCACCAACACCAGCTAAAGTTCGGATAGTTGCATTGTTCATATCATAATTGGCAGCTGTACCTCCACCAGTTGTTATTTGTCTTGCTTGTGATAAGGATATTGGAGATGCTGTAGTTGGCATTTTTGCTTGCGGAACACTCGTAGCTGTTACAGTCCCAGCGCCAGCACCAGTAACTTGGGATAACGTGTAAAGTTTATTATAAGGCAAAGTCACTGTTTGCCCAGTACCAGTTACCCAAGTTGCCCAAGTACCTGGAGCAACTGTAACCCCAGCTACCCCGGAAGAGAATGTTGGAGTTAATGTAACAGCAGTGCTTAATAAAACTGGGCCATTATTCGCTAGAGTTGGGGCCGCTGCTGCATATGCAGTAACACTACTTTGCGTAGTACCATTAGCAGCAGCGGTATTATAAATAGTATAAGTACCTGGGGTTGCTGGAGCTGTCCAGACTGAAGTTCCTCCAGAAGCTGTCGTAGTTGTTCCGAAAGAACCACCAGAACAAGACCAAGTTACGTTTGTATTAGCTGCGCCTGAAACAGTACCAGCTGTATATGTTCTAGTAGTACTTACTATAGTATAGGCATTAGCTGGTGTTGGTGCTGTTATAGAAACACCCTGCACAGTTACAGTCACAGAAGCATCTGCTGTAGTGCCAGCCAGATTGGAAGCACGTAGATAATAGGTTTTTGTAGTGATAAACCCGGTTGCTTGAACAGCTATAGCTACTCCTGATGTGGGACTAGTAGCAATATCTGAAGTCCCATAGCCCGTAGTACCTATTGTGCAGGATGACCCAGACCATGTTGGGGTAATAGTAACACCAGTATTACCATAAGTAGGAGTAGAATTGTTAGTAGTTATAGAAGCCGTTGGGGCGGCTACCATAGTTACAGTAACAGAACTGTTGGAACTAGTAGCTGCGGCGTTTACTGCCGCTAAAGAATAAGTCGTTGTAGTATTAGCGGGTGGTCCTACTATAGTCCAACCAGAATAACTCGTATAGGCATTTGGACTTACTGGAAAGTTGGTATGGCTAACGC
>Ga0208613_1000612_pt1 | contig 11848 bp, 8 predicted proteins | sample CryBogmetaGMA6M_FD_184543 | JGI IMG/M metagenome (GOLD analysis project Ga0208613, IMG submission 184543) | Freshwater microbial communities from Crystal Bog, Wisconsin, USA - MA6M (SPAdes) | ecosystem: Environmental > Aquatic > Freshwater > Lake | place: Crystal Bog, Wisconsin, USA | collected... | reverse complement strand
TTCTATCCAGGTTCAGGCTACTTTTATGGTACTGATGGAAATGTTAGTCTAACTAATTCTGGCGGCCAAAACCCACTGACCTTTAGTAATTCATCTACGTTTGATTTGACATCTTTACAATTGACCTCGGTTTGGGGGCCTCAATCCATTACAATTCAGGGGATAAAAAATGGCGTGGTTCAATATTCGAATTCATTCTCGGTTACAACAACGACACCGCAAATATTAGCTTTAAATTACAAGCAAATTGATACCGTTTCTATCAATGGGGTTAGTAGCTGGGTAGTTGATGATATCATTATCGGCGGTTCAGATTTGGTTGCGGATGCTGGACAACCTTTAACCATTAAAGACAGTCAAGCCATACAACTTGATGGCAGTGGAAGTCATGACCTTGGTGGAGATCTTTTAACTTACGCTTGGGCTGTTATTTCCAGTCCTGCCGGCAGTAATCCAACGCTAGCAAATGCCAACACCGTTAATCCAACTTTTCAAGCTGATAAAACAGGTGACTATGTTGTCAGATTAACCGTTTCTACGGCAGATGGAGAAACTGCGTTTGCTGACGTGACCATCAGTACTATTAACTCTGCACCTGTTGCTAATGCAGGCTCTGACCAATCAGGGCGCGTTACCGATATCATTATCCTGGATGGTTCTGCAAGTTCTGATGCGGACGGTAATGCATTGACATACACCTGGGCATTGATTACCAAACCCGCTGGCAGTAATGCTACGTTGAGTGATATTCATGCCGTCAATCCATCCTTCACCATTGATAAACCCGGCAACTATGTTGCTCAATTAATCGTGAATGACGGTATCGTTGACAGTGCCACTTCAACAGCGACCATCAGTACCATTAACTCCGCGCCTGTTGCCAATGCAGGACTTGATCAATCTATACATGAAGGTACAATTGTAGGGCTTAATGGTAGCGCTTCGGATGTCGATGGTAACCCATTAACTTATAAATGGTCATTTTCGGCTGTACCCGCTGGCAGTACTGCAACAATCAACAATCCAACCGCTTTAAGTGCAAGTTTTACTGCTGACTTAGCAGGCACTTACGTAGTACAGTTAGTGGCTAATGATGGATTATTAAACAGTGCGCCATCCTCTGTAATAATAAGCTCTACCAATCTTAAACCCATTGCCGAGGCTGGAGCGAATCAAGTAATATCTTCAATTGGTTCGACTGTAAAGCTTGATGGAACTCAAAGTTATGATCCAAATGGTGATAATATCACCTATCAATGGTCAATTTTAAGTCAACCTGTGGGTAGCCAAACTCAATTGAGTTCATTAGTCTCAGTTAGCCCAACATTTATTGCAGATGTACGTGGCTCGTATGTTATTCAATTAGTAGTCACTGATCAATGGGGACTACAAAGTACACCCAGTAATGTAACGATTAGTTTCAATAATGTTGCACCTGTTGCTAATGCTGGGCTTAATCAATCAGGGCTAGTGGGTAATGTTGTTTATTTAGATGGTAGTGGCAGTTCCGATGCAAATGGAAATACGCTAACTTATGAATGGAGTTTTATCTCTATCCCTAAAGGTAGTTTAGTTGAGTTTTCTAATAGCACATCAGTCAAAACTACATTCGCGCCCGATATTCCGGGTAGTTATCTGGTACAATTAATTGTTAATGATGGGTATGTCGACAGTTTACCCAGTGTTTCTGAAATTGTTGCCATTACTCTAAAAACCAAAACAATCAGTAATATCCAGGAATGCCAAAATTTAGTGGCTGGGTTGCCTCGACATATATCAGTTAAAAGATCAAAGCAATCCGTGTTCGTCAATAAAGACCAGCAAAAAATCATGACTCAAGAGATAAATTCATTAATTGAAGATATTCATGAGCAAGAGTACAGAGAAGCACTGGCAGATTTTAATTCAATATTAACTAAAGTTGACGGCTGTGCCTCTAAAGGTCAGTCAGATAAAAATGACTGGATTAAATATTGTCCTATACAAACAGCCGTTTATAATTGTTTTGAAAAGGAAGCAGATGATCTGACCTCACTGGCAAGTACAAAACGACATTCACACTCATCAGAAAAGAAAGAACGACATTCATCCGAAAAGAAAGGGCGACATTCATCAGAAAAGAAAGAACGACATAGAAAAAGATAAAAATAACATACTATTATACGAGCAGGGTAAAAGGGTCTTTTACCCTGTGGAGGCTGGTGTATGCATTGAGAAGACTCATTGGTCAGAATTGGCAATTGGTGTTGGACAAGTTAGCATAAAGCACATAAGATGCCTCTCAATAGATTGTTAAATATCGCTATTGAGCGGCTATTAGGCCTTACACGAACTTAGAAGGGGTCACGCCTTCTTCTTCCAGAGGCAAAAACGTTTACTGAGCTATAAAATTATGCGCATTCTTGTTGTAGATGATATGGCGGCTTCTCGCATGGTGTTAGAGCGCTCCTTAAAAAAATGGGGGTACGAGGCTGTTTCAGTCGACAACATTGATGCCGCAACCGAATTGCTTTTGAGTGATTCTATTCACTTTGTCCTAACCGACTGGGTTATGCCTGGCGGCGACGGCCCAACTTTATGTCGTAGAATTCGAGCATTAAATAAGCCTTTTTACACCTATATCATACTTGTCACGTCTTTGGATGATGCGCAGTCATTGGTCGATGGTATGGAGTCGGGGGCGGACGATTTTATCCATAAACCCATTCAAATGAACGAGCTTTTAGCCCGTATCAGGGCTGGAGAGCGGGTGTTACAATTGGAAAAAGTCCTTCAGGATCGCAATGTTAAGTTACAAGAACTCAGCGACAATTTGTTAGCGGCTCAAAAAATTATCACTTGGGATCTGCAATTGGCAGGAACCATACAGCGTAGTCTCTTACCCACCGCTTCATCAAGCCTTCAAGGTATTGCCATTGATTGTCTATTTTGTCCTTCTGTTCATGTTTCGGGAGATATTTTTAATTTTTTCCGCCTGGACGAGGAACACGTCGGTTTCTACGCGATCGATGTGTCTGGGCATGGTGTTGCCGCTGCGATGTTGTCTTCTAGGCTTAGCCAATTGCTGACACCTGAGATGAATCGGGGCTGCCCGCTTATCGAGTACAGTCTGCCGGAAGTGCCCTACAATGGGATTGTAAAGTCGTCATCTGCCGTTATCGAAGCTCTGAATCTTCAGTTTCAAATGGATGATATTCATACCCTATACTTCACTATGATCTACGGGGTGATAGACACGCATTTGCACACCATTGATATATGCCAGGCCGGACATCCGAGTCCCATTTATTTGCCTACAGAAGGCGCAGCTCAATTCATCGGTGATGGTGGGTTTCCCGTTGGCATCACAATATTGGCAGAGTATGATTCTACTCATTTGAATTATGCCGCTGGGGATCGCCTGTTTTTTTACTCTGATGGGATCACTGAGTGTATGGACATGAATCAAGAGATGTTCGGGGCTGAGCGGTTACTGAATTTTATCAACGAAACCCGTGAATTACCTATAAGCGAGGTTTTAACTCGGCTCGAACAGTGTATGCGTTTATGGCGGGGAAGTGATAAGTTCGAAGATGACATTTCTGTTTTAGCGTTGGAAATGTCTGTATGAGCCTAGTATTACTGTAGACTTCACGGAAGTCCATATACCTTAGGTTGGGAAACGACGAGTCTTAACGCAATTAAAAAAGGTAACGCCATGAACAGAATAAGTTTAACAATTGTCAGTAGTTTAGAGAACTCACGGTTGGTTGGTTTGTGCGCCAGAGAAATAGCTTGCCGGACATTTAACGATGAAGCGCTCGCTGAAATTGAACTGGCTACTGTCGAAGCGATTAACAATTGTATTGAACATGCGTGTGCAGAATCGGATAAACACCAAATCACTATTGAGTTTTTGCTGAGCGAAGACCGTTTGTCTATCGAATTGATTGATCAAGGAAAGGCGATGGAACCTGAATGGTTGGATAATCTTAACGCTAATTTTGATTGTGATGATATCGATCTTGAAAATCTGTCCGAAGGTGGCAGGGGACTTAAAATTGTGAAAAGCTGCATGGACGAAGTGAGTTATCAAAACAGGAATGAACATAATCGCTGGCTATTGATTAAGTACACTGGCGCTATCAAGAACTAATGTGGTAGCATCTAAGGAGAGTACATCACGGCTTTTGCTGGGGATAGTTCTACACACAGAACGATTTAGCTTTCTACTATTAAGATCTATAATACCAAATCGCAGCGGGTCAGTTAGCCAATACTGGTTGACTTAATGCTGTCAATCTGCAACGGAGGAAATTCTATGTCCCCGAAAATCACGAACCCAGAGCTAAAACGCTCCGATTTCGTAGAACGGATACGTTACAATGCTCGTTATGGGATGGGTATTGGTGATGATCAATTAACGAACCAGGAAGCCTTTGAGGCTACGGCTCGCAGCTTAAGAGAGCAGTTGATCGATGGTATGCTCGATACCGAAGCGAGGTATGCCCGTCAAGGCTCAAAGCGACTTTATTACCTGTCTATGGAGTTTTTAATGGGCAGAGCGCTTGGTAATGGCCTTTATAACCTGGGGTTGCTAGACGTTTGTCGGGGCGCTTTAACAGATATGGGTATAGATCTTGAGGAGATTCGTCAGGAGGAGCCGGATGCTGCCCTAGGAAATGGTGGCTTAGGTCGTTTGGCCGCCTGTTTTCTGGATTCATTCGCCACTCTCGGTCTCGCTGGTTACGGCTACGGACTTTTATATGAGTTTGGATTGTTTCGGCAGGATATTCGTAACGGTTATCAAAAAGAAAAGCCAGATCATTGGAATGCCTTGAGGTCGCCTTGGTTGATTGAGCGACCCGAGGAAGCCTGTATCGTGCCGATTTATGGGCGTATTGAAAATGGGGTCGACGCGGATGGAGGTTATAATCCAATGTGGCTGGACTGGCAAGTACTCGTAGGAGTGCCGTCCGATTTCCCTATTCCGGGCTATGGAGGACATTCTGTCAATTTTCTGCGGCTTTATTCTGCTCGTTCATCGCAGGATTTCGACATGCAAATATTCAATGAGGGTGATTATTTGCGTGCTGTGGAGCAAAAAATTTCATCGGAAACTATTTCCAAGATACTTTATCCTGCTGATACAGTGCAAAGTGGCAAAGAACTCCGATTGCTACAGGAATATTTTTTGGTGGCTTGTACATTGCGTGATATTTTCCGACGTTACAAGAAGGAATATGGTGCCAAAGCAATTACTGAACTTTCTATGAAGGTTGCTATACAGTTAAATGACACCCATCCTGCGTTAATGGTTGCCGAATTGATGCGTATGTTGGTTGATGAAGAGCACTTTGAGTGGGAAGCAGCTTGGGAGCAAACCCAGGCTACATTGGGTTATACCAATCACACGTTGCTCCCAGAAGCTTTAGAAAAGTGGTCAGTGTCACTTTTCGAGAAGGTCTTGCCACGGCATCTACAGATTATATATGAAATTAATCGGCGTTTTTTAGAACAAGTCGAGGCACGCTGGCCGGGTGATACGAAAAAGCTGGAATGGATGTCTATTATCGAAGAAGGAGGAACTAAATACGTACGTATGGCTAATTTAGCCATTATCGGCAGTCACTCGGTAAACGGCGTGGCAAAATTACATTCTGATTTAGTCACAACAAACTTAGTTCCGGATTTTTTCGCTCTTTGGCCGGAGAAATTCAATAATAAAACTAATGGGGTAACACCCAGGCGATGGCTATTGAAAGCCAATCCTGGGCTGGCGGGTCTGCTTTCCGAAACCATTGGCGAAGGATGGATTACTGATCTGGACGAATTACGCTGCTTAGAGTCCTATGTCGATGACTCATCATTCAGGACTCGCTTTCTTGAAGTGAAACTGAACAATAAGCGTCTGTTGTCCGAGACCGTATGGGCAACAAATCGGGTACGCGTGGATCCGTTAGCGATGTTCGATATCCAGATCAAGCGGATGCACGAATATAAACGACAACTTTTGAATTTACTACACATTGTCTATCTATACTTGATTATTGTTGAAGATGGGAAACAATTACCCATACCACGGGTATGTATTTTTGCAGGCAAGGCGGCACCGGGTTACTGGGCAGCCAAACAGCTCATAAAACTCATCAACAATGTCGCGCAGCGTGTTAACAATGACCCGCGTGTTCACGATCAACTCAAGGTTGTCTTTATTCCCGATTACCGGGTTTCACTCGCGGAACGGATCATTCCGGCTGCTGATTTATCAGAACAGATTTCAACTGCAGGTATGGAAGCGTCAGGTACTGGCAATATGAAACTGGCGATGAATGGCGCATTAACTATGGGTACATTAGATGGTGCGAATATTGAAATTCTTGAGGAAGTTGGCAATGATAACATTTACATTTTCGGTCTTAAGGCAGAAGATATTCTATATATGCGCCAACATAACAGTTATCGACCGGAAGAATATTACCTTCATTGCCATCGTGTGAAGCGCGTGATGGATGCGATCAAAAGCGATATGTTTTGTCCTGGAGAGCCTGGGCTTTTTGATTGGGTATTCAAAGCGTTGGTTCATGAGGGCGACTATTATTTCAACTTGGCAGATTTCAATGCTTATGTCGATTCTCAGTCCTTTGCTGCAGAGGATTTTTCACAACCGATGTTGTGGTCGCGCAAGGCTATTTTAAATGTCGCGCGGATGGGTAAGTTTTCCAGTGATCGGACTATTCGGGAATATGCTCAGAACATCTGGGGAATGTTATAGTTATAAGCTGTAAGAGAAATCTTTTGCGAAAGTGGATTTTAGTCTGCGCAATCTTCATGTAGAAAAATTCATGTGTTAGGCGAACTCTCTTAAGTTTAAGAATTTCTTTACATCAAAACGGCACTAATAAGGAAACCAAAATGAAATTTGACGAACGCCAAGAATCTGAAGCCAGGGTCGTTAGACCGCTGGAGAATCGATTAGACTCCTATGTGGCCGATGAATTTAAGGTTCATATGAAAAATATCGTACAAAACGGTCACATGAAAATCGTGATCGACTTGAGCGATATCGATTTCATAGACAGTAGTGGTTTGGGAGCAATTATCGCTACGATGATTGCTCTTCGCCCTGAAGGCCAGTTGATGGTTTGCAGTGCTAAGGATAGCGTGCTTGCCCTGTTCCGCCTAACCAGAATGGATCGGGTGATTCCGATGAAGAGTGATGTCAATGAAGCGCTCCAAACAATGAGCAGTCAATAACTCCTAGGCCAAGCTATTATTTTATTTATGATCAGTGAATTAGGTCGACTTTAATATCTTATGTGTTTTTTTAAAAAGCCTATCAGTTGATAGGCTTTTTAGGCTATAACGTTAACGCAGTTAATGCTTAGTTTTTAGTTTTATCGACGATTTGATTAGCTTTAATCCAGGGCATCATGCTACGTAATTTTGCACCGACTACTTCGATTGGGTGCTCTGCATTTAAACGTCTTCTTGCAGTCATTTCTGGGTAGTTGGTTAAGCCTTCAAGGATAAACTTCTTGGCGTATTCGCCATTTTGAATGTTTTGTAAGGCTTCACGCATGGCAAAACGACTTTCTTCGTTGATGATTTGTGGGCCAGTCACATACTCACCGTATTCGGCATTGTTTGAGATTGAGTAGTTCATGTTGGCAATGCCGCCTTCGTACATTAAGTCAACAATCAGTTTTAACTCATGTAAACATTCGAAGTAAGCCATTTCAGGTGCATAACCGGCTTCAACCAGCGTTTCAAAACCGGCTTTAACCAATTCAACTGCACCACCACATAATACCGCTTGTTCGCCGAATAAGTCGGTTTCAGCTTCATCACGGAAAGTCGTTTCGATAATACCTGAACGACCGCCACCGATGGCAGACGCATAAGATAAGCAAATGGCTTTAGCCAGACCAGACGCATCTTGGTGGATTGCGATTAAGTCAGGAATACCGCCGCCACGAACAAATTCAGAACGAACTGTATGGCCAGGTGCTTTAGGCGCAATCATGATAACGTCTAAGTCTGCTCTAGGTACAACCTGGTTATATAAAATCGAGAAGCCATGAGCAAAGGCTAACGCAGCGCCCTGTTTGATGTTCGGTTCAATTTCTTCTTTATATAATTTTGATTGAAATTCATCAGGAGTCAAAATCATAATAACGTCAGCGCCAGCAACGGCAACAGCAACGTCTTGAACGGTTAAGCCATGCGCTTCTGCTTTGGCGACTGAAGGTGAGCCAGCACGTAAGCCAACAACGACATCAACGCCAGAGTCTTTTAAGTTAAGGGCATGAGCATGACCTTGTGAGCCGTATCCAATGATCGCTACTTTTTTAGCTTTGATGATTGAGAGGTCGGCGTCTTTGTCGTAATAAACTTGCATGTGTTTTCCTGTGTTTCTTTAATTTAAAGTTAAGTAAATAAAAACCAGGCCTGAATTAAAAGGCCTTGGTGTGTATTTAAAGGTGTAAGCCCTTTTCGCCTCTTGATATGCCGGTTGGGCCAGAGCGAACAGTTTCAATGATTGAATCTGGATCGATGGCTGCAACAAAGGCATCCAGCTTTTCTGATGGCCCCGTCATTTCAATGATATACGTAGTCGGTGTCACATCAATGATCTTGCCACGGAAGATATCAGACAGACTTCTGATTTCTTCACGCATCTCAGGTGAGGTTTTGACTTTGATCAATAACAATTCACGCTCAATATGATTAGATTCGGCCAGATCAATCAGCTTTACCACATCAATGAGTTTATTAAGCTGCTTTGTTATTTGTTCAATAATGTCTTCGCTACCACGGGTGACCAAGGTCATTCTTGAAAGACTTGGATCTTCGGTTGGGGCAACGGTTAGTGATTCAATATTATAGCCACGTGCTGAAAATAAACCGGCCACACGTGATAATGCGCCCGATTCATTTTCTATCAGAATAGAAATAATGTGTCTGATCATGCGAGTTCTCTGTCTGTCGATGTGCCGGTGGCAACTCTCAGTTTCATATCGTGATGACCTTTTCCTGCTTCAATCATCGGGTAAACATTTTCGGTTCTGTCAGTCATAACGTCTAAGAATACGGTACGGTCTTTCAAGGCAAATGCCTGCTCAAGAGCGGGTCTGACTTCTTCAGGTTTAGTAATACGAATGCCGACATGGCCATACGCTTCTGCCAATTTAACGAATTCAGGAATTGTATCCATATACGAATGTGAGTAGCGACTTTCGTATGAGAATTCTTGCCACTGCCTCACCATACCCATATAACGATTGTTAAGGTTAATGATTTTAACAGGTGTCTTATATTGCAGGGCAGTTGACAGTTCCTGAATACACATCTGAATGCTGGCTTCGCCGGTTACACACGCGACATCAGCGTCAGGAAACGCTAGCTTAACGCCGATAGCAGCCGGTAAGCCGAAGCCCATCGTGCCCAGTCCACCGGAGTTTATCCAGCGACGTGGTTTGATAAAGGGATAATACTGTGCGGCCCACATTTGGTGCTGCCCGACATCAGAGGTCACATAAGCATCGCCTTTGGTGACTTCATAAAGTTGTTCAATCACGTATTGGGGTTTGATCAGTGGGCTGCTACGGTCAAATTCAAGACAATTAACCGATTGCCATTGTCTGATTTGGTTCCACCATTCTGCCAGGGCAACGCCATCAATTTTGTTTTTGTTTTCTTTGATGAGTTCCATCATTTGGTCAAGCACCGGTTTAACGTCACCTACGATAGGAATAGTAACGCGAACTGTTTTTGAGATAGACGCAGGATCAACATCAATATGAATGATTTTGGCGTAGGGGCAAAATAGATCTAATTTACCTGTTACACGGTCGTCAAAACGGGCGCCGATAGCGATAATAACGTCACTTTCGTGCATCGCCATGTTTGCTTCGTAAGTACCATGCATACCTAGCATGCCCACAAATTGATTATCTGTGGCTGGGTACGATCCTAAACCCATTAGGGTGTTGGTAATAGGGTATCCCAAGGTTTTGGTAAACTCTATTAATTCACTGCTGGCTTCACCTAAAACAACTCCGCCCCCTGAATAGATAATAGGCTTTTTGGCGCTAAGCAGTAAATCAACTGCTTTCTTGATTTGGCCTTTATGTCCGACTAACACCGGGTTATAAGAACGGATAGACACCTTTTGCGGGTATGAATACGGCACTTTTATGTTGGGTGCAGTGATATCTTTAGGGATATCAATAACAACAGGGCCTGGACGGCCGGTCGTTGCAACATAAAACGCCTTTTTAATAGTTTCAGCTAACTTAGTCACGTCTTTGACTAAAAAGTTATGCTTTACGCAGGGGCGAGTAATGCCAATCATGTCGACTTCCTGAAAGGCATCGCTGCCAATGACGGGCAGTGATACTTGACCAGAAATTACGACCATAGGAATGGAGTCCAGATATGCAGTCGCTATGCCTGTTACGGCATTCGTTGCTCCCGGGCCAGATGTGACCAGGACAACGCCCGGTTTTCCAGTAGCTCTGGCGTAGCCGTCTGCTGCATGGGTTGCGCCTTGTTCATGTCGAACCAGAATATGCTTGAGTTCATCCTGCTGGAAGATTGCATCGTATAAATGCAATACCGCACCACCAGGATAACCAAAGATATATTCTACGCCCTCGTCTATAAGACTTTGAACTACGATTTGTGCTCCGTTTAGCTCCACGCTAACACCTCAATAAACATGATGAATTTTTTCAATTTGAGTCGATTATATTAGTTTTTTAAAGTTAATAATGTTTTGCATAGGCTTTAAAAAATCAGTTAGAAGACGTTTTTTGATGATTATCTTTTTCAGACAATATAACAGTCGATATTTTACTAGGTTATTAACCAAATTGTAATTATCTCTGTGATCCTTTTTAATTTTATTGCAAATTAAGCTGTGGAATTAACTCATTAATCACACATAATCAGCGGAATCTCTAGGGCAGTTTGCGGCTCAATTTTAAAGCAACGCATGTCAAGAACCCCTTTTGTATTGAGTGAAATAATCAGATGCAAGGCTTCTGGATAAGACGCCAGGGCAATGTCATGGATGGAAGGTTGTGCAGGGGCAGTGGGATGGGAGTGGTAAATAGCAAATAAGTCTTCGTTTAATTCGCGCATTTGAGCCATAGCAGTGATTTGTTCGCTGGCGTCCAGTAAAAAACGTTGTTGAGGGTGGTTCGCAACATTTTTGACTGGATAACAATGGCTTACTTTGCCTTGCTTGCTACTGACTAAGCCACATATTTCTGCATCCGGTGATATTTGGGCCAGATGTAAAAGTTGGTTTGCTATTTTACGAGGTAGGTGTATTTCTTTAGGGTTCATTGTCTTTTATGATTTATTTATGGAAGTTACTATGGTTAAGGCTTTATAGCCATTGTCCACGAGTCACTCGTGGTTGTCCTGATAAATCGGTGAATGTTTGAATATGACTGAAACCATTTCCTTTAAAGAGTGCTTGAACAGTCTGTTGTTGATCATAGCCATGTTCAACTAATAAATAGCCTTGGGGGAGTAGATAGCGAGGTGCTGTTTCGGCAATGATTTTAATGTCTCTTAAGCCGTGTTCATCAGAACGTAAAGCAGAAAGTGGTTCAAAACGGAGATCACCTTGTATTAAGTGCTCATCATCGGGCGCGATATAAGGGGGGTTGCTGACGATGAGATGATACTGAGTCGGAGTAATCTCGTTAAACCAGTCGCTTTGAATAAACTGAATGTTATTGATGTTATGCTTTTTTGCGTTAAGCTGGGCAATGTGCAGGGCTGCGAATGAATAATCAGTCGCAGTGACTTGTACATGTGGGCATTCTGCCGCTAAAGTGATGGCTATAATCCC
>Ga0208613_1000609_pt1 | contig 11874 bp, 10 predicted proteins | sample CryBogmetaGMA6M_FD_184543 | JGI IMG/M metagenome (GOLD analysis project Ga0208613, IMG submission 184543) | Freshwater microbial communities from Crystal Bog, Wisconsin, USA - MA6M (SPAdes) | ecosystem: Environmental > Aquatic > Freshwater > Lake | place: Crystal Bog, Wisconsin, USA | collected... | reverse complement strand
AATGGCATCGACCGCCGCCAACGCAGAAATGGCTTGCCCTGCGAAATCCGGATAACCCGGCGTATCCACCAAATGAATGCGGGTGTTTTCATATTCGCAATGCGCTATAGCGCTATACAGCGAATGGCCGGCCGTTTTTTCCAAGGGATCGAAGTCACAGACGGTATTGCCTTTTTCGACCACACCCTTTTGTTGAATGCAACCCGCAGCATGCAGCAAGGCTTCCGCTAAACTGGTCTTGCCTGCCGCGCCATGCCCAACCAAGGCGATGGTACGGATAGAATCAGTCGTATAATTGGGCATGAGCGCCTCCTTAGTTTTTGGATTCTGCCAAATATTATACGCCAGACCACGCTTTTGCTTCGACCCATTAGTACAAGAAATGACGGGCAATAATAACAAATTCCTATCCGAACAGCTCCTGGGGGCGGATTGCTGAGGGTCATTTTCAACTAAAAACCAGCACATCCCAGAGAAAGGTTTGATTCTAAGACGACTTAAAGGTTTATAAAAGGTAACTTGTAGGCAACTTAAAGTCACCTTTAAGGTGACTCAAAGGTGACTTTAAGTTGCAATTCATTTCTGTTACTGCACTTTACAAATGCGATTGCAGTAACGTACATAGAGCCAAAAAATAGACTGTTACTATGGGCTGAAAATAACCTGTTTTTTGTGATTTTTTTGGTGATTTCACGGTACTGATAGTCTAATCTTTCAGGGCTTGTAAAAATAAATATACACCAGAAAATAAGCAGCGCCAAGACGACGCCGCCGTTAAGTTGGCTAATTTTTAACCCGTGCAAAATCCCTGTATTACCAAATGTCAGACACCCAGATCTCTAGGATTTTAAGTCGACCCCACTTTGAATACCATGCGTAAATTTGTGCGTGGAAATAGAGTCTCCGTTGCATTGAGCTCGGTGCAAAGTTTTTCAATGACCTTGTCAGACATTACATTCGCTGAATGATGAAGACGGATGGTTAATGTTTGCGTGTCCAGATTAGGCAGCAAGTCTGCTTCAGTTTTATAAAGCGCACAAAGCAAGGTGCGAGCTTCATCAGGATGGGACATGACTTCACGAACACTGTTAGCCATCGCTGTTTCCGCTCGATAAGCCGTCATTTTGATGGTGTCCACCAAATGTTTGCTTTGCGTGCTTAACTGTTTAAACTTCTGCTCTTCAGGTAAATCATTCACATCAATGTGATGTGGCGTTTCTTTACGCGCTTTTTTAAGTGCCGCTACATCGGTTTTCTGCTGCTCAATCTCTTCTTGCAAGTCCGCTTTCTTTTGTAAAAACGGGTTAAGTTTTTCATCATCAAGAGTCCCTTCAAAGTGCATCGCGCCAAAACTGGCCAGCATGCGATTGAGCTTTCCCACGTGCGACCTGACCTTGCCATCCAGGTCGCGATAGACCGGGTTTACCACTTGAGCAGGCTCAGCTATCGTTTCCACACTATAGCCGGCAAGCTTATCCAGACCGTAGTGTTCACGCATGTACTTGAAGTAATTTTCCTGAGACCATCGCGCAAACATCCTTGCCGCAATGCAGGTTAAATCAGCTTGATAATCGGTGGCTAAAATAGCCGTTTGATGCCCGCGTTCTGTGAGTTTGCGAATTTCACGCACCCACAGCTTATTGCTTAAACACACGCCTCGCTCGGCTAGTTTGACGCGTGTTTCCTCGCCCGTGGGCAAGGTCAGAATCTGCTCATGAAACTCGGATTCCTCCCAGTCAACGCCAGGATATTTATGATAGGTGAGAATGGCTACTTGCTTGGCCTTCATCCTGGCCATCAATTCCGGGCTATAACCTTCGCGGTCAAAAACGAGGGTGAACTTGTGGGGATAGGATTTTGTAGCCGCCTCTTTTCGCTCGGCTTGAGCCGGAACCCGCGCTTCCAGTTCAGGCAATAGTTCGTTTTCAATGACTTTTATCAGGCCGGGATCAGCGGCCTTGTTAACCACCATAAAAGGCTGTCCATCCATGGCATTGACCCAATAGTCGGTGGTTGCCCGAAGGCAGAGTTTTTGGCGTGCGACATGATGCCGGGGCAGTTGGGTTTGGTCACCGTTATAGACGCGCACATGACCGTCAATGTATAAAACACCGGCCTGTTCCGGCGCCAGTTCCATCCAATAACTACACATTTCAGCGCTCCAGCCTTTAGCTTGGTTATCTTTACTGAGTAATTGTACTTTGTTGCGTAAGGTGCGAGCTTCCGGAATACGATCGAGGCCTAATAATTTCCCCCATTCGCCAGGCGCACAATAGCGTAATTTTTCAATGGATTTGAGCCGGGTAAAGGCCATAAATGCCAGAAGTAAAAACAGGCTGTCCAAACCATAGTAACCTTTAGGCAACTTAAAAAACCGGTCGGTATATTTCAACAGCCCCATGGCTAACAAGGCTGGCAAAGCAAACAGGACGCCACCATTGGGTACATCTAAAACCGGCTGGAATTCAGGGGTTACTGATTCCAGATCCCCAATGCTGGCGGCGACACGTCCCATCACATCTTGTGCGCCAACCCCCATGAGTGCGGCTCTATCAGCGCTACTACGTTCACTTTTGCAGCTTATGAAGTCAGCGGGATCTTTTTTTTAGCGGGTTTATGCAGTTTTCCTGCCCGTATGGCTTTGCACAGGGTGTCAGCTTTGATAGCAAGCTTTGCGGCAATAGCGGAAACCTCTTCGTGTTCACTCAATAACTGTTGAACTTGCTCGATAACAGCGGGCGTTAATAGTGCTGCACCTCGCTTGTTCTTTTGCTTATAGAAGCCTCGGGCACCTTCTTCCCGATATAATTTGACTGAGCGCTTAACACTGATGGGGGTCACCCCAAAAGCGCGGACTATTTCCATTTGTTGGCTATGCCCATTGACGCAGAATTGCGCCGTGATCATTCGGAATGACTCGATATCTTCTTCCTTGTGACTAAACACCGGCAAGCTGCCGTTAAAATAAGTGATGTTTCCTTCTTCTTTCACGAAAGCGAGTAAGGCAGTGATAGGGGTAACACCAAAGGGAAACATGGGGAGTTGTAATTGAGGCATTTTGAATTTCTGACTGAGAGCGCTAAAGCTTGATAGCGAAAAATAACCAATGAGGGATCATTTCAAAATCCGCTGCATTTAGCAAGCATCAGAGCCTTTTTTCTGTCTTATAATGGTATCTGTTTAATTTTTATAATATTTTATTAATACTACTGAATAGACGCTTTGAGTAGAGATCAGGGTGTCTGAAGGTTTGTTCAGCCAAATAGGGTTTTGAATTAAAATAATCAAGGGTTACTTGCGCCTCAAACGCTCGTCTTTTTTCGCCGGTTAGTTTTTTTGCTACATCTTTAAGCGTAGCAATATATTGTTTCGATAAAGGGATCATGTTTTTAGCGATGCTGTGTGAAAATCATGTCCATAGAATACAGGGTGTTCAAATGATATTCCGAAAAATTGGTGGGGGGTATTTATTGCGAGTTGCCTTAAAGTGTGGCTAATGACGGACAAAATTGGCTTACACCAAGGGATAGCGCGTTGCAATCATCTGTAAATATTTGCAGAGTTCACGATCAATGGCTCTTCATAGCTCAGCCATTGACTTGAGATATATTTCCAAACCAAAGTCGATACCCAGATAGTTAGCATCGCTATGATCTGGAACTACCGTCTAAAAAGAAAGATTCCGTGAACAGAAACATCGGAGTTGGACTCAGTGGATTATCAGGTGTTTCCAGTGCAGAGAAGCCCAACTTAGTATAAAAGGAAATCGCTCCAGCGTCCGAATCGAGGTACATTCCGCGACACCCAGCAATATTGGCGGCTTTCTTCGTTTCGCCAAGAGCATGCTTCATCAGTCGACTGCCGTAGTTATTGCGTTTGTACGCAACATCAACTCCGAGCATAACTAAGCGCACGCAAGGAACCATTGAAGGAAAAGACTGGTTCGAGAGATTGCTCAGGAGACTTTGATTAACATAAGACATCATCAAGGTATAAAAACCTACGAATCTGTCATTATTGGCCGTATCAAGCAGAGCCCAAGCAACTGAAGTACCCGCTTTGACTTGTGGTTTTAGGCTATTGTTAACGAACTTATTGATAGTTTGATGGCCACAGTCAAATTTCTTCAGGTCTTTGTATTTTTTAGTCGGATCGAACTTCTCAATCTTTACCGTCATTTACCTGATTTCCTCGAAATCTGGCAGTTCACCGAGAGCCTTCATGGCCTGGGTTGGCTCTGGAGGCTGCTTCATTAGTGCAGCAAAACGGCGCTGACCCTCAACACCTAACTGAATCGCGGAATAGTTCGCGATAACCTGTTGCGCACGCTCAGCGGCAGGTGCGAGAACGAAAGCTGTTGCGTCGATACCCATCAGCGCCGCAGCTCGAAAGATAAGGTCTTTCATATCCTCTGTTGTCTTTAGTTCCATACGCGCATGCTTAAGTGATGTTCCCATGATCTTTGCTCCTGTTTGATTTGGTAATTAATTGTACGGCTAATAGTCGTATAGTGTCAACTCATTATGTTTATGATCGCGCTGATCCAGCCACACTTTAGGTTAATGGCTAGATGAGCTTCAATGCCTTTCATTCAGCAAAGGCACATAGATAGGATCGAAACAGCTCAAATGATTAAAAAAAGACAACTTGCCCAGAAAAATATACATACAGCTTATAAGCAATTAATAGCTTTAGCAGTTTAACTTTATTCGCTAATAGATACCGCTTAAGGCCTTTGTGATATTTGCGACACAACATTCAAGTGCATGTTTTATCAATTACAAATTAATGGCTTACAGATTTTTTATGCAATTATAGTACGATTACTCTGACACTAATTTGCTACCGACTTGACGCAAGTTATTACAAGATGTAGTTTTAAAGTATCAAATCATCGCTAGAGTGCAGGAAAAGCCATGAATGCAAACACAGACCCGGATATAGATGAAATAGCTATTTATGTTGAAAAAGCCCGTAGTGCTCAGAATAAAATTGCGGCTTATTCCCAGAACCAGATTGATGAGTTGGTAACAGCGGTTTGCTGGGCTATCGTGCGTCAGGATCATGCAGAACAACTGGCGAAACTGGCTGTGGATGAAGGCGGGTTTGGCAATTACAATGATAAAGTCAGCAAGATACGCAATCGGTGCATGGGAACACTTCGTGACATGCAGGACGTTAAAACCGTCGGCATTGTTGAAGAAATACCGGAAAAAGGTCTCATTAAAATCGCCAAACCAGTAGGTGTGATTGCCGCACTCATTCCAACGACTGGCCCCGATGCTACTCCCCCCTTAAAAACGCTGCTGGCCTTGAAAGGCCGCAACGCTATTATCATTGCCGCTCATCCCCGAACACAGAAAACCACGGAACTGACGGTAAAGTTTATGCGTGAAGCTTGCGAGCAGGTAGGGGCGCCAGCCGATTTGGTTCAGGTTATCGAAAAGCCGTCCCTGTCAAAAACACAACAATTGATGCAGCAAGCCGATTTGATAATCGCAACCGGTGGTGCCGGCATGGTAAAAGCGGCTTATAGCTCCGGAACCCCTGCTTATGGAGTTGGCGTTGGCAATGCTGTCCATGTGGTTGATGAAACTGCTGATTTGGATGATGCAGCGAATATGATTGCTGTCGCAAAAAAGTTTGACTATGCGACCAGTTGCCTCGCTGATAATGCGGTGGTAGCTCATGACTCTGTCTATAACGATCTGGTAAAGCGCCTGCAAAACCTTGGCGCATATCTTTGCAGGAATGAAGAAAAAGCAAGATTACAAAAGCTCATGTGGCCAGACCCGGAAAATCATATTCCTGGTCTTGATGTCATTGCAAAACCGGCTACCCATATTGCAAAGCTGGCAGGCATTAATGTACCTGATGAATGTGGTTTTCTAGTTGTGGAAGAAAATGGCACGGGATCCGATTACCCCTTTTCCGGCGAAAAACTGTCACCAGTGCTTACGCTCTATAAATACAGTGGCGTTATAGATAACGCAATAAGCCAGGTAAATGCGATCACAGATTATCAGGGGCAAGGACATACCTGTGGAATTCATACCAGCAATGATGAAAATGCGCTGGCATTGGCGATGAAAACGAAGACCGGGCGAGTCATGATCAATCAGAGTCTGAATGAAGGCGCAGGCAGTATCCGCAACGGAATGCCTTACACCTTAAGCCTGAGTTGCGGAACCTGGGGAAAAAATATAACCACAGAAAATGTCAATGCCCGGCACATGATTAATCTCACTTGGGTTTCCAGACCGATTAAACCGAGAGTACTCGATGAAAATCAGCTCTTTGAAAGTCATTGGCATACATACGGTAAAGAATAAGGTTAAGCGATAGTTGGAGAGCTTTTCGATAAAATCCAGAGGGTTTCGCTGATGGTTCCGCAGTAGCTGGAAAACCGTTTCGGCACAGCATATTGAAATAAATATACAAACCAGCAATCACATACAACAATCTCCGCTAAAAATGAGGTTAACTGATGCCTGTCTATATCATCAAATGTCCTGACTGCGAACATCAATTCAAAGGCTTGGTTATGGCAAATACACAAGAACCCAAAGAATGGGTTTGTTCCCAATGCGGAAGCCGACAAGCAAAACCGATCTTTCAATACAGCAGCGAACACCCCCTGGAAAATTCTCACGGAGCAGGTTGTCCATGTTGCGGAGGCATTAGCAAATAATAAAATTCTGCATAATTTATGCTGTTTATTAAACGTTTACATTGATTAATAGCCGTGATAGTGTTACGTCAGGCTCAATAGTCAGGTTCTTTGTGTTGGCCAGAGCCCCCAAATCTGGAATGGCTATGTAACAGTTTTTACCTTATCCCCATAGTCACATCAGGTGTCGACAAAGCTTTCAAGCTAAAACTATAACTATAAGGGGTATTAAAAATGAACAACGTTTTGATTCCAACCAGTATGGTAGGCAATTATCCCAATCCGAGGTGGTGGGATGTAGATTTTGCAAGATATTTTAAGGGTGACCAACAGCCGCCTGACGCGATGTTCAGGGAAGCATTGGAGGATGCAACAGCGGCAATCGTTACAGATCAACACAATGCGGGTCTGGATATTATCGCTGATGGGCGACTGCATGCCGATAATTATGCCGATGCAGCGCTTTATTACTACTTCAACAGGCTAGGTTATGATTTATCGGGTGGGCATCTCGGTTTTCCTATCTATAGCCGCTTACATTCCGCCACGGCAACTCAGGAAATCAAGCGACGGGGACAAATGATGGTCGAGCAAGCCCGCGCACTCAGGCGGGCGACAAACGAGCCGGTGAAAGTTCAGTACACTGGGGTTCAGGTATTGGCGCAATGCACCAATGATTTGTATTATTCCAATAGCCGCGATCGAGCCATGGCGATTGCCGCTGCCATCAACGAAGATATTCTGGCGGTTGATGCGTTAGGTGTCGACTACATTCAGTTGGATGAATTTACCTGGCCTTATTTTTATGAAGACTGGGCCATCGAAGCCTTTAACCGAGCCGTTCAAGGGGTTAAACATGCCAAGATTGTCTGTCATATCTGTTGGGGAAACTGGGGCGGTACTCCTGCTTATTATCCGGATGACACAGCCGCTGCCGGTGAGATTTTTGATTTAACCAAACGTGCCGGTGATGCTAAAAAACCCAATCCGACTTCCTCCGTTATACCCAAATCCTACGAGGCCAAAATCGATGTCTTCAATATCGAGGGCATAGGCCGACTGGCTTTTGAAGATTCCGGACTGGAGCTGCTAAAATCCCATCCGATTCCCAAAAATATGATGTTTTGGGCAGGTGTTATCGATGTGAAGAGCACTGTCACTGAAACCGCAGAGCAGGTGGCGACAAAGATTCGTCAATTGCTGACAGTCGTTCCTGCAGAACAACTTGGCGTAACTACAGATTGCGGATTGATATTGCTGCAGCGATATATCTGTCAGGATAAGCTGCATGCTTTGGTTGAAGGTGCAAAAATTGTTCGTAGCGAACTGGCAACATAAAAACGCTGGAAGTACTTGGTCTGGCTTGGCTGTAGCGGCCAAGCCAGCAAAATCCACATAAAGAATGAACTTGTGGGGATAAAAATGGCTTTTCAAAAAATGAAAACCAAGCTTCGCGGCTGCAAATTTTGAGGCAACAGCTATGAATGTATGGGGAAACCAATTCACCATAGAAAAATGGCAACAGCTGATATCCGAGTTTCTGGAAGGTGACAATAGCTCCCCTATTATCAACATTAACCCAACGGATACCCGTGAATTCGATGCCATTTATCTTGGCGGCGGGGCTGCCGGTCGCTTTGGCGCAGCTTATTGCCGGGCACTAGGCGGACGCGTTCTCATTATTGATCGATGGCCGTTTCTGGGCGGCTCCTGTCCACATCAAGCGTGTGTTCCGCATCATCTGTTTTCAGACTGTGCCGCGCAACTCATGCTGGAACGCACCTTTTCCGGCAAACTCTGGTTTCAAAATCTCAACGACAAAATGGTTTCCATCAAGTCCATCGTTGAACTGTTTCGCAGTGGTCGGGCTGGACCTCATGCCGTGATGAACTATCAAAGCAAAGAAATGCTCGGTCTTGAATTTGTATTGAATGCGGAGGCCAGGATTATCAATGCTCACAGTGTCCAAGTCGGTGATCTTAAGTTCCACGGAAAAAATCTGGTGCTGGCACTGGGTGCCAGACCTGCAATATCGAATCTGCCTGGTGAACAGTTAAATGGGGTATTCAATTACCAGAGCTTTGTTGAAATGCTGGATTATGAACCTGGCAACACAGTCGTTGTTGTAGGAGGCGGAAAAACTGCAATTGAATATGGCTGTTTTTTTAATGCCACCGGGCGGCGTACTATTGTGGTAGCAAGACATCAAGTCATGCCTATGCTTAAGGATGCCGAATCCCGTAGTTACGCAATACAAATGATGGCAGAGCAAGGTATGGAGTTTTTAGAAAACGCCGAGCTGATTAATATCCAGAGCGATGAAATGGGTAAAGTGCAAGCTGTATCTATTCAGACAGCGCAAGGCGTGATAAAAGTGGATACCGATTTTGTTTTCATGGCGCTGGGCGAACGTGCCAGTACAGAATTGGTTGCCCAAACAATTGATCTGGACTTTGACAATAAAGGTTTCATCAAAGTTAATCGCAGCATGCAAACCTCTATACCCTCTATATATGCTGTCGGTGACGTAACCGGGCCGCCTATGGAAATGTTTAAGGCAAGAAAAGAAGGGGTGTGTGCCGCCAAAAATATCATGGGCAAAGTCAGCGAATATAAAGCCATGGACTACCCCGATTTTATGCACACCCATTACGAAGTCAGTTGGTTGGGTCTAGGTGAAGAAGAAGCCCGGCAGCGTTATGCTAACGTAAAAATAATGAAACTGCCGCCGGAAAACCCGAATGGTCTTGATGTGGGTTTACCGGCTGGCGATCGAATGATGCTTTATTTGATGATGAAACCGCGCATGTCGGGCTTTCAAAAATTAATTATCGATGGCGACACGCGTAAAATTCTGGGGGCTTTTCATATCGGTTGCGGTGCAAAAGATGGTTTTCAATACCTCAACCACTTAGTAAAGCAGGGCTTAACTATTGATGAATTGGCAGATATGGACGAATTATTTATCAGTCCCAGTTATTTCATACAACTTTGCCGTCTGCGTGCTGGTGATGTAAATTTCAAAGATTTATAAGTAGTCAGCCATAAACAACTGAGGTTTAACACTCTGATGAGCAATAGATTTACCGGCAAACATGCCGCAATTACCGGCGGTGCAAACGGCATGGGCTTTGAGATAGCCAAACGTTTGGGGCTTGAAGGTGCCAGTCTTGCGATTATGGACATCGACAAGGCTGCATTAGCTAACGCTACTCAAACCCTAAAGGCCGATGACATCGATTTCAAAGCCTATCATCTTGATGTTACCAATCCTGAGAACGTTGCCAAAACCTTCGCACAACTTATTGAGCATTTTTCTGGAACACTTGATATCCTGGTGAATAATGCCGGAATTGCTGATTTTGGCAGCGTGGACAATACTGAACCAGTAGCTTGGGATAAAGTTATCGCGGTGAATCTGACTGGCACCTACCTGTGTTCAAAGTCAGCTATTCCGGCTATGAAAAAATCGGGTGGCACCATTATTAACTTTGGCTCGGTAGCCGGTTTAGTGGGGATACCCAATATGGCTGCCTACTGCGCTTCCAAGGCGGCTGTTATCGGGTTAACCAAACAAATGGCTGTCGATTACATAAGTCAGGGAATACGAGTAAATTGCATCTGTCCCGGAATGATTGCCGATACCGATATGGGGCGGCAAATTCTCGGAACGGATAGGTCTGACGAAGCGATGAACTTGCGTTTAAGCAAATACCCGATAGGACGATTCGGTAAATCCGAAGAGATTACTGCCGCCGTGTTGTTTCTGGCATCCGATGAGGCCAGTTTTGTCTGTGGTTCTGCGTTTACTGTAGACGGTGGTATGACAGCACTATGAGCCTTCAGCAAATTTATACACAAGACGATAAACGATGCACGTTAAGCGATCTTGTAATGCATGTCCAAAGTGGAGACTGCGTTGCTATTGGCGGCGGCTTGTCATGGCGCGAGCCGATGGCGGCTCTACGGGAATTGATCCGGCAAGATATTAAAGGTCTCAAGCTGGTTGGCTCGGCGCATGGCATCGATATTGATCTTTTGTGCGGCGCCGGTGTTGTTGCTGTCAGTGCGGAATCCTATGTCGGTTTTGAGCAGGATTTTGGCATAGCGATAAATTACCGACGGGCCTGCGAAACCGGCGTGGTCAAAGTCGAGGATAACTGTTGCTATACCTTGGTACAGCAATTGCGGGCAGCCATAAGCGGCCTGCCGTTTATGCCGATTCGCTCGGTGCAGGGGACGGATTTTATGCAGTTGCACCCGGAATTTAAAACGATGACCTGCCCTTTTACCGGCGAGCAACTGGTGCTGGTTCCTGCGCTCAAACCCGATGTAGCTATCTTGCACGCCCACTATGCCGACCAGCATGGCAATCTGCATATCGAAGGCCCGCCGGTTGCAGATATTCTTTTTGCCAAAGCCTCAGAAAAAGTAATTGCCACCGTGGAGCAAATTATTTCTCACGAGGAGCTTGCTCAAAAAGGCGTGACCATTCCGTATTTTTATGTCACAGCTATTAGCGAAGTCCCTTACGGTGCGCATCCGACATCTTGTTATCCGCACTACGCTTATGATCGCGAACATACAGCCTGTTATTACAAGGCTACCAAATACAGTGAGGACAGGTTTTTTGAAGACTATCTGAATCCTTTTGTCTTTGGCTGCAAGGACAACGACACTTATTTAAACGCAGTCGGCGGTAAAGCAAGATTGGCTAGCCTGGAGCAATGGGATGCCGGTATGGAACAGTGGATGAAGCTTTATGAATAATAAAAACAAAATTCAGACCTGCACGCTCGGCGAATTAATGATTTATCAAATCGCGCTATCGATTGAAGACGGGATCTTGGCTTTTCACGGTTTTGGATCGCCTCTTGTCCAGTTGGCTCTGCACCTTGCCAAACGCAATCATGCGCCACGATTAGTCTTAGTGGCTGGAGCAACTTACGGCGTCAATCCGGTGCCTCTGTTTTTAACGCCTACCTCTAACGATTTTGCGATGAGCCAAGGCGCTGAATGCCATTTAAATATTGAAGAATTATTTGATCTTGCAGCAAGCGGCCGCATGGGCAGGATGTTTTTATCCGGTTTGCAAATTGATAAATGGGGCAATATGAATGTTACCCGTGTAAATAAGAATGGCAAGCTAACTTTAAAACTGCCAGGTGGTGGCGGTGGTTGTAATTTATCCTGCGATACAGAAC
>Ga0208613_1000596_pt1 | contig 11978 bp, 5 predicted proteins | sample CryBogmetaGMA6M_FD_184543 | JGI IMG/M metagenome (GOLD analysis project Ga0208613, IMG submission 184543) | Freshwater microbial communities from Crystal Bog, Wisconsin, USA - MA6M (SPAdes) | ecosystem: Environmental > Aquatic > Freshwater > Lake | place: Crystal Bog, Wisconsin, USA | collected... | reverse complement strand
CCGTTTGGCAATTCATTAAGCAGGGAAGGCAGAACCTGGTCTTTGAGCATATCCCACACGGCGGTATCGCGGAAAAAGCTGGTTACGCCAATGAGCAACTCTTTGAAAAGGATTTCCACCTCCTTGGGATTATCCTGGAGATAGAGGACGTAATGATGTAATTTTTCAATCTGGTGAACGCCCTTTCGCCGTTCAATACGGCGAAACAGGGTGCTCTTCTTATACAGCGAGAAGTCGTGGCCCGATTGCTCGCGCAGCAGGATGATAATTTTATCGAGGTTGCTTTTGCTTTTACTGTCTATTTCAGCGTCGATGATCACCGATGGAACAAACTTCAAAAAAGCGATCAGTCTGGCGGGTAGTTCTTCAGCCGGCGCCACAATATCGGCAATTACCGCTTCGGTGGCGCTGTAGGGCATGCCGTCGAATTTGGCAGAGCCGGGCGATTGCACCAGCACAATGCCATTTTTTTCTTTGATGGCCTTCAGTCCCAGGGTGCCGTCGGAGCCCATTCCCGAGAGGATGATCCCAATGCTCTTTTCCTCCATATCGACTGCCAGTGAACGGAAGAAAATATCAATGGGCAGCCGCAAGCCGCGCGATTCGACAGGATCGAACAGATGCAGCGCGCCATTGAGCAGCGACATGCTTTTGTTCGGAGGAATTACATACACGCAGTTTGGCTTTATTTTAAGCCGGTCGCTTGCCTGGTATACCTTCATGAGCGTAATGCGTTGCAGGAGCTCGGGCATGATGCCAACGTGGTTCGGGTCGAGATGCTGAATCACCACGAAGGCCATCCCGCTGTCTTTGGGCATATTCCCGAAAAATTGTTCCAATGCTTCGAGCCCGCCTGCCGAGGCTCCGATACCTACGATGGGAAATTGATTTATTTCATTTTTGCGGGGGGGGGATATGATTGATTTAGAGTCATTTACAAATTTTTTAGATATTGACTTCTGTGTATTCATGGAGGATGGTTTTACGAAAACATCTCTTTTTCAAGAGGTTATTTGAAGTAAAGATAGACTAAAAATCAAAGAATTGGATATGAAACCGTAACTGTGCATCAAATATTTGTGACTTCTAAAAAACTAAGATTTTGTTTTGCAAAATAGAATGTATCCCTGTGAACAAAAAAAGGGCGTGAACCTTTACTATTATTCAGTAATAGATTGGTACCGCCAAGCACCCAAGTGTAACTGAAATAGCAAGAGGAACACACCCATTGGGTGCGTCCACTAAAACTATTTCTCTACACTTTAAATAAATTGGAGGTTTATCAGAAGAGAAATATTAGCAACGCAATATTTTGTATATGTTTAAGAACGATGAATAAGATTGTAACTTTAGACAAAGATAGGTGTATTTAACTGTTTTGATACGGCAAGGGACAATTATTCAGGATGTATGACACCGTTTCGTAGAAAAAAAAGATAACCTTGCCCGGAGTAAGGTGAGGCCTGGAGAAATGATTGAACGATTAGCGGTTGCGAGGTGGAGCAAGCGTTATTTTTCATAAAGCAATTTCACCCAACTTGCTATACAGTGAAATATTTTCGGATTAACCCTTTGAGCTCTGAAATGCTGATAGGTTTTGAAATATAGTCGTTGCATCCCGCCTCTATGGCCATTACTCTGTCAAATTTAAGGCTGAATGCTGTTTGTGCAATAATGACCATGTCATTGTTAAATTGACGAATTTGACGTGTGGCCTCAAACCCGTCCAATCCGGGTAAGTTAATATCCATCAAAACCAAATCAATATCAGGATTATTACGGCAGGCATGAATGGCATCAACGCCGGTGTTCACATGTAATACTTCATGGCTGTATTTATCGACCATCGCAGAGATGAGGGAAGCTGATATTTCATCGTCTTCGGCAATTAATATTTTAATGCGTTTAATTTGAACATCTTTCTCTTCGTTCGAAACACTATTTGAAATAACGGTTTTCATCAGCCCTTCAGCATTGGAAGGGATGGTAAAATAAAACACGGAACCCTTTCCCTCTTCGCTTTCAACCCATAACTTTCCGCCGTGTTTTTCAATAAAGTCTTTGCAAAGGAGTAATCCCAACCCGCTGCTGGGTTCGTTTTCGGTGCCTCTGCGGTTTGTTTTAGTATCGAGCCGGAATAAATCGGCAACCATTTCAGGGCTCATGCCGATGCCTGTGTCTCTTACTGAGATTTCAACTGAATGGCCGGGAACTGACTTTGCTGCAATGGTGACTTTCCCTCCTTTGAGGGTAAATTTCACGGCATTGGAAGCCAGGTTGCGGATGGTTGAAGCGAGCATATACTCATCGGCAAACACTTCCAGGTTGGACGGGATTTCATATTTGATCTCAACCCCTTTTTTGTCAGCCGAATCCATTAGCGGATGTTTACTTTCATTAATTATGGACAACAACCTGGTTGATTCAGGATTGAAGATGATACCCCCCTGTTGCATTCGTGACCACTCCAGCAGGTTTTCGAGCAGGGTGAACAGATTGGTCGCAGAGTCTCGCATGCTCCCTGCCATTTTTTGAATCTGCTCCTGTGTCAAGCCTGACAATTCATCAGCCATCAATTTAGACAATCCTAAAAATCCATTGAAAGGGCCGCGCAAATCACGGGCAATAATGGAGAAGAATTTGTCCTTTTCGGTATTGAGTGTGTGAAGTTCTTCGTTTTTGAGTTTGATTTCGTCCTCCGCCTGCAGGCGTTTCGTGATGTCTTCGATAAAGCCTTCCAGGTAAGCAAAGTTCCCTTTTGAATCAAGCACTTTTCGACCAGTCATATCCACAGTGATGATGAAATTATCTTTACGCTTCCACTTGACTTCATCGTAGTGAACCCAGCCATCTGTGTTCCTGAGTGCATCCATTATTTGTGGTCTTATTGCCGGATCTTCGTAGATTTGGGTGGTCATGTTGGTTGTAGCCAATATCAATTCTTCCGGACCGGAGTAACCGAGCATGTTCGCCAAGACTGGATTAACGGTCAAAAAACGCCCATCCCAATTGGAATGAAAAATGCCGACAGGCGCATTTACGAAAAGATTCCTGAATTGTTCTTCACGATCTTTGAGTGTTTCTTCTGCCTGCTTGCGATCGGAGATATCGCGCCATGAAATAAACAAAGCAGGCTTCAATCCAATAATCATCGATGCAGCGGAAACTTCAACGGTGAAATAAGATCCGTCAAAGCGTTGATGTACCCACTCAAAGCTACTTTTACCTGTGCGTAAGGTATCGTTGATCTTTTGCAGAGCCGATTCTGCTGATTTCCTTCCATCGGGCTGAAATTGGGGTGACAGCGCATCGGGGGTCTGGCCGATAATTCGTATCCGGTCACCACGTAACATCACTTCGGTTGCAACGTTGCAATCAACAAATACGCCATCGATGATGATCAGGTAGGCATCGGGTGAATCCATAAACAGGATGCGGTGTTTTTCTTCGCTTTCACGCAGTAACTCCTCTGCCTTCTTTCGCTGGCTAATGTCCTGCGTACTGGTTCGGAAACCAAGCGAACGACCATTCAAATCAAAAATTGGGCGCCAGGAAACGGAGGCCCAAAATTTTGAACCATCCCTGCGATTGATCCGGGTTTCCATATCATTTCCACTTATGCCCTGCAGCGCTTCCTGGAATTTTTCTAAAACCATTTCAATATCTTCAGCTGCAATCACCATGGATAGATAGTCTTCAGCGGCTATATATTCTTCAGGAGTGTACCCGGTCAAGGTTTCAGAATACGAATTCATCCAAACCAGTTTTCCTTCCGGGTTAAACCAGGCTTCCCAGCTTGCCGCGTAATTTGCAATTGCCTGAAACTTCTCTTCGCTCTTCTGTAGTTCCAGTAAGGCTTTCTTTTGACTGTAGAGGTCGGTGATGTCGGTAATGAAGCCATGCCACAGCACTGATCCATCCTCCTCCCTTTGCGGAACAGCGTTGCCATATAGTAAGCGGATTGTGCCATCGGAAAACTTCACCCGGTACTCATGTTGCCATGGGGTGAGGTTTTGTGCCGATGCCTGTATGGAAGCGGCAACAACGGCAAGGTCATCAGGGTGAAGGTTCGCGAATACTGCTGATGCATCTTCACGTACTTGCTCAGGGCTAACACGGTATATCTCCCTGATAGCCTCGCTGGCATAGGGAAAGCAGGATGTACCATCGGGTCGCAGAAGATATTGGTAAACAACTCCGGGCACCTGGCTGGCGATCTTTCTGAGATCCTCCTGTCGAAAAGCCAGCTCTTTGTTGGCAATAAGCAGTTCGTCGACCCGTTTTGCTTTTTCTTCGTTTTGAAAAGCCAGCTCCTCAATAAGCTCCAGTATTTTGGCTTCTGATTTCTCTTTCAGCAACTCTTCTACTTGTTGGCGAAGGGTTTCGGAGTCGGATTTGTTCCCGGTGTTTTTCATGAATTGCTGGTGGTTGACATTGGTAAATCAAGTTTGAGTGTGTGAATTTTGTTATTGTATTTCTAAATTGTCATTCCAAAAACCCAAACTTTTTGAATTTTTCCAGTAAATCATGCTTGCTAACCGGTTTTGACAGAAAATCGTCGCAGCCGATCTCAAGAGCCTTCTTTTTATCCTTGCTGAAAGCGTATGCAGTAATAGCGATAATTGGAAGTTCTTTTCTGAATGATTTGATCTGCCGGGTGGCTTCAAAACCATCCATCACCGGCATCTTCAGATCCATCAGCACGAGCGAGATCTCCGGATGCAGTTGGCACATCGCCACGGCCTCTTTCCCGTTGGCGGACTTAAAAACAACAGAGGCGAAAGATTTCAGGATGATCTCCATGTACAGATCATTGGAGAGATCATCTTCGGCAACCAGAACCACCGGGCGGATAATTTCAGCCTGCCTGACCGGGGGAGCGATGGGCTCATTCTCTTCAGTGCTTCCAGGTTCCATCGGCAGGGAGAAGAAAAATGAAGCGCCGTGTCCTTTGACGGATTCAAGGCGGATTTCACTCCCCAGCAGCATTAAAAACCCCTTGATGATCGATAACCCAAGTCCGCTCCCTTCATGACCGCGGGTATTGGTGATATTTTCCTGCATGAAGGGTTCAAATATTCGTTCCTGCGCTTCAGGGGCAATCCCGATACCGGTATCGATGACAAAAAAACCAATGGCATTGGATTTTACCGAATAGCCAAAGGTTATGGATCCGAGGCTGGTAAATTTGATGGCATTGTCCAATAAACAGGAGATGATCTTTCGCAGCAACTCAGCATCGGTATTCAACATGAAGCGTTCCTGTTCTCCGGGGATTGTAAGATTAAGCGCTAAGTTTTTGATATTGCAGGAGTCCTGGAATTTGGCTTGTAATTCTTTCATCAGGTCATGCACATTGACCGGCTTGAGCCTGGCATCTATATTTCCGGATGCAACCAGCGAGATATCCATATAGTCGGTAATGGTATTAATGAGGCGGTTGCCTGAGACTTTCAGAAATTGGTTATACTGCTGCCGCTCTTCCGTTGAAAGGTTTGGATCGGTGAGCAGGCTTCCAAAGCCCATGATCCCATTGAGCGGTGTGCGAACTTCATGTGAAATGTTATTCATGAACGCTGTTTTGAGGCGGTTGCTTGCTTCGGCTTTTACAAGCGCTTCTTTAAGCGAAACCTCAGCCTGCTTACGCTGGGTAATGTCGTATCCCTGGGCAATAGTGGCAGTTGGGGTATAACCGTCTGGTGCAAACAGCGTAGCCGAATTCCAAAGTAAAGTTCGTATCGACTCATCCCGATGCAGAATCTCGATCTCGACCGTTTCCCATCGTTCTCCGGAAAGGGTTTTGTGAATCAATGACATCGCATGCGATACCTGGCTTGGCGGGAATAAAACATCGATTGATTTACCGAGGACTTCTGCCTCATTGCAACCGGTGAGGTGTTCAAAAGCGTGATTAAAGCGGGTGATATGGAATTGCGGATCCCAAACGATGATGGGCGTATTGGCATAGTTGATCAGATTTTCGAGGTAGGCATTGCTTTTATGCAGCGCTTCCTCCGCCTGCCTTCGTTTGGTGATATCCCTGAAGAAGCCCACCAGGCATTTTCTGCCGTTTATGGTCATGAAACTTGATGCGATATCCGCATAAAAAATCTCCCCATTCTTTCTGAGACATTGAATATTTTCGCCATTGGTTTTCTTTCCTTGTGCTAAGCTTTCAAACTCCGCAAGCGTTTCCTGTAAAGTATCCGCGTGATGAATTCCTGCAATAGTCATCGTTTTAAGTTCATCTTCGGTATATCCAAGCATCTCACATTGAGTTGGATTCGCAAACATGATCATTTTGGTTTCTTCATCAGTAATCATAATTCCATCGGGACTTCCATGAAAAATGGAACGATACCTGCTTTCGGAATCATCCAGTTTTTCTTTTTCTGCTTTACGGAGTTCCGTAATGTCCCAGTTTGTGCCAATCATGCGCAGGGCCTTTCCTGAATCATCGTGTTGAACAACAGCAAGTGCCCTGATGTTGTGGATAGAGTTATCCGGCCAGACAACCCTGAACTCGGTATCAAACTCTTTTTCGCTGAGTATGGCCATCTGGATTTCCTTATCTCCTCGCTCTTTATCATCGGGATGAACACCAGCCTGCCAGGCTTCGTACACCCCAATGAACTCCTTGCCGGTAATTCCATAAAGTGCAAACATCTGGTCATCCCATAACAGAATATCGTTTACAATATCGTAGTCCCAGATGCCGACACCACCAGCACGAGCAGCTAATTCCGCACGAACAGATGTCAGTTTCAGTTCTTCTTCTATCTGCTTGCGTTGGGTGATGTCCCTGTTACTGATACGCCGGCCCTCATGATTCCCCTTATCATCAGAAACAGGTCTGCACAAATGTCCAATATGAACCACAGAGCCATCTTTTTTCAAAATTCTGAAATCAAACTCATAAATTTCATGCCGGTGTTGCGGGGAATTTATGTTTTCAGAATGAACCTTTAAAAGATTTGCGTCGCCTGGATGAACGATCTTATTAAGCAGCGAACTATCCAATAAAAACTCTTCGGGCTTATACCCGCTAATCCTCTCACATGAAGGAGAAATATAAATAATCCGGCCATCCACTCCCGTCCAATATTCCCAGTCATAGGTGTTATCTGCCACAGTGCGGAATCTCTTTTCGCTCTCTTTCAATGCTTCTGCGGACTGATTGCGTTCGGTGATGTCGGTGATAAAGCCATGCCACAGCACTGATCCATCGACCTCCCTTTGCGGAACAGCGTTGCCATATAGTAAGCGGATTGTGCCATCGGAAAACTTCACCCGGTACTCATGTTGCCATGGGGTGAGGTTTTGTGCCGATGCCTGTATGGAAGCGGCAACAACGGCAAGGTCATCAGGGTGAAGGTTCGCGAATACTGCTGATGCATCTTCACGTACTTGCTCAGGGCTAACACGGTATATCTCCCTGATAGCCTCGCTGGCATAGGGAAAGCAGGATGTACCATCGGGTCGCAGAAGATATTGGTAAACAACTCCGGGCACCTGGCTGGCGATCTTTCTGAGATCCTCCTGTCGAAAAGCCAGCTCTTTGTTGGCAATAAGCAGTTCGTCGACCCGTTTTGCTTTTTCTTCGTTTTGAAAAGCCAGCTCCTCAATAAGCTCCAGTATTTTGGCTTCTGATTTCTCTTTCAGCAACTCTTCTACTTGTTGGCGAAGGGTTTCGGAGTCGGATTTGTTCCCGGTGTTTTTCATGAATTGCTGGTGGTTGACATTGGTAAATCAAGTTTGAGTGTGTGAATTTTGTTATTGTATTTCTAAATTGTCATTCCAAAAACCCAAACTTTTTGAATTTTTCCAGTAAATCATGCTTGCTAACCGGTTTTGACAGAAAATCGTCGCAGCCGATCTCAAGAGCCTTCTTTTTATCCTTGCTGAAAGCGTATGCAGTAATAGCGATAATTGGAAGTTCTTTTCTGAATGATTTGATCTGCCGGGTGGCTTCAAAACCATCCATCACCGGCATCTTCAGATCCATCAGCACGAGCGAGATCTCCGGATGCAGTTGGCACATCGCCACGGCCTCTTTCCCGTTGGCGGACTTAAAAACAACAGAGGCGAAAGATTTCAGGATGATCTCCATGTACAGATCATTGGAGAGATCATCTTCGGCAACCAGAACCACCGGGCGGATAATTTCAGCCTGCCTGACCGGGGGAGCGATGGGCTCATTCTCTTCAGTGCTTCCAGGTTCCATCGGCAGGGAGAAGAAAAATGAAGCGCCGTGTCCTTTGACGGATTCAAGGCGGATTTCACTCCCCAGCAGCATTAAAAACCCCTTGATGATCGATAACCCAAGTCCGCTCCCTTCATGACCGCGGGTATTGGTGATATTTTCCTGCATGAAGGGTTCAAATATTCGTTCCTGCGCTTCAGGGGCAATCCCGATACCGGTATCGATGACAAAAAAACCAATGGCATTGGATTTTACCGAATAGCCAAAGGTTATGGATCCGAGGCTGGTAAATTTGATGGCATTGTCCAATAAACAGGAGATGATCTTTCGCAGCAACTCAGCATCGGTATTCAACATGAAGCGTTCCTGTTCTCCGGGGATTGTAAGATTAAGCGCTAAGTTTTTGATATTGCAGGAGTCCTGGAATTTGGCTTGTAATTCTTTCATCAGGTCATGCACATTGACCGGCTTGAGCCTGGCATCTATATTTCCGGATGCAACCAGCGAGATATCCATATAGTCGGTAATGGTATTAATGAGGCGGTTGCCTGAGACTTTCAGAAATTGGTTATACTGCTGCCGCTCTTCCGTTGAAAGGTTTGGATCGGTGAGCAGGCTTCCAAAGCCCATGATCCCATTGAGCGGTGTGCGAACTTCATGTGAAATGTTATTCATGAACGCTGTTTTGAGGCGGTTGCTTGCTTCGGCTTTTACAAGCGCTTCTTTAAGCGAAACCTCAGCCTGCTTACGCTGGGTAATGTCGTATCCCTGGGCAATAGTGGCAGTTGGGGTATAACCGTCTGGTGCAAACAGCGTAGCCGAATTCCAAAGTAAAGTTCGTATCGACTCATCCCGATGCAGAATCTCGATCTCGACCGTTTCCCATCGTTCTCCGGAAAGGGTTTTGTGAATCAATGACATCGCATGCGATACCTGGCTTGGCGGGAATAAAACATCGATTGATTTACCGAGGACTTCTGCCTCATTGCAACCGGTGAGGTGTTCAAAAGCGTGATTAAAGCGGGTGATATGGAATTGCGGATCCCAAACGATGATGGGCGTATTGGCATAGTTGATCAGATTTTCGAGGTAGGCATTGCTTTTATGCAGCGCTTCCTCCGCCTGCCTTCGTTTGGTGATATCCCTGAAGAAGCCCACCAGGCATTTTCTGCCGTTTATGGTCATGAAACTTGATGCGATATCCGCATAAAAAATCTCCCCATTCTTTCTGAGACATTGAATATTTTCGCCATTGGTTTTCTTTCCTTGTGCTAAGCTTTCAAACTCCGCAAGCGTTTCCTGTAAAGTATCCGCGTGATGAATTCCTGCAATAGTCATCGTTTTAAGTTCATCTTCGGTATATCCAAGCATCTCACATTGAGTTGGATTCGCAAACATGATCATTTTGGTTTCTTCATCAGTAATCATAATTCCATCGGGACTTCCATGAAAAATGGAACGATACCTGCTTTCGGAATCATCCAGTTTTTCTTTTTCTGCTTTACGGAGTTCCGTAATGTCCCAGTTTGTGCCAATCATGCGCAGGGCCTTTCCTGAATCATCGTGTTGAACAACAGCAAGTGCCCTGATGTTGTGGATAGAGTTATCCGGCCAGACAACCCTGAACTCGGTATCAAACTCTTTTTCGCTGAGTATGGCCATCTGGATTTCCTTATCTCCTCGCTCTTTATCATCGGGATGAACACCAGCCTGCCAGGCTTCGTACACCCCAATGAACTCCTTGCCGGTAATTCCATAAAGTGCAAACATCTGGTCATCCCATAACAGAATATCGTTTACAATATCGTAGTCCCAGATGCCGACACCACCAGCACGAGCAGCTAATTCCGCACGAGCGGATACCTGCTTCAGCTTTTCCTCTGATGCATCTTCACGCACTTCATCAGGGCTTACCCTGTACATCTCCCTGATGGCCTCGCTGGCATATGGGAAACAGGAGGTGCCATCGGGGCGTAGCAGATATTGATAAACAACTCCAGGGACCAGGCTGGCGATCTTTCTGAGATTCTCCTGCTCAAAAACCAGCTCTTTGTTGACAAAGATCAGCTTATCCGCTCGTTTTGTTTTCTCTTCGTTTTGATTGGCCAGCTCCTCAATAAGTTCAAGTATTCTGGCTTCGGATTTCTTTTTCAGCAAGTCTTCTGCCTTTTGGCGAAGGATTCCGGAGCTTGGCTTGTCACTGGTATTTTTCATGAACTGCTGGTTAGCATTCTTCTACAACAGAAGTAAGGAATGAGAAATCTCTATGCCCTTAAAGGATATTAAAATCTTACACATATCAGTTCCAAGGGATGCAAAATTCAAAACAAAATCAAGACTCTTTACATCAAATCCCCTGATGTATTTTTTGTCTAATGTAAAAATGTCGATTTTTTCGATGCAATGATTTGCTTTAATTACAAGGCTGCTTATCGTTGGCGTAGCTGTAAGGATTACGTTTTCGCCTGCGGTTAAGTTTTCAACATCTAAATTTATAGTTAAAGTATTGGGTCGTCCTTTATTGTTCATATATATGTCTTATAGATATTTCTGCATTACCTTATAACGCTATGTGTTAATAGTGGAAAAAATGGTTTATCTCTGCGAAGGCTTGAAAAGGCAGGCGTTCTTTCCACTCAACTTTGAAAGCTATAAATATAATACAGGAAAACCAAATTGATGAACCCACTTATTTAACGTGGCTTTTGGTAAATAATCGCTGGATATCATTGAACCATCGCTAAAAACGGACTTCCTTAAATGGATTATTAAAGACATGGCGGGTGGAGGTAAATGGATCCGGCTTCTTAATTCCAAAATAGAAATTAAAAAAGAAGGAACAAATCTTTTTTCGTATGTTTGTTATATATTTCATTGAACTTCATTCTGTTATATTATTAACGACAGATTCAGGCATGATGAAAATATCTGCACACAGGAAAAAAATTACTGCAGTGCAACTGATCAAAGCGATTGCAGATGCTTTAACCATCCCGCTCCGAGATGCTATGTCAGAAAAACCATCGGTACAACACCCTCTCCCGCACAAAAAAGAAACGGTAAGTGACCTGACATATCTCGAAAAATTTTGCGAAGGTGACCATCTGCGGATGAAAAAGTATATTGGCATGTTCCTTGATGCAGGGCCGGGATTCAGAGAAAAATTATTGACCGCTCTTGAATCAGCAAATTATACTGAAATTGCCACCCAAATCCATGGGTTCAAGACCAAGTGGGTCATGATGGGGATGCATGAGACAAAAATCCTTGCCGACAATATCGAGAAACAATGCAGGGAAGAGTATAGTCTGAATAAGGTAACAGCTAATGTAATAAAACTTCTCAGGCAGATTGAATTGGCGACATCTGAATTGCAAGGAAACTGAAAATGAAAAAACTATATTTATGAAACTGAACTTTTTACTTTTTTGCCAACAGTTTAATTGTGGATGAATTATTGTTTTAATGATCTCTAAAGCTTTTGAAAGATGAGTGCCTGACTATTTGGCAAACCGACCAGTTGTATGTTCTTTTGTATGTTCCTAATAAAAAGCCACCTACATTTCTACTTGTAAGTGGCTGATTTTGAAGTCTCCTCGCCAGGATTCGAACCTGGGACCCATTGATTAAGAGTCAATTGCTCTACCAACTGAGCTACGAAGAGGTTGGGGAGTGCAAAGATAGAAATTTTCGGGGAAATGATAATTGCCAGCAAGGAAATATTTAAATTAGAGGTCTTTTATGTATTTTTGGATGCAGGATGCAGGATGCAGGA
>Ga0208613_1000595_pt1 | contig 11983 bp, 28 predicted proteins | sample CryBogmetaGMA6M_FD_184543 | JGI IMG/M metagenome (GOLD analysis project Ga0208613, IMG submission 184543) | Freshwater microbial communities from Crystal Bog, Wisconsin, USA - MA6M (SPAdes) | ecosystem: Environmental > Aquatic > Freshwater > Lake | place: Crystal Bog, Wisconsin, USA | collected... | reverse complement strand
CTTTTATTTATTACTTTTTCATGTAATTTTGCTAATTTTTGTTTTATTTTTTTTCCTTTATTTTTAGAATATTTACTTTGTATATGTTTTAATTTATCTTGTGCTTTTGTTAAATATTTAGGATTCTCAAATACTTCACCATTAGATGTAATGGCAAAATCCTTTATACCTAAATCAATACCTATGGTTGTTTCTTCTTTTACTTTATTTTTAGGTTTATTTATTTCACCAGTTTCACAAAGAATACTTACAAAATATTTACCTGTAGGAGTTATACTTATTGTGGCTTGTCTAATTTCACCTTTAAGTTCTCTATGTAAGACAATATCAATACTGTTTTTCTTTGTGAATTTAGGTATAATTAGTTTACCACTTTCTACTATAACTCTTTGTGGAATATTAAAACTACCACCATTTGTTTTCTTTTTAAATTTAGGAAATGAATTTTGACCCTTAAAAAATGCCGTATAAGCTTTATCTAAATTAGTAATTGCTTGTTGTAATGATTGTGAATTTAATTCCTTTAGCCAAGGTAATTCTTCCTTTAAATCAATTAACTGTGAATGTAATTCAAAACAAGAGAGATTATGTTTATTACCAACGTAAGCCATTTGTTTTGTTTCTAATGCTAAATTATATAGAAATCTACTCGCACCAATATGTTTGTTAAGAAGAACAATTTGTTCTTCATTAGGATTAAGTCTATATTTAAAAGCTTTCAACATCATATATAAATAGTATGAAAAATCAAAAAGTTTAAAGAAAGTATAATATTTATTTAGATTTTATCAAATTATTAGAATAATTGGTCGCTTACATCCCACCCACACTACGTGATGAGTGGGCTTTACGCTCCACCATGTGAACTACCCACCCACACCAGAGGTGATGGGTTGGGCTTCATGAGTCAACACTCCTACTAACGTAGGCAGTTCTTCATGATTTTTCCTATCAGTTCCTGACAAGATATTTCTTAAACTAAAATTTTTTATATGTTTAAGTGTTAATGAAATATTAATAATCGCCACCAGCTCCTCCACCACCAAAATATCCGCCACCAAAATCATCGTTGGATGAATTGTCATTTGAGTTATCTTCCTTCATATCATCGAAGGACTCATTCATGAAGAGTGATCCTGCAATCAGAAGAGGTATGATGTCACCATCATCGTCAATATCGTGTGAAGGTTTTGTGGATGTGTGTGACCACCTGTGTCTTTTTTCATATGGAATTTTATCATAAGCTTTTGAGCTTATTACTTCGTCTGTGTCAACATTAATGTAATTCATAATTTTTAGATTTTAAATATGGTACAAATATAAACAAAATTTATTTACTATGCAACATTTATTTTAATTTTATAAAACGGAACGTGGGTGGCTTACAATACGATTTCAATACAATATTGTACACCTTTAATAAATGCTTCCCTTTGAACATCAGTGATTTCATTGTATTTATCCATTTCTCGTTGAGGGCTCAAAACCATACATTCCTTTGGTGGACGTTGATAATAAGGGTACTTTTCTTCAGCTAATTTAATAAGGTTGGGTGATGTTTCTTTAGTTTGATCGATTGAGTTCATATTTTTAAGTTTAAAGGTTAATAATATTATATTTTAAAATATTGGATCTTTGTGTGTGAATTTACCTGCAGTTTTTTTGTTTCTTTTTTCTATTTCTTAAAAGATAAGGATAATCATTTTTTAACCAACCGACTTTCCTTAGTTTAGCTCTACCATTAAACGCATCTCGCTTAACGCCACCCTCACAAATATTCAGTTTTTCAGCAACAGCTTTTGTTGTTGAACCATTCATCATTTCCTTTAAAGATTTTTGTTCGGATGGTTGTAGTTTATCCAACTCAGTCATGATCAAATTTGTGTCATAATCAACATATGGTTCTTGTCGGAATTCTTTTTTATTTAAAAATTTCATAAAGGTTTTCGTATATGTCTGAACGCCAGATATTCTACCATCAAATATATCAAAACTATCCAAAGTATCATCTAAACTACCACCAAACCTTATCAATTTTAATTCTTTTCTTTGTATTTCTTGAATTGCCTGGATCTTTACTATCCTAAAAAACCAAGATTCAAATTTATCAGGACATGATAATTTATTTATATGTAAAAAAAGTTTTTCAAATGCTTGCATAACAACATCTTCTATCAACTGCCTATCAGTATGAAAATTTTTAATTGACCAGAATGCTTTTTTGTAATATCTATCGAATATGATACTCATACACGCCCGATTCTTATCGATACAACCTTGTACTAGTTCTTCGAGTGTATAGTCTTTCTTAGTTTTCATCATATAAGTTTTTTAAAGTAAAAAACATTTCACCATATACCAATAAATTTTCTGAACCCATATTTTCTTTTAATTTCGGAAATTCTTTTTTATACAACTCGAACATCCTACTTTTTGTTGTCTTCGAATGTTTCACATTCGCGATGATATCGCAAAGCTTCACAAAACAAGCGTGTGGTGTTTCACGAAGAACACGGTAATATTCTTCACCATGTCTCTCAGCTCTGTTCTTACCCCTTAATTCTGTGCATGCAAAAACAATATCACCTGTTTTAACACCCAATGCTTTAACAACATCATTATATGTTACCCTGGTATCTTCAATTGTGTCATGGGCGCATGTTGCAAGAATAACAGAAGCAAATTCAGGTATTCCCAATAAATCTTTAGGTTGATGGAAACAGACTATATCGCCAAGTAAGTGTTGAAATCTCTCACATTCCATTGCTGTCATGATAAGATGATATTCATATGGTAAACCATCATACAGATGGTTTGTTTTTCTGTGTTGCTCAAATATCCAATCAACTTTTACATATGGATTTTCATCAGTAAATGGTGTTCTCATGTGATTTCTAACTTTAAATGTTGATGCAAAGATAGGTAATTATTTTTTACTGTGCAAGACAATCTTGAATTTTCTGAATTTTTTTGCTTCACGATATGCTGCTCTGAAAGTCATACCATAACGTAACGAATCGAGAAGTATTTGTCGCTTCCTAGAACAAAATACCATCCACCAGATAATTCTTACTTTCTCACCACCTGTTATAGGTAATTAAATAAAATTAATACCGTTAGTGGTATAATTAAACCTAATAAAGCACCTATTCCTAATGCAAGAAAGAATCTATTTTCAGGTTTCATCTTGATTAATCTATTTTCCAAGTCAAATGTTTTAATTATAAATCTTTTCATAAAATTTTATTTAACATACCTATAACAAAGTGTATAAGTAATGTGGCTAAATTAATTTATCAATAAGTTGAAAGTATGTGCAAAGCCACACTACTCATACACTCAACCGTTAGCAAACATTAACAGTGCCACTCAATAGCAATTGCTTTTTCACCATTTATTTCAGTCTTTGTCCAAGCACCATCATCAACCAAATAGATATTTGATGTCATCATTATCACACCACCATTAAAAAGTGGTCCAATTTCCATATTGTCTATTTCTAATTCTGGATTGTCTTTTTTAATTTGTTCAATCTTTTCAAATAATTCTTTTACTAACATAAATTTAACGTTTGCTAACAAGCAATATATGTAATTGCCCATTAAAGTTTATACTAATTATTAAGTTCGTGCAAGGCAACTACATATATTGCCAATCGTTAGCAGTAATGCCATCAAAACGTAATCAATGGTACTGTAAATGTCGTAACCTTGCCACAAGAGGGGCAGGTATATTCATAAGTTCCTGCTGTTAAATAAATGTGCATCGGTGGGTTATGGTCAGGATGTAGGCAAGGTTGCTCTGCATCTTTTATTTTACGAAGTCCACCTTTGGCACCACTGCTAACATTGTGTAAATTCAATGCCTGTGCAGTGCTTTGTTGATAATTTTCTACTTGATTTTTCATTTTATTTTTAATTTAAAGTTTATACTAATTTTACGGCACTGAAATTTACACAAGTACCGTTAGACACAATAAAAATTACTACCTTTTCTTCCATATCATGTTTTCAAGTATATCATCCGCAACATTAATAAATTCTGCGTTCCAAAATACTATTGCTAATAATGTTAAACAACCCCCTATTGGGAAAAATAGTATTAATGTTGCTAAAACTTTTACAATAAAATTAATTATGTGTATCATATCCGTAATTTTTACAGATGCCTAACAGCAAGTATAAAACATGCTTTTAGTTCATCTAAGTTAATATTTATGTTAATTTCAAATTCGTTGTTTTAATCAAAGTTGGTGTTGGCACGTTTCATACTTGCGTACCGTTATAAGTAATATTATTTTTGTTTTGAATTTTTTATATATTCATCCAATAACCTTAATTCATCTTCCGAATCTGGTAGTTTTAAATTAAGTGTATCTTCAATTAATTCTTTACTTGGTATTGTAATTTTCATTTCTTTTGTTGTTGTTCCAGATTCTTCCACATCATTTATATTAAGTTTACAAAAGTATTGTGGATTTTTAATTGGTTTCCCAACCATATCTAACATTGTCTTCTTTTTTTTCATATTTTTTATTTTTCAATTATTTTTTTTGCAATGAACATTAAATCCAAGGTACTAACAAGTACCATTCGATCAACCCTATTCTTTCTTGTATATATTTTGTAAAGATCTGGACTATTACTTATTTCGAGATCCTCCCAATGAAGATAATTTAAAAGTATTTCTCTGTCAACTATCAACCAATATTTGTTGGTCTCAAATACAATGAAATGCGCTCTTCCATAAAGCCAACCATCTCTTAGTGGTTTTTCTTTTCCATTATATTCATATACACTACTTAATTCAACAAAATGTATATTATCGTTTTTACCAGAATCATATCTATTTACTTTTTTAATTGCTTTAACATCGTATTGTTGACCACATCCTCTATCTTTAAAATCCCAATGTTCTTCTATATCTTGTTTTTTTGTTGCCCAAATAACCGCTTCAGTGGTATCACTACCATATACTCTCTCAACAAATCTTTTTTCGGCAACTTTTCCTTCAACATATTGTATATTATTCATCTTCTACCTCCCAACCATCTTTTTCGTACCAATATTCACAACATGGATAAGGTCTTCCTTCTTCATCAATATATTCCCATATTGTATGTTCATCGTTCATCCAATGCCAATCAACACCTTCAATTCCATTATCTTCTTCATTTGGAAGATCTGGGCTATCCAGTGGTGGACTGTAAGCATCTGGACTCACATATCTTTGATTACATGTGCAGCCTCTTGATACACAGTCCTCACAGTAGTGAGGATTACTTTTATCTTCAGATGCAGGAGCATACCAATACACGGCAATGTTGCCGCAATCACATTTTTCAAATTCCACCATTATGCTCTGTCTGATAATTCTTCTATGTAATCTCTATAATCCTCAATTAATTCCATAGAATTGGGTACATCACTTCCGAATAATAACCAAATAATTGCATGAAGTGAAATTGCGTATAACATTACTGGAATGAATAACAAAACCAATAATATGATCCAAAGTCGTAATAACATAGTTTTATTTTTTGTACAAATGTAAGCAAAATTTATTTACTGTGCAAATTTATTTTTTCATAATCTCAATCATTCTTTCAATACGCAAATTAGCCACATCCTCACCGTTTTCCAAAAATAATCCATAAAAAACTTGTTGATATCACTTTTTTTGTTTACTATTGTGAAAAAAAATAATGAGTAAATTAGTATGTTGTGATGTTGAAAGTGATGGGCCTTTTATTCCTGATTATAGTATAGTTTGTTTTGCTGCTGTGGTTGTTGAACCCACACTGTCAAAGACTTTTTATGGTCAGATTCGACCAATATCTGACATATGGGAACCAGAAGCACTTGCAATCTCAGGTTTCTCCAGGGAAGAACATCTTAAATTTGATGAGCCAGAAAAAGTAATGAATGATTTTTCTCAATGGTTAAAAGAAAACACAAATGGGCAACCCATAGGTATTTCTGATAATAATGGATATGACTTTGGCGTTTGTTTAAATTACTATTTTCATAAGTTTCATGGATCAAATCCATTCGGTTGGTCGTCAAGACGAATTGGCGATTTGTTTTGTGGTGCCGAAAAAGATATGTACTATAAATGGAAAAAACATAGAATAACATGTCATGATCATAACAGTAATAACGATGCCAGAGGAAATGCCGAAGCTTTATTATATCTTGCAAAAAAACATAATATTAAATTACCGTGAACTACCCATCCACGTAAAAACGATGGATGGGTTTTACGCTCCGTTTTATAAAATAACATGAAGATAGATAAAGAAATACAAAATAAAGTTATTTTGGACTATAAAAATAACAGATTAAAAACAAAAGAAATTGCTGATAAATACGGTTTTTCATAAAGATTCTATTTGTAACATAAAAATAAACAAAACTCATGATAAAATCAAGGAATTAAGATACTTCTTTTTTCCCGTTTATCATTTCTTGTTTATATTCCTTATCCAGATTAAGAAGGAGAGCTTGGAACTCACCTATATGTGTTTTTTCTTCTTTGGCTATATCTAGTAATGTTTTTTTAACCTTTTCATTGGTTGCTGTTTGAGCCATTTGCTCATACAAGTTAATAGCATCCAATTCAGCTAAAATACCAGCTCTTAATATCTGGCTATCGTTATATTCACCAGGTTTATTCGGTACTGTGGATAGAATTTCATCAACTCTTACTTTTTGTCCATTTTTTACAATTTCCAATAATTTATCTTTTGATACTGAATTTGCCATAATAACTAATTTTATTATAAATAGTTATATACCAATGAAAATATTAACGCATACCAAATCCACTACAATCATTCAAATTCAAATGTAGATTTGCAACAAAAACTGGTTCTGGTGGATACATCTCATCAAATCCAGCTTCAATGGATTTTATATGATCTTTAAGAATTTGTTCTCTGATGGCTTTTGCTGTCTCATCAACATCTTTTTTATAAACAACACCTTTTATATTACCGCCACATAGACTGCATTTTTGAAGATCAACCTGAAGATTATCTTCAATATGTAGATGAATAGGTTCTTCATCCTTTTTGATTGCTAGTTTACCGTTTTTATGTTTGTGAGAACAAATTCGTTTCATAAGAATCATTTCTCTTTCATAAAATTCTATATGATTTCTTAATGAATCACATTTTAATGAATCAGTTGTTACCAATGGTTCAAAAAATTTTGTGAGCTTAAATGGTAATGGTTGCGCTGTTGATTTTATGGTTATTTTTTCTAATTCTTCTCTTGCATCTGCAAGTTTGGTAACAAATTCGTTATATCAGATATTCGTTCCAGAAATGGGTTTTTCATAATATGGTTATATTTATACAAAAATAACCATATTATGCTAAAAGTCAAGAGTTAAACTCTCACTCTCAATTTGTTACCTTTATAAACGCTACAAACAGAACCTTGTCCATGTGTTATAGCAAATTTCCAGCCTAGATAACCCCATATTACTGAAGGAAAGTTGGTGGTTAATGCATCAAACGGTATTTCTTCTTCACCACCATCGTTTTCTTTTTCAACAATGTCGTATACAGCTTCAAGTAAATTCCATGGATACGGTTGATAACCTTTGTTGTAACAAACATCATCCCAGCGATCATCGTGTTTGGCACATAGACGTTCCATAAAGGAATTGAATGAATTCTTCTCAGAGAAGAATTTCTGAGCTCTTGCCATATTGGTCGTTTTAATCCTTTCTATTTTATTGAAGTAGTCATCAGCATCTTTCTGACTTAACTCGTTCAGTAATTCTTCTAAAAGTTTTACGCTTTTAAATTCTTTTTCCATAACTTTAATTTTAAAGCAAAGATAAGGAAAATAAACTTACTGTGCAAGTAATTCATCGTTTTTACTTTCACCCCATGAAAATAACATGAGAACAAAAATTATTGGTGGTAGTTTGGAAAGAGATTCAGTTAACATATCTAATTGTAATAAATATGATAATGCTGTAACGACACCTACAACAATCCAAAGCCAAAAATATAAAGTAGCGTATTTAAATTTATTCATGTTTAATAAGATTTTTATTGATAAAAATTTACAAGTTTTTCGGCATCTTCACGTGCTAATATTACCTGATCATCATGCATCTTACCACTTCTCAAATATCTCCAGGCAACACCAATTCTTCTCCATATGCTATCATTAGACATATTTTCAAGTTTAAAAATAGACAGATAAATATCCTGATGAAAAAATTCACCATCATGACCTTCTTCATTTTTTGATTCATAGAAGTCAGTCCATGATGTTAGTTTAATCACATGAGAACCGCATGCACATTCTATTGCTTCGGTGACAATCTCATCTCTGTGTCCGTTAAGGTATTTTGGTTTCATTATTTTAAAAATGTAAATCGTGATTCTTTTTCATTCATATAAACCACGTGTTTTATTCCGCGGTTTGTTTCAACCAAAAGTGTTTTCTTTGATGTATCAATATTGACTATTTTACCTGAATTTGGACAATTCAAAAAGTAAAATTCAACAGTTTCACCAATATCAAAATCAGTTACCTTCTTTGTGTTGGTGGAGATCACGGTTCTTATCCCATCTTCTTCTTGTTTGGCTAATTCTTCCCGTATCTTCTTTTGTGAAACTCTCGTCTTCTTGATCTTTATCAGATCTTCGGCTGTTTGTTTACCTGTACGTGGAGCCTTACCTGTTCGTGTATCTTTGTTTTTATTTACCATATTTGTTATGCAATAACTTGTGCAACGATTCCATTCTCATGAACTCTTCATGCCATTTATTATTTTCTTCACGAGCCCACTTGTTATTAAGCTCTTTCATCTTTTGCTGAAACTCAGGATCTTTAAAAATCTCAGCAACTTCACCAGCAACAATATCCAGATTGTTTTTAACTTTCTTTTTCATTAATCCCACCAACGCTTTAAATTTGAGCCATCATACCAATCCTGATAATAGTCCTGTTTACGTTTATCTTCTTCACTCAACGCATCCATCATTTTTGTGTATTCTGACAGATCTTGTCCTTTAAATATATCCCACAACTCACTCCATTCTTGAGCTTCTATTTCGTAGGATCTATCATATATTTTTTGATTGTGTTTCTTCTCTTCTGGTGTGTCGAGATCTTTAAGTTGAGAATATCCTGGCTGATCAGGAACTGGCTCGAATTCCCAAGGATGTTGAATTGGTTCTCCGAGTTCATCTTCAGCCATTTTAATATAATCATCTTTTTTAATATGTTCAAGAATTTCGATGGCTCTTTGCATTTTTGCGATTTTCTTGTTCCTCATATTTTCAACTTCAATTCCACCATGCATACCTTTTTCCATTATGATGAGAGATCGTTGCATCACAGATAACGTGTAACGATAATCCCACCAACGATGTTCCCAGAGTTCCTTTCGAAACCTCCAGATGTTCTTTATGAATTCTGGAAAATCATATCTGATGAAATCCCATGTTTTCCAATACCATCTTTCTCTATTAACCATCCTCTTAAAACTCTTAAAGAATGTGTCAGCAAATCCCACTTCCATAATATTAATCGTTTATAAATCTTTTAATTTTTAAATAGCTCCTTCTGAAGAAAATGAAAGCTCTACGTTTAAAACATTTAGATCGTATCCTTAATTCGTAAAATTCACCATCTTCCTCTTTAATACCATCAATAAAATTGAATATTTTATCAAGGATTTTAGAATGAACTCTACCATCTGAAGTTTTATACGTTAAACTCTTAGCTATTTTAATAAATACTTCATTAAAATAGTATGGATTTAATATAACATATCTACCACCACAATAATCTGCAATATCATGAGTTACATTTTGAATTGGATCAGTAACATGAAGATGACACTGATCGTTTTCATATTCAACCCAAAGTTGTAAATCATTTTCGGTAACATGTAATGTTTTTATTCTACGTTCCATTTTTTATTTAATTGATAGATTACTTTTTCAATATTGTTTGATAATTTAACACCTTCCCAACCGTCAATATAAACATGACGTTCTCGTTCAAGATTCTGATCTGGATAGTACACTCCAAGCATCAAATCGTCAATTGCAACCCACGATTCAACATCATTCTTATGTTCACTCAACCAATCAGCAATTTGTTTTGCTCTGTCACTTTCTAAATTCGAACTCATCTTTTCTTTCATGGAATGAGTTTCACCAATGATAACATTGGGTATTCCAAAGAATTCGAATATAATTCTCATCTGATCCAACGTGTAATGTAATTTCCAGTCAGAACTAATTACAATTTTACATTCTGTTTCTTCAATGATATCCCTAAGTGCCGCACATTCTGTTGGTTTCCACTCGTATGGAATAACAATTTCTTCCATATCGGATACGACAATATTATTTCCACCCCAGGTTTCTTTTCCGAAAGCCAGAACTCCATCGATATCACAAAATAAGATACGCATTATTTCTTTGAGGTTGAGGATATGATACCAAGTAATCCAAAAAGTATTTTAATACCCAGAGCTTGCCAGAATGTTATTTTAACCAATGCTGGTATTGCTGGTACAAGGCATGCGTTCCATAACCACATGATCGGGAATGCAAGTAATACCGATAAAAGAAGAATAAATCCAATAACAACAAACCACGCCATAAATGTTTCTAATAGTTTCATAATAATATTTAATTTTAAGTTACAAAGTTAAGCAAAATTTATTTATTGTGCAAGTATATTGCAATTTTGTTTTTCATTTAGTACACTTGCATTACCTTTTATTTTCATATTTGATCAAAATACCAATAATTATGAGTGCACCAAGTGCTGGCATATAATGATACCAATAGCTCCCGTCCCAAGCATTTGCTGATAGATCCATACTAAAATTTAATATGTAAGCCAAACCATAAAACATAAATTAAGATATTTCATTTTCACCAAAAACGACAAGTGTGTATTTTTCAGGATAGGTTGATGGGTCGTTAATATCTGCTTTTTCCCAATTTATTAGATCGAGTTCAGAACAATAATTAATGGGGTTAAAGTAATAAAGTTTCATAATATAAATATTTAAATGGGTGGTGCGTATAAACACCACCCATGTTAATTACATTCTTCAGTATCAATAACACCAGAGTCTTTTACCAATCCTTCTGCGATTTTAAAGGTTGGTCCTTTATGTTTATATACTTTCAAATTTAAATTAGATTCTACTCGGATACAAACACCCTCTCTTATATGTGTTGGATCAACAACATCACTACCTTCGGCATAACCATCAAGAATCTCCAATAACTTATCTTGGAAATCTCGTTCATTAGTTGGGTCGATGTTGTGTCTCAATTTAAATTCAGAAATGGTAAATCGATCAATTTCAATTACATGTTTAACACCTAATTCATCACAACGTTTAACCACATCATCCCACAAATAATCAATGGATTTTCCATCTTCATTGGTTTGAGTTATTTTATATACATAAAAATCACATTTACCAACTTCACAACCATAACTGTAAACCATCATTCCATTACCAGTATTATTGTATCTTTTTTGGAACGCTTTATCTTCAAATTTAGTGAGATTAACAGAACCCATGATTGGTGTGCCTGATGGTTCATATCCAACTATTTCAAGATAAATCGTTTCACCTTTTCTAAGGTTTCCTTTAAAAAGATTTAACGCCAAATCTCTTATTGTTGGATCATGAAATTGTTTACCTTTTGATTCTCCAATAACAACTCGTCTTGTTCCGTTAAGATATAACCATTCTTTAACTGATATTTTAACACCAAGATAAGACAAAAGTCTTTCGAAAACAGACAATTTACGATCAACCAACACATTACAACATCTATGACTTGTGTTATGAATTAATATTCCATTTGCAAAAAAATTAGCGGTTGTATTAACAGTCAAATCATGGCGATCATGAACTTCAGATAATTTTTTAATACTTTTTATTTTAACTTTTTGCATATTCTAAAATTTTATTT
>Ga0208613_1000588_pt1 | contig 12051 bp, 13 predicted proteins | sample CryBogmetaGMA6M_FD_184543 | JGI IMG/M metagenome (GOLD analysis project Ga0208613, IMG submission 184543) | Freshwater microbial communities from Crystal Bog, Wisconsin, USA - MA6M (SPAdes) | ecosystem: Environmental > Aquatic > Freshwater > Lake | place: Crystal Bog, Wisconsin, USA | collected... | reverse complement strand
AAGATCTCCTCACCAAATTCATGAGTATGAGTCTGAAATTTAGATCCAGGCTGATAGAGAACGATTGAGGTAGCTTTTGCCAACTCATCGCCAAGTCGATCAAGCATTCGTCTTTCAATCCCTGGCTCCGGACTCGCGACCCAAGATAAGTCATGGTGATTAATTACGACTTTTTGACTGTAATCAGCATTGATATTCATTTGTATATTGATGGATTTAAAAGTGTTACTAAGCATAACAAGCAAATGAAATATACGCTCTAATAAAAAACCACCCTAAGGTAGTTTTAATGTTTCTTGATGGCCCGGGCACAATCAGCTAACCCTGAGGATGTCTGGCTCCAGTTATTGAGCATCGTTTAGCAAGAGAGAATGGTTGTTCGTGAATGCATTTGAACAGCTGATTCAAAAGAGCTAAAGAAAAGTCTCTGCCGTTTCCCATAAGCGCTTGAAAAAAGTAGGTATTAGCTACCATCCCTCAAGGCAGCTAATAAAGGATGCCCTACTGGAAACTCTACATCCTCAATAGCAGCGCTAACTTCTGGCAAAGTTTTAGCAATCTCTTCGTTGCCCTGGAAAATCATCGTCCATTTACTAAAACTGCGTTCACTAATAGGCTTAGACAGTATTAGGCGAACATTTTTATGTCGGTCATCTTTTTGAATTTTATGCCATAAAGTATTAATAGCTTTTTCAGGTCCTTCAATGACTTGGCCAAATTTATTATTCTCATATATGAGTGCCCCAGTAATGCCTGATGCCTGATTATTAGCGTACGAGTGATACAAGAGTCTCATTAAGCCCAAGAAAGACATATTTTGAGCTGGTTCACTCACATAAGTTAATTCGATTAGCTTAGACATATACCAATACTAGATATCTCGTATATCAATTACTCTAGGCATTTACCCCAGCGTTACTTTAAGTAACGCTCAAATTACCAAACCTAACCTTTAGTCTCAAAAGCTAGCTTTTTGTTAGTTTTAGGTTGAGTTTAGGTTCTCTGGTTATGAGAGCAGATATCCAGGGTAGAACCATATAAACAGGGGCTCTGCGGGTGGTCAGTGTCGGTGTGTAAGCAAATGTGTAAGTAAATTCATGGATTAAAAAGAAGTACTGGCTCACTCTTTGGTTTTCGAAACCACAGGAATTTTGGAGCAACCGTCTAACACTTCGTTGCTCCAAAGTATTGTCATACATTGATAAGCGTTACTTTAAGTGGCGCAATGAATGCAATAGTTTTCTATAGATGATATTGAAGCTTCTCTCATTCTCCATTTGTCAGCTCAGCAACTTCACTGTGAGGCCCAACTAAGAATCGGTATTTTATCAATGCACATTAATACCACGAACGCATTGGTAATAAAATCCTATTGACCAAATAAAAACCCCATCATTTCTGATGAGGGCTTGGCTAATGATGACGGCAAGTTATCAAGATTGATTAAAAATTGACTTTATCGCCACCTTTTAACTTCAATATTTGTCTTGCTTCGTCTGGCGTTGCAATATCAATACTCAAGGCCTCTAATACGGTACGAGCCCTTCTGACTTGATCGGCGCTCGAGTGCGCCAAAGAGCCCGGCCCAATCCATAAGGAATCTTCTAGACCAAGGCGTACATTTGAACCCATTGCTGCGCCCATGGTTGCCAATGGAAGTTGGTGACGTCCCGCACCAAGAATGGACCATTGATAGTTATCACCAAATAATCGATCAGCTGTTCGACGCATATGCATTAAATCTTCTGGATGAGGTCCAATTCCACCCAAAATTCCGAAGACCGATTGAATAAATAAGGGTGGAGCGACTAATTTCTTATCCAAGAAGTAAGCCAAGCTATAAAGATGGCTAATGTCATAACACTCAAACTCAAAGCGAGTGCCATTAGCGCTTCCCATTTTGAGAATATTTTCGATGTCGCTAAAGGTATTCTTAAACACTAAGTCGCGACTGTTTTTAAGATGCTCTATTTCCCAAGGATATTTGAACTCTTTGAATCGATCCATCATTGGAAAGAGACCGAAATTCATCGAACCCATATTGAGAGATGCAAGCTCTGGCTTGAACTGGGTAGCCGGCCTCATGCGCTCTTCTATTGACATATGAGGGCTGCCACCAGTGGTTAAGTTAATCACTGCATTCGTCTTCGATTTAATTTCTTCTAAGAAAGGTAAAAACAAAGCTGGGTCTTGAGAAGGTTTACCGTTTTGAGGATCTCTCGCATGTAGATGCAAAATGGCGGCGCCCGCCTCGGCAGATTCTATCGCTGCAGTAGAAATTTCTTTTGCAGTCACCGGTAGATATTCAGACATGCTGGGCGTATGAATCGCCCCTGTAGGTGCACACGTAATAATGGCTTTATGTCGTAGCGACATATCAATTCTCCTAAAACAAAAATGGCTACAATCAGCCCGTTATATTTATCGCCCACCAGCCACGTCAATAGTTGTGCCGTGAACGTACGATGCAGCATCTGATGCAAGCCACATGACCACTTGAGCCACTTCTTCAGGTACGCCCATGCGTCCCAAAGGAACGACGGTTTTGGCTACCTGTTCTATGTGGGCTAGCCCACCCTGAGCTTCATGAATCGTTGTCCGTATTAAGCCGGGGCGTATGGCATTGACTCTAATCCCTTCGGACCCAAGTTCTTTAGCCAAAGCCAGATTGAATGAATCGATCGCACCTTTAGTGGCAGCATAAGCTGAGCCACCACCCAAGCCGCCCAAGCGAGAAGCGACAGAAGAAATATTCACAATTGCGCCACCCGAACCACCCTTTTTTGTAGACATACGCAATATCGCTTCGCGAGAACAAAAATACGCACTGTAGACATTAGCTCGAAAGATTTCATCGATGTTGTCTTCATTGACATCTTCCACTCTAAAGCTGGTGAGTAGGCCAGCATTGTTTACAAGCACATGTGGTACGCCCCAAGTCTGATCAAGAGTTTGAAACATTTTTTTTACTGAATCAGATTGCCCAACGTCTGCTTGCAAAGCAATCGCCTCGCCTCCACTGTCAGTAATTTTCCTTACTACCGCATTAGCAGCCTCGCTATTACGCAAATAATTTAAAGCAACGCGATAACCTTTTTGAGAAGCTAGCAGAGCAATTTGCGCACCTATGCCACGACTAGCGCCAGTAATAAGAATGATGTCTTTCATGGGTATTAAATTCCAATTTCAGTTAATCCAGTTGAATATTCATGCCTTTGATTAACTTGCCCCAATAATCATAGTCAGTTGCCAGTGTCGATGACATATAACCCGCAGAGGTTCCAGTCGGTGTAAGACCTAATGCCAAGAGCCTCTCCTGAACTTCGGGAGTTTTGACGATCTTCACAATCTCGACATTAAGCCTATTAATCACTTCAGGAGGTGTGCCCGTTGGAACAAATACAGCATGCCATGAACTACCAATGACACCATTTGGATCAAGATCAGCTCGATACTCAGTAACGGTAGGCACATTGGGTAAAACTGCCAACCGCTCTGGACCTGAAATCGCAATACCCTTTATCTTGCCGCCCTTAATTGAGGGGATAGCAGTAGTCGATGCCTCCAAAGACAATTGCACGATACCAGCCATCACATCCGTTGCAGGATTGGTTTTATAAGGTACATGGTTTAAGTCAATGCCAAGTTTGTTCGCCCAAGTTGCCATCGCAATATGCGGCTGCGACCCGACACCCAAAGAAGCGTAATCAACCTTGCCTGGGTTGCGCTTGGCGTAGTCCACCAACTCCTGCATGGTGCTGAACGGGGCATTCGGTGCTGCTGTAATCACATGCGGTACCGTTAAAATTTGTGATACCGGCTTGAAGTCTTTAATCGGATTAAATTTTGCGTTGCGATATACATTAGGCGCAATCGCCATCACCGCTTTAACGGTAAAAAATGTAGTGTAGCCATCCGCTGGTGCGAGAGCGGCAGCTTCACCAGCGATCATGCCACCAGCTCCAGGTCTGTTATCTACGATCACTGGCTGACCTAAAGATTGCGTTAACTTATCCGCAATAATGCGAGCTACAACGTCTGGTGATACACCAGGTGCGAAGGGAACAATCATTTTGATTGGCTTATTAGGCCAAGCAGCCGTTTGTGAAAACACTTGCGATGCTGACATTAGCGCAGTAATGCCAAATAGAACTGTAAGTAGGTTGCGACGCTTCATTTCCAGTCTCCTCATATTTTTTATTATATTTTTTTATTAATGAATTCTATGACTATAAACACTAATCCAGTATCGATTTGCAAACTAAAGGGTAATCATGGCTACCTGATCGGCTCCATCCCTAGCTTTTGATATACAGAGGTCTGAGAAGGTAGCGTCAAGTATTGAATCAATTGGGTGGCATTGGCGGTATTTGGAGAATTTGCAAATATGCCAATCGTAAATACTGTTTTCATCTGCAGGGGTGCAGGTAAAGGACCGATGTACTCTGCGCCGGGTATACCTAATAACTCCCCTTTCATTTGCACGCCCACTTGGGCATCGCCAGCGGCTACCAGTTTGGCAATATGTCCACCGTCAGGAGTAATGGACTTAGCTTTAATCTGCTCAGCAATTCCCAGTTGATTAAGTACCGACAGAAAATATACTCCGCTCGCCCCTGTCGCAGTGTATGCAACCGACCTAGCTTGCAAGAGTGTATTTTTAAGCGCTTCGGGAGTGCTGATATCAGGATGCTGCGTACCGCTTGGAACTGCTAAGCCAATCCCGGAGCTAGCTAAGTCCTTACCACCCTGTTTAGAGACCTTACCGTCGAGCATTAAATCGTTAATAGCCGCATGCGTCAGAATCACCAAATCCGCAGTCTCGCCTGCCTTAATCCTCTTGAAGATCAAATTGGAGGTGTCATAACTTGCGACCACTTTCATATCAGTGCTAGCCTCAAAACCAGGGAGCATTTCTTGTAATGCCGAATATAGGCCGGTGGAAGCAATTAATTTCAATTCAGCAGCCATAAGCCCTCCGCAGTTCATTAATGTCAATGCAGCGAATAACCGGATAATCCTTGCTTTAGATAAGTGAAGATCCATAAAGCCTCCGTAAACTCTCATATTTAGGTTTGTAGCAGACTAAACGATTTCAAGGTAAATTTGTTGCCTGATTGAATGATTTTACGGAGACAGGCAAAAAAAATGGTTCTAACCAGAATTCCACATCCTCGCCACAGCATTGCTTGGCTTACAGGGATTTTAATCTTAATAAGTATGTGTGGCATTACAAGCGCACAAACCAATAACTACCCAAACCAATCGATCAAAATTATTGTGCCGTTTGGGCCGGGTGGATCCGCAGACATTATGGCGCGTAATTTTGGTTTATACCTTGAAGATAAATCTAAGCAATCAGTCATCGTCGAGAATAAGCCAGGCGCAAATGGCATGATTGGAACTGAGTACGTCAAAAATGCACCAGCTGATGGCTATACCTTGTTATTAACCACTAATACGACCATTGCCGCCAATCTAAGTCTATATAAAAAGGTACCCTACGACCCAGTTAAAGATTTTAAAAACATTGGGTCGTTTGGAACCTCCGCATCGGTCGTCTTAGTGAATAAAGATTTAAAAATAGAAACCTTGGCGGAATTGGTGCGCTTTGCCAAAGCAAATCCAGGCCAAGTCTTCTTTGGCTACTACAACTCATCCTCACAAATCACTGCTGAGCTATTTAAATTAAAAACCAATGCGCCAATGACAGGCGTTCCGTATAAATCGATTAGCAACGCTATTCAGGATTTTTATGGCAATCAAATTCAGGTGATCTTCATGGAGTACTTGCCAGCCATGGCTCAGATCCAGGGTGGTAAAGTCAATGCTCTCGCTGTAACAGAGGCAAGTCGATATAGCGCATGGCCTAATGTCCCCACAATTGCTGAAACGTATCCTGGTTATAGCTTAGGATTTTTCCTTGGACTGGGTGCGCCAGTTGGAGTTAGCAAAGAAGTTAACTCTTACCTTGAAAATGTCATGGCTGATGCCAATAAGGATCCCCAATTTATTGCCCGATTAAATCAAATTGGTATGGAACCATCCAAGATATCTAGCACTAGCTACCAAAGTTATGTCGTGAAAGAGATTCAGAATTGGGCTGCCATGGTTAAACGAGCAGGCATTAAGCCAGAATAAGCTAAGCGGTATTTATAAACATATAGAGAGAAAGATATGAGACTGGGTTACTTTACGATGCCGTTGCATCCCCTACACCGCGATAACACAGAGCTGTTACATGAAGATAGAGATACGATTATCTATGCTGATGCCCTAGGTTTTTATGATGCCTTTATTGGTGAACATCTCACTGATAAAGCTGAAAATGTTACCAACAGCATGTTGTTCTTGGCCACTCTGATATTCCATACAAAAAATATTAAATTAGGTAGCGGCACCTCTAACCTCTCGCATGCTCATCCAACCTTGATTGCTTCTCAGGCGGCTATGTTCGACCACCTCGCAAAGGGTCGATTTATTTTTGGTATTAGTCCTGGAGCTCTGGCTTCAGATGCTGAGGCACTAGGCATGCTCAATGAGGATCGTAACAAGCTATTTGCCGAAGCGATTGACGTGATCTTAGCCATTTGGGCGGGAGAGCCCCCTTATGACATAGACCTTCCTGATAATCGCTTTAAAGTGAGCACCAAGGAAACCATGGTTCTGGATATTGGTCGAGGCTATCTGATGAAGCCTTACCAAAAACCCTATCCTGAAATCGTGGGCACTGTAGTGGCACCATTTTCTAAAGGTGTCATTGCGATGGGACAACGAGATTTTCATCCCATGTCAGCCAACTTCTTAATGAATCATTGGCTACCTAGTCATTGGAATAACTATGCTGAAGGTAAATCATCGGTTGGCGTAAAAGCAAACCCAGCTGAGTGGCGAATTGCTCGTACCGTATTTGTGGGTGACACCTCAGAGATTGCAAAAAGTTATGGTGGAAGTGATGCAAATAGCCCCTATCGTTACTACTACAAACAAATGCTCACTAAGATGAAGATCTCTAATCGTCATGTGATCTTTAAGAAGCATCGTGATGAATCTGATGAAGCCATCTCGCTAGACAATATTCTAGATGAGCTCGTCATTAGCGGCACAGTCAACGAAGTAGTAGACAAAATACTCGCCTTGCGTGCACAGGTAGGCGACTTCGGTGAATTGGTATATGCCGGAATGGATTTGGTAGACCCCAACCTAGGCAGACGCTCAATGGAGTTAATGGCGCATGAGGTGATGCCTCGTGTGAACGAAGCTATTGGACTAGGCCGAGAAATTAATGTCGATGCAAAACATAGCAATTAACCATTACATCCAAGTCAATTTATGAGTCATCCAATTCGCAAATCCAATATCACAACGCCATCTGGAACCATTGCTATCACCCAGCAAGGTGAGGACAACGGGCCAGTCGTGGTGTTAACGCACTCGATCCTGGCTAGTAGCATGATGTGGACAAGTCAATTAAGCCTTCTCGCTAACAAAGGTTGGCGAGCAATTGCCATGGATGCACGTGGACATGGCCAATCAAGCGCCCCACCCCCACCATACAATCTGGATGAGCTTGGACTTGATGTGATTGCAGTGCTAGATGCCTTGAAGATTGATAAAGCCCATTTTGTTGGGCTATCCCTGGGCGGCATGATTGGTTTTGGTTTGGGCATTCATCACGCCTCAAGACTATTTAGTTTATGTATTTGTGATGCCAGAGCAGATGCACCAACGCCATTTTTTAATCAATGGAATGAGCGAATGGAAATAGCCAAACAAAAAGGCTGTGAAGCCTTGGCAATACCCACTACTGAGCGTTGGTTTGGAAAAGCCTTTATCGAAGCCAACCCTGCCATTGCATCTGCTTTTCAAGAAGCTATTTCCCAAACTAAGCTAGATGGATATATCGGCTGTGCCCAAGCCATTCAGCAAATGACCTACCTAGAAAGATTGCAGCAAATTAAAACGCGTACGACTCTCATTGTGGGTTCAAATGATGCGCCACTTCCGGATGCTATGGAAGATATTCAAAGCAGGATTGCTCATTCCACTCTAGATCTCATTCCCAATGCCGGGCATCTACCTAATATTGACCAAACTGAATTATTTAATGCGGCTCTGTTGCGTCATTTAAATCAAGGAAGGGAATTACATTCTAGAGTTTGATTACAACCAAGATACTGAGCTAGTAATGGATATCCTAAAGCATGGCTCTGGAGTAGAAGTACTTGCACCAGCAAGTCTTAAAAAGCGAGTTATAGAAGAGCTCAAGAAGAATTTAGTCAGATATTAAATTTGTCGGTTTACCCGACAAAATTGCCTATCATCTAGTTGCTCATAGTCTGCCAGAATCACCGACGCCCTCTCAAGGCAAGTATCTATGCTAACCAAGCTTGACCATGATTGAATCAATAGATCGCAATTCAGCCAGGTAATTCCAATATTTTTGAGATTTTGGCCTGCCCAGCACGATTCGAACGTGCGACCTATGCCTTAGAAGGGCGCAACCTTATTTCTTAAAGCGTCTCTTAATGGCCATTTTCAGCCGTTAAACCCCAAAACTCGCCATGGACTCAATCCGACCCAAAGCCGCCGTACATGAGCTTGGGCTCCTGAAAGCCCAAAAGGATCATAGATTAGTCAGATGGCTTTTTAAATAATTTAGTTATTGCAACAAGCTGACTACGATTAAAGTCAATCAATGACTTATAACCCTGGCAATTAGCTTGGTGCAAACATAAATCAAAAGTATCATTTTCCTTATGCTTGGCATGCAGCAGGCAATATTGATGATGCCAAGACTCCCCTAGTGGGCAATTAGTTTTATTTCGCTCTTTCATGGTGACCTCCAAACTAATGGTGGGCAGACTTGAATAAACTAGCATCCATAAATACATCTGGAATGCCACCTACTAAAAGTGCCTTAGTAGCTAAAGTCGATAAATTGGAATTACTCACCATCACCTCTTTGAGCTCAGTGCAGCCATCTCGGTGTATACAGTCTGAAAGAACTCCTGATGCAAGTTGACTCTTATAGAGAGAGCAACATTCCTGAGCCCAAGATCCATCTAATGGACATCTGTCATTACTTTTCATGGCATGCCTTATTTTTTCTATGCTTATGAATCAGTCTATGCTGATCTAAAGATAAATAAAGGTTCTTTTTATTGATCTACTTGATACAGAACAAATATGCTGCGATGCTTTTCATAATTATTCCAACACTGTCGGTTTACCAACCACACTCAGGATCAATCTACGCCCTACCAAAGATTACTCTTACGCAACACCAAGCTCATCCATGAGCTACTCACAATTGAGCCAATAGTTAAGTCTGAAACAATAAATAGTGAAATTTAGCCTGCCCAGCACGATTGGAACGTGCGACCAACGCCATTTATTGCTCCTTGGCCTCTAAAAGCTCGCTATTCGAATGCCGCAATCTATCTGCCAAGGCTAAAGTAATGCTACGCAAAATGCTGGCCTCCATTAGCGGATCATTGTTACTGAGCTCTCTGAAGTTCTCTCGACTAATTCGAATAATAGTGGTGTCTTCCATAGCCACAGCGTCAGCAGAGTGATGTCGGCCATCAACAAACGACATCTCTCCAAAAAACTGACCCTGGCCCAAGGTTGATAAGTGTAACTTTTTACCAGAATGTAAATCTAAAGTAATTTTTACCTGACCCTTGGCAACTAACATGAGTTCATGGCCGGCGGTATGCGCTTCAAAAACTTTTTGACCCTTTTTATACTCATCGTACGAGGAGCAGTGCTCCAAAGCACTGAGTTCAACTTCATTTAGCCCAGAAAATATTTCAAATTCACGGAGTGCTTTAGCGGAGGGATGGTCAATAACTATCCCAGATGCAATTAGTATCCTATCCTCTATCCACTCTAATGCATCGCTAATATCATCAAATACTTTAGTGGTTTTATTAGACAGCACGCCAATATGATCAATATAAGATTTAAGATCGCGGCCACTAGGTAAACGCTCTGGTAACCTTGCAATCACTAAAGTTGCATTCTTCTCATTTAAGATATGCTGAATTCGCTCAATCATATGTCCAGCAGTGACATCTAAAGATTGAACGCGCAAAAAGTCCAATAAGACATATTTCGCCCGATGAATTTCTGGCTCGATCGCCGTATAAAGCTGATCAGTTGTTCCAAAAAATAAGCTCCCTTGTAAATCAAAAATGACAGTGTCAGCACCTTCCAATTCCAATATCTGCCGCTCACTTGGAGTACGAAAGCGCTTTGAAAACACTTTATTGCCATAGGTTTTATTGCGTATAGTACTGGTATGGATTTGTTCGCGAATAAACATCAAAATTGCTAGTGCTACACCAGCTCCAGAGGCTGCAATCAGACTAAACACATTGGCAATTACTACCACTGTCAAAATAACTAGAAAATCAAGAATAGTATCTTTTGATCGCAACAGTGAAATTGATTTCCAGTCGATCATCTTAAAGCCAATAACTACTAATAAGGCGGCTAAAGAGGCAATCGGTATCCATGCAATGATTGGAGTAAGCAGCAAGACAGCTAGTAATGCCCACAAACCCTGAAATACCCCTGAATAATGCGTGGCGCCACCACTTGCTTTATTGACTAAGGTTGCACCCATTGTGCCTGCGCCTGGAACACCGCCAAACAGCGTTGCCATTAAATTTCCAACGCCTTGCCCAATTAATTCGCGATTTGAATTATGCCTTGAGCCCGTCAAGGCATCAAGAACAACACAAGTTTTTAAAGTATCAATCGAAAGTAAAGTCGCCAAAGTAATTGCTGGAATAAAAATCTGCCCCCAACTCGGCAGCGCAATCTCACCCAAACTTTTCCAAGGACTTAAAATTGTCTCTATCATCCCATCACTGCTGGCAGTTAAATGACCAATGACTAATGGATTATTAGTAAGGGTTAGCAAATCTGGTAACACTGTAAAGCCTAATAAAAAGTATGTCCCCATGCCAGCTAACAAGCCTTGAATTACAGCTGGAACTTTGCGGGATATCTTTGGGCCTAAAAGCATCATTACGGCCGTTACCAAACCTATGATGACGCTTGGAATTTGCCATAAAGCTGGGTCTTCAAGACCTACGAGTAATTTAATATCTTTTGGTAATGCAAGCCATTTGGGCAATTGGCTCAAAATAATAATCAATCCAACACCACTGAGATAGCCACTGACAACCGTAAAAGGCATGTAACGTATTAATTTACCAATCTGTAACATACCAAAAGCAACTTGAAAGCCACTACTGATAATCACAACCAAAAATAGAGTTAATAAAATCGTTGAAAATCCGATTCCCTGCTGATTCATTTGAATCGTTAAGGCCGATAAAATAGCTGCTGCAGGTGCACATGGAGCGGATATTAATCTTTGAGTTTTTCCTATTAAAGAAGCAATAAGTCCTAAAGTGGCAACACCCAACATCCCCGCCAGAGCACCGCGTGCACCAAATTCTGACCCCAAGGGTGAGAAAATAGTTACGCCAAATGCAATGGCCGAAGGAAGTGCGACGAGCATTGCAGCAAACCCGCCCCATATGTCTCCAGATAAAGACTCCCTATCCATTGGGGTGGCTATGCTCATTGCGTCTCCTCTAGTAATTTGATATTGACTTTACACGATATTCGAGCGGTGCTCAGCCTCAAAATCGTAAATATTGAGCGAATAATTTGATATTAGCGAATAGTTGATTTTAGCAATATTGACATATAGTCAATTTTTCATAAAATACAACTTACTTCAATACTATTAAGCGCAACTAATGCTATTTGACCACTGTTCTGAATGCAAACGTTGCTGCAATATTGACGCAGGTTATGAGCCTCTTGAAATTACCCTCACGGCTAAAGAAAGAAAAATATTTCATTCGATTTGCATTCAAACTAGTTGTGAATACTTGGGCAATAAAGGCTGCACATTGGGCGATAAAAAACCATATAGTTGCAAGATGTATCCCTTGGTATATAGACCCTCAAGCCAAGAAATTTTATATGACACTGATTGTCCAATCATGCCGGAATATATTGCAC
>Ga0208613_1000580_pt1 | contig 12100 bp, 20 predicted proteins | sample CryBogmetaGMA6M_FD_184543 | JGI IMG/M metagenome (GOLD analysis project Ga0208613, IMG submission 184543) | Freshwater microbial communities from Crystal Bog, Wisconsin, USA - MA6M (SPAdes) | ecosystem: Environmental > Aquatic > Freshwater > Lake | place: Crystal Bog, Wisconsin, USA | collected... | reverse complement strand
CATAATATGCTTTAATACGCTAGAGTTTTTCATCTCACAAGAGAAAATTCATCATCTAGTCCGCCCATTTACCCATGTTTTAAGTGCGGGCTAGGATCTCGTTTCCTATTACACCACTGCCAAAATAAAAAAACCCTGAAGTTCTAGTTCAGGGTTCTCAAAGTTTACGATGCTAGCTATTGCTTAAACATCCCATCCTCGTCGAACCCTACTATACTCCTTGCCTGCATTAATCATATCAAATCCATTATTACTTTCTGAGCGCAATGAGGCAACCGGACTCCAGCATAATGCTGTTGTCTGTGGTAACTGATGCGATATGGAAAGTTTTATGTTTTTCATTATATGTAATTGTACTAGGTAAAAGTTAAATTGTCAACTTTTGTTAGAAGTTATAAAGTTATTTAGTCAATATAAAAATTATACACAAATAAGTGTATAAAATCAATCATTTTGGTATATTTAATCAAAATCTTTGAAATGAGGTACCCATCCTGATGCCAACTTTAATCCATAGTTGTTTACGCCTTCTACGGGAGTATAGTCATCTTTAAATTTTAGTGGAATGTCTTTGAATGGATGATAATTTACTTCGTGATGTACTCTGCCAAATTTCCAGGTAAGTCTAGACACGTCAGGATGCATAGCTACTTGCATTCTTGATTTTGCTTCTGTACCTTCTGTTGCATAAAATTCTGCAGTATTACCACCACCTAATACCTGAGTTCTCATTTTATCCTGAAGAAATGCATTGAACTGCACTGTGACTAGTCCATCTTTCAACATACGCAGACTAATATCAGTATCTTCATTATAACGGCCACGCCATCTGTATGGTGTGTTATTTCTGATTAGATTACAGCTGTAAATTCTAGTATTAAGTACAAACGGAGGTATTGCTGCGTTTTGAGGAGCAAACGCTCGGTAGTTAGGACCTGCCATGCCTACGTTACTATAACGAAGACAAAAATCTTCCATTACAGCAAAGCAAGTCCCATCACCAAATCTTATTTTCTGATTATCAGTTAATCTTAAAAATTCTTTAATGTTATCATCCATTACCCAATGCCAATCAAATCCATTTTTGATGGAATGATCCCATGCGAAATTACGAGCTGGCCCTGGTCCTGTTGATTTTGTTAATGCAAGATCATCGAAGGTATCATATTGTCTCTTATATTCTTGATCAAGAATAAGAATCTTAGTAGGATCAATAACTGCAGAATAGGCATCATAGTCTGATTGCTCAATGACTATATAGTATGGCACTTTCATTGCTTCAAGTGCTCTACTAGTTAATCTACTATCAGCACGACCTTTACTTACGATATAAATTGGAAATTGTGGGTTCACTCATCTTCCCCCTCTGCCCAGAATAATTCTTTAAAAACACCACGTGGGCGATCTGGAAACCACAGACTTTTAGTTTTTGATGAAATTTGTCGATTTATCAACTTTGCAAATTCTTGCACATCTTCATCAGACTCAAAACTTATAATTACCTGACGATGCGGTCCATTGTCTGGCTGCTTAAATTCAGGCATATTTTGCCAATGAACTGCATGTAACTCTGGTTCCCATTCAAAGGGTGAGGATGATTGATGATCTTGTTCGTTAGACATTTTATTTTTCCTATGTTATATATAATTATAAAACATACAACCAACAGAATCAATTATTTTGATAATATTGATAAGAAATAAGCCCCGAAGGGCTTATTGTTAAAACGCATACGGATTGTAAGTTTTTGCTTTAATCCTAGTTAGCATCAAACGAATGCCTTTGTTCTCAAAAACAAAACGGGCACCGTTGTTATCAACCTTGACTAAATCTTGTGGACTAAATCGATTGGTAATCCATTCTGTATCACCATCTTCATCTTTTTCTGAATCATAGGAAATATGAACAGGCTTAGCAAGCGGATTACCCTCAAAGACTTCAGGATGAGTAGTAACGCTAAGTTCTTTGCCTTCAACAATCAATGAAATATCATAGTTACATCCTGAATCAAACTCAGGCTTGGCGTTTAGAATTTTCATTGCGTCTTGCGGAGCTTCATTGTAGCGGTTCATTTCTTCAACAAGTGCTTTCAGCATGTCAAAGTTAAACTCAGAAAACAAGTTAGTCAGGGAACAAATACGCTCAATGTGTTCTTTGTGTTTAAGATTATCTTCACAGTATTCAACAATAAATTCCTGTGATAATCCGGTGAAGTCAATCATGTAGAAAATACGACCAGGACGATTACGCATATGTTGATCAACCCGCCACTTGTCATTACAAGTTAGGATAAACAGTTTCTTACCAGAGTACACACCATCAAGTAGAGTAAGAATAGCTTCTTGCTCATCTTTGTCATAGACTTTTTCAAACTCGTCAAACAAGATAATACAAGGTTGACTGATAGTTTGTAGGAGTGTATTGAACTTCTCGCCTGTAAACGCATCGTTAATAACAATGGTTGGTACATCTTGCTTAGCCAGCTCAATGCTGATCTTTTTGCTTAGTAATGTCTTCCCCGACCCTTTTTCACCTGTTAGCATAACGCCAGTAGAACTAGGGCGTTCCCAAAATGTGTTGATAATACGGTCTGTATTTTTAAGTGTATCACCGTAAATCTTGCCTGATACTGTAAAGCCATCAATGTGTTCAAGATATAAGTTTTCAAACATATCGACCTTGATTACATAGTTGCCAGCAGGCAATGTAGAATGAATATCCATTGCTTCTTCTGAAGCGACTTTGTATGTATTGCCTGATTTTAAAAAATGTGCCATGATTTTCTTTGTAAGTTTAAGTATAGATATTATAAGCTATACGTGGAATGTTGTCAATGATTTTGGTATAAAAATAGGGACCGAAGTCCCTATTGCTATTTTCTGTTACTAGGTATAACTACCCTACGCCAGTGATTAAACTGCGAAAGTTTCGGCTTTCACTGAAGAACGAGCAGAGAAACGAATTCCTTTGCCAGCTGATACAGTTACTTCGCCTTTAGATGCGTTTGCGTCTAGGTTTTTTGCTTGATTTGCGGTCATCGCCTACCGTGTAGATCTTCTTAATACTCATCACCCCGTCGAATCTAAGACTGGCCCATCAGAAGCATACTAACTTGGTTATATGGGTTCTTTGAAATTATCTCTTGATCCTTACGGACTACACCCAAAGGTTAATATGCTTATGGTGGACCAGGGGAGGCACCGCCCCTCCCGTCCGAAGCACCTTTCTCTTAAAGCATTAAACTACAATTCTTTAATACTATTTACTATTATATCGTAAATTAAAACTATTTTCAAGATATTTGTTAAATTACTAAATATAAATGTAGTTCGCGGATGGGGATCCCAACTACTCTACTGTCTTGGAGGACACCAGCATGACTACTTATATTCAACTACAATGCTCTTGTATTATTTGCAAAGAAATAAAATCTGTAAAAGGAATACATACTCATTATGAGCGAGCACATGGTACATCTCAACAAAAATCAAAATATTCTGCCGGAAAAGTTGGCGGCCTGCTTGGTGGTAAAGCGTGGGCGGATATATGTGCTGTTCAGCAACAAAAACTAGCTGAACAATATCATATTTCACCTAAGACTTGTACTCATTGTGCCAGTATAATATCATACGAAAAACGAGCAAATAAGTTTTGTTCATCAACCTGTTCAGCGATACACAACAATACAGGAAAAATTAAAGTTACACTAAAATCATGTGATCATTGTAATATAGTGTTAACTAGGGGAAAATTTTGTTCTAGAAAGTGTTCAGCTAACGCTAGAAAAAAATATAAGACTGTCGCCGAAGCAAAAGAAGTAAAAAGAATTCGCCGAAATGAGGCTTCTGCCAATTATCGTGCTAAACTCAGAAATCAAACTCCTATAAATGTTGACCGTAAGGCTATTAAAGAGTTTTATAAAAATTGCCCGATGGGATATGAAGTAGACCATATTAATCCAATCAGCAAAGGAGGACTACATAGTATAGAAAATTTACAATATCTTACAAAAACTGAAAATAGAAGAAAAAGCGCGAAGATTCTGTGATACTAATAAAGATGTTCTGTGTTCCCGGTTGGATTTGAACCAACGGCCAAGAAATTATGAGTTTCCTGCTCTAACCACTGAGCTACAGGAACACAGAACACCCTTAAACTCTATTATAACTACATTAACTATAATTGTCAAGAAATTTCTTTAAATCACCATATAAATTGGCCAACATAGCCTCTTTGCTGTCAAATAATACTAGATCAACATTATGTTTATACAGATGAAGATAATATGGATGTTTTAATTTATGATCCAACGCTAGCAACATTGTAATACTAACAGAAGGTACATTTAAGTCAACAGTATAATGCTCTAACTCTAGATATTTACTGAATAATTCATATCCTTTGCTAGTTAATCTAAATCCACCATCTTGCCTAAAATTTCGCCAGATATCAGTATACAAATTGTCTATGTTTAATTCATTCTCAATAGATAATATTTTGACTAGTTCTTTGGTGAGATCAAGTTTAGTAGACATAGATCTCTATGGATATACTTTATTGCCTTCTTTTAACAACACAACAGAAAACTTATCTGTTTTAAATTGAGCGTTAAGTTTTTTTGCAAGATTTATTGCATGTCCGGGATTACTGAAACTTACTTTTTTATACTTGGGTCCTGGATACTGAATCAACATATTAGAAGTTTTGATATTGATAGGATTGTTCTCATAATAAACAGCCCATATGCCGTCTGACGCCAAAATTTGTTCAGTCTTGTAGGTCTGTTTATTAGTTAATTCAGCAAGGATTTGGGGCTTGGGTCTAGACATAGTATATTATTTAGTGGTAATATACAGAGATTAAAATTTCCCACCTGAAATTTTAACTTCAATAATCTCTTCTTTTTGTGGTTGAAGTGCTGCTTCCTTTAGAGTCCTAAGCTCTAGTAATAGCTCTGTTAAGTCAGCGGCCATTCCCTTTGCATCTTTCATTGGCATGACAAAATCTTTGCCACCCCTGGCATCGTTCCCACGAACTCGTTCAATGAACTTTTGTAGGTGTATGCTCAATGTTCTCTCGTTAAAAATTTTGCCAAATTAGGTGGTGTCCATCCATCAGGTTTTAAAATTTTCCCGTCATCTCTGCGCCGTACCTTGCCTAATTGTCTGTCAATTTTGGCAAAGTTTGTGGCCATTACCTCACGCCATGCACCTTCGCCATCTGCTCCCATACTATTGATAGCACCGGCAACAACAACCATAATGTCTATTAGGGCATCAAGTGTTTCAACTTTATCACCAGCAGCAATAGCTTCTTGTAATTCTGTGTATTCTTCAGTAATCAGTGTAGAATACATTCTAAACTGGTCGTCATTCATGCCTGTGATTGTTTGTTCACATGCTGTCATGAATTTGTCGCTGTCGCGGAATGGATTTGTCATTTAAGTTCTGCCTCTTGTTTAGTATGAAATGGTCCCTTATAAGGGTATCGTTTTAGTACGATTAGTTTAGGATCTTGTTCAGTAGTCCAGTGTTTACTTTTATTGACGGTATACCATCCGGCAGCGTACCAAGATTTACTCTTTCTAGTTTTGGTATAAACAGGTAACTTATGTGGAACATCCCATACAGGATTATATACACGCCCTGCTGCTTGATAACCATGCACTATGTTTGAAGTTTTCTTTTCTGGTTTGGGAATAGTTTCAAAAGTAACATTGATGTTACGCTCAACAAGTTTAATCGTCTTGTATTGTGCTACAACTTGATTATTGATTTTAACTTGATATCCACCATCACATGCTTCGATATTGCCGATCTTGTTGTTATCTTGTTGTAAGATCCAAAACTGTTTGTCTATTACAGGCTTTGCTATTAATGTCATTCTTTAATCCTCTTTTACATTCTTCTATTACCACTTTCGGGACATCTGGATGCCAGTTTCCCATTAGCATACGGCAATCATATGTTACCGTAACACGATCTTTGTCTTGCTGTACTAGTATAAAAGTTAATACTACTACAAATGATACTACTACAAAGATTACAGCACCAAACAGAAAATTAAGCATCTAATACCCCGCTATAAGTTTTATTCAGCCAACTACCAAATGCTTCAGCATTTTCACTTAGCTTAGCAAGATCATATTTTCCGCAAAACTGTAAGAATCTAATGCCAACTTGACCTACATCTTTGTGACTAATTTGCTCTTTAATGCTAGTATCAATGATCAATTTAATATCTTCAGGTTGTGCAGTTAAATCCACTAGAGTTACATTACGATGATAGTCATCAAGTACACGATGTTCAACCTCATCCGGATCAGTCCACCGCTGTAACATCATGTTGTTCCAGGCGTATCCTTTTTTATCTCTGTCGTCGAACGCTTCCGTAAGGCCAATCTTCTTTTTAGTACTATTGACTCTAACTCCCGGGTAGGCCGAAAAGATGTTATCCGACGAATCGCCGCGCATACACTTCTCGAAGAGAAGCCACTGCGGGTTAACTGGCGGCTTAGGCTCTTTAGTTTTCTTATCGATAACAATTTTTCCCTTATCATTAAAAGTTCCTTCTAATGTGATTAATTCGTCGGTTATACCGTTATATTGTTTGACATTGGGTGCTACTAATTGAACGATGTCGGTATCACTACTAACAACAACATGTTCATCATGAGGATGTAATGCGATCCAACGAGCCATAACATCATCACCTTCTGCTATCGGACAGCGAATGACGCTACAGTTTGTTTTCTCAGACAAATATTTAGTCAAGGATTCATATGCCTCCCAAAACATTTTGTCTTCTTCTGCCTGTTGATCTGTCAAAGCTTTTTTAGCTTCTGCTCGGTTGGCTTTATATGGCTTGTAAAAGTTTTTACGCCATGATCGCCCTTCAAGAGCAAACACTACATGGTCAGCTCCTACCATTCGGGTTACTTTATTAGCAGAGGAAAGTATGATATGAAGACAAAATGCTGCTTTTTCTTCTGCTGAAGAAGCACGACCAGCAATATGTCTAGCACGAAAGAAAAGATTTGCTGTATCAATTAAAATATATTTCATGTATTAAGTATAACAGTTATAATGTTGGAGGTCAAATAAAATCATGTGTAATGATGTAATTTAGTAAAAATCTATTCCAAAATACATGACCATCTTTGCCAAAGTGCTTTGAAGTGGGTGAAACAGTCTCAATATTGGCAAGTTGTAATCTACGTTCATATGTTCCATCCGCATCAGTGGGAGAAATGTAGGCATAATTCCAATCATATGAGTAATCAGTACATGGAGTATTGCTATTGAAGAATATATGTTTGATATTTTGATTATCTAACTTTTTATGAAATTGCCATATCTTATCTTCATCATCTGGTGTAATATCAGACCATTCAATTATTACAATGCTATTCTGATTCTGGGAATCTGCCCATGCCACTGTATCATCTATAATTTTATCAACCGTATTATCTACAATTGCACCACATTGAAATCCTGACCTAAGTGCGACACTTAACATTTTTCCCCAGCCAGCAGATAAATTAACAGGATGTGGTAGTTTACCCAAATGAATTAATGCAGGATCATCACTAGCTACAGTATACGTAGTAGCAGCTTCAGCCGCCATGGTATGCGTACTGCCATTGACATATATCATCATCAGCTAACCTCACTGCGACCATCACCCATATCTCGTGTCTTAACAACACGATTGCTCATAGCTTCATATTGTTCATATGTTTCTAATACTACATTGCGACATACATTGGTAAACCAACGATCCACGATGTCAGCATCAGTATCATTTTGATCCATCATGTAACCATGCCTGACTAGATCAGCAATAAACTTTGCGTTCCAGTCTAGCTCAAACGATCCCATTCCCATACCATTTGGGTCAATATCCATGCTAATAATATTAACATAGGCTTCTCCCTTGTCAGTGGCTAATTCCTTGGCTGACTTAACTGGCGGTGGAGTTACTGTTTGCGCTACCTGCTCCACTGGTTTCTTTGTAAACCATCTTTTAATCATTTTAAACATATCTATTATTCCTAATGCTGCGTCTGGTGTTAACATTTTACCTGCCACGCCGAAAGGCATCTGCCCCTATGCGACTGTATCCAAGATGTCTATTTAGTTCACGACGATCTTCTCGCTTTGCTATTCTTTCTTCTTTTGTTAGACGAGGTCTAACAAACTTCATATGCGGAGCAATATCATTGTCAAATATCTGTGCCATTTGTTTCCATAGAAACTCACGCTCAGCTTGTGTTGTACCTGATGACAATTTACTAGCAAAGTCTTCACCCTCCGGTTTATCTAGCCCGTAATCATGCCGCCATGTATAGCACATACTAGTAATGATTTGTTCTCTTGTTTTCATATTCCCTTTCAAATTGTAAATGATGTTTCATTGCTCCACCACAGCAGAACTTATCATTTACTTTAAATTTAACTCCATTTAAAGTAAATGGTCTTATTACACGGTCACCATTCCACCAGTTACGCTGACATTCAATATAACCCTCTGCTTCCAGTGTATTTCGTAATGATTTAAACTCGGGACTATCATCATTAGACATGGTAGTAAACTGATGCGTATCTTTTAGAATCTTAATCAAATCATCTGCTGTAGGATTCTCTGGATTCTCTAGGCAACGATGAACGGAACGAATGTGTACATCAAATGGCTTTCCTTCGTCAATTACAAAATTCTTCATCAGTCGTTTTTATCGCCAAACAATTGTAACAAATTGAGGAAGATGTTGATAAAGTCAAGATATAGTGTCAACGCACCTGTTACTTCAACTGCTGAACTAGAGTCAACGCTAACCATTTCACGAATTTGTTGTGTGTCGTATGCTGTCAATCCAAGAAAGATAATAATAGCAAGGGCACTAATTACCATTTGCATTACAGTACTGCCGATAAAGATATTAACAATACTGGCAATGACAATTGCGATTAGACCAATAAACATAAACTTGCCCATACTGTCTAAGCTACGCTTGGTAAAGTATCCATAAAAACTCATTACTCCAAACAAAATTGCTGCGCCCATGAAAGCACTAACAATACTTCCCATAGTAAACACAGCAAAGATTGTAGCAAAGCTCAATCCCATTAGTGCCGCGAACATAATAGAGCAGTACTTTTGCCTGGACTGCGTGCCAGTATCATCGCAACACCAAATACTGCTGCTAGGGGAGCAAAAATTACGATCCACTTTAAAATACCTGTGAAAAAGAATTTTAACAACTCTGGACTAGTTCCAACAAAGTAACTAACCAACATTGATACAATAACTGCTAAACTCATATATCCATAGACGCGACTCATTGCGCTATTAACTTCTTCTGCTGCCCGATAGCTTAATGCTATGGTATTGGTATCGATCTGATTTGTATTAAACATAATAATCTCCTATTGTAAAAATCATTTATTCCACCAGTTTTCCCATGGGAATTCAATCTGGCAATCTTCTGTAAACTTGTTAATTGTAACCGAACTATAGTTAATAGCAAGCTCTGATTTACTCACTTCATTATCGTACAGCGTAGCTACACGAGTACTCTTATTCCATACATGATCCCAACGTTCATCGTGTCCTAAACAGTTACTTTCCCAGTCACGTTTGATCCAATTTAAAGTAGCTCCTGTATCGTTGATATCGTTAAAAATAAGAATTTGCTTTGGAGAATCCTCGTATCCATATGCATCTTCAGACATCCATAAATTGCTTTCAGATTCTTTGCCATTGTGTACATGAACCTGTAACGTTTCCATTGGAATATTCAAATATTGACTAATCAGATTAGCAGGAACAAGCCCACCACGAGTAAGTCCAACTACATAGTCAGGCTTCCAGTTATCTAATTGAATTTGTCGTAGAATGTCATGGCACATACCTTCTATTCCCTGCCAAGTTACTGTTACTTTTTTCATTGTAAATCCTATAGATTGAGTAAAGTTATATTGTACACGATCTATAGGAATTTGTCAACTTAAAATTTGCCGAATACCTTCTTCAAAACTTAAAGGATTATAGTCAAGCATAATTTCACGCAGCTTAGTAAGATCAGGCCGACGATTAGCAACAGATCCAGCCATGCTTGGCAATTCTTCAAATACAGCATCTGGATGTCCAAGTTCTGTTGCGATAATACGAACAGCGTCACCGATTGATATTTCACGGTCATTGCCTACGTTTACTAACACTCGGTTAGCATTTTCAGCAACATATATACTGGCACGAATAGCATCGCTTACGTGACAAAATGATCGTGTTTCATGCGAGCCAATGACTGAGAACACCCCATTTTTGATCTTATCAATTTGGTCACCTAAAAAGTGTCCTTTCTTTGAGTTCTCACCATATACATTAAAGTAACGTAGCATAACATATGGTAACTCAGAATTTGCTAAAAAGTTCTCGCTAGTGATTTTGGCTAAGCGATAACTCCAACGAGCGTTGTGTATATCCTTGATGAATACATCTGAGTTTTCAGTAACAGGACTAACGGGGTCATCGGCAACAACTTCTGAGCTAGATGCGTATATCAATCGTTTTAAGTTTTTACATTTGGCTGCAAAGTTGAATACATTGATATCACTGACAAAGTTATTTTCCAATACCTTGTTTGGAATTTTATAAAAATTGGTTGTACCATTAATAGCACCATAGTGATAAATGTAATCAAAATCACGAGGTAGTGATGATAGGCCAATAAATCTATCATTGGCTAACAGATCCATTTTATGCCATTCATCACACGGAGGAATAGTTTCGCTGCGACTATGGTTATCTACTGCCCAAACTTCATGCCCTGCTTCTTTAAGTTGGTGACAAAATTCTGTGCCTAATAGACCACTGGCTCCTGTTACTAAGATTTTACTCATCATTCACCTTTGCGTTGTCATCAATAAGAGCTTGAATCATTGAAAACTTTAGGCCCAAACTTTTAACCAAATTGTTCCATGCGCTAGTATCCTTGGGCAAACAATGTCCGCCAAATCCACGAAGATTTTCATTGCACATTAGATAAGCTGGATTAATACTATCACGTTGAATGATAGCGTTGTATACATTGTTGTAATCTACCCCTAGCTTTTTGCATACTTCATATGCAATATTGGCAAATATAATTTGTGTAGCATGATTGACGTTGTTAAAGTATTTTACAACTTCTGCCTCAGCAGGCTTAACACAAGCAACGTTCTTTGGTAGGTTACCATGTATTGCCTTCATCATGACATAATCTTCTTCACGAGTACTGCCAATAATTAACAGATCGTGATTATACATAAAGTCAGCTAGTGCTGTCTTGGCACGAAGAAATTCTGGAACTGAACAAATGCGTAGATTAGGATGAGAGGCTGATAAGAGATCACTTGTGCCTGGAACTACTGTACTTTTAATACCCACTAGTCCTTTGTAACCAGCAGAGTCTAATTCTGATACTACACTTTCTACGATACTGGTATCGCAATCACCATTTGCAGCTTGGTTAGTTGGTACGCTAATAAACACACAATCAGTATCTAATACATCACTAAGAGTTGATCCATCATATGCAGGATCAAAGAAACTCATTTGATGTCCTAGGTGATTAAGTCCTTCATAAACTGCTTTGCCTACTGTTCCTTTGCCTATAATTCCGATTTTCATTTTGTTTCCTCTGGATACTTCATATCAACTAAATTGCTGCTATTAGTTGATGTCATAGTTAAAATTGCTTGTGCTACATCTTCAGGCTCTAGACAAATATCTTTAGTTGACATATCTATCATTGGTGTACGAGTTTTTACTGGATTAATTAAACTTATTGATACATTAGATCCTTCAAAATACTCGCTGGCACCTTGCCATACATTATATAGTGCGGATTTACTGGCGGCGTATAAAATGTAGCTCTTGCGACCAGATTTATAGGCACTAGATCCGACCATAATAATTTTAACTGGTTTGGTACTAATATTGTCTATATAATGTTTGATAATGCTCCAATTTGAGCCAACATTAATATTCATTGTTTTGAAATGAGATTCTTTATTGGTAACGTCAAAATGCCCGACGCAGTTAACAACCACGTCAGGCA
>Ga0208613_1000577_pt1 | contig 12139 bp, 24 predicted proteins | sample CryBogmetaGMA6M_FD_184543 | JGI IMG/M metagenome (GOLD analysis project Ga0208613, IMG submission 184543) | Freshwater microbial communities from Crystal Bog, Wisconsin, USA - MA6M (SPAdes) | ecosystem: Environmental > Aquatic > Freshwater > Lake | place: Crystal Bog, Wisconsin, USA | collected... | reverse complement strand
AGAAATGAAATGCCTAACGCTATTGTGGGTAGGCTCTACCCCTGTCATTTCGTGTTTGTAAGATATAAACCAAAGGAGTCAGAATGAAAAAGAAAGTATCAATGACGCTATACCCATTTAAACAGAATGTGTTCGTTCCCAATAACATAGGTATGTCTTTATTTGGGTTGGCCTACAGGCAGATGGGGGGCTTTTTCGAGAAGCCCGGAGAAAGGGGAACTTCGCATTTAATGGAGCATTTGGCCTGCAAGCCTTTCGATGATATGCGAGAGCAACTTAAAGCTCTTGGTATCAGTCATAACGCTTACACTTCTGACAATCAGGTTGTCTTTCATTTCAGCGGTCTTACTGAATCTCTTAGGGAGGTTTGTGATGAGCTATATAATAGAATCACTAAACAGGCGGCGACTCCTTGGACTAAGGAAGCATTCGAGACGGAGAAGAATACCGTTCTACAAGAATACGGTGATACTTTCAATAGTCAAGAGTCTGGGTTCTACTACAATCTTATGCGTAGGCATTATGATTATTGTGGCGCTATTGGTTATAAATCAGATATTGAATCATTTAGTTACGAGCAATCTCTTATGAGAGCAGCTGAGTTCACGCTACCTAACATCATCTGTCAGGTTGGTGAGGAGTTCGTAAAGATTCCTAAGTATGTATCCTCTGGTATGGGTGATGGGGCTTTTACAGATGAGCCTATTATGTATGCCAGCAAGAATCCTGATCAGCTTGTCTTTAATAGTGACTACGGTCTTGATCTTGAAGCGGTTCCTAAAGATGGTAAGACTCTTGTTGGTTTGCTTGGTAATGAACCTGCTGATATCAAAGACACTCAGATGATGGGGTTTATTATTAACTGTATCAACGGTGGATTAGAATCTCCTTTGTATGAGGAGATTCGTGAGAAGCGTGGATTGTCCTATTACAGCGCCGGGGAGGCTGTTTATGTTGGTGAGCGTTGTCTCCCAATGTTTTTCGCTTCTACAACAGACGAGAATGTGAAATCGCTAGAAAATATCTATAAGAATTTCTTTGATATGGACGCTAAAGATGTTATATCAGAAGCCAGATTCAACACCTGTAAGAAGGCTTATGCAGTTAAGCAGAGAGTGGCTGATATTCTTCCACATTCTGGCGCACAAACGACTGTATTGGGTGACATTAATCCTTTTGATGGTGTCTCTGAGTTTACTTACGATATGGTTCTGGATAAGTATAATAGTCTTATGAGAATTGAAAATTACATTCCTGTTAAGTATTAGGATATAACATGAACATACATATTAATGTTATGGTGATTTGGTTAATGTCCTTTATTAGTTATTGGGTTGGTTGGTTTGTTCGTAAACACTTGTATAAGTAAGAGGAGATAGTGATGCATAACTATGATACAGAATGCTGTTGTGATACCTGTTCAATTCAACGATTAGGTGAACAGAAAAGAAAGTTAGAAGCCAAAGTAGCTCAGCTAGAAGCTAATCACAAACTAGGCGTTGCTCTACTGGAAAAAGCGAAAGAGCGGGTAACTGGACTGGAGGCGGCTGTGTGGGCTTGGGCGGTGTCATCCAACAAGCAGGACGCCGACCAAAAGCTGCTCGACTTCATCCATCCCAGTGGTGCCGACCAAAAATCAAATGGAGCAATCATGCCTCTAATCAAAGATGGTGAAGTAATTTCCCTGGCTGAACTACTCAGGCGTATGGACCCCGAAGCCTCTGAATCTAGAGTTGGTGATACTGAGTGGGCTGTGATGTCCTTCCTTAATCCTGATACACCTAACACGGAGAAATCATGAAAGTCCACACTGTAATGTTGACCCATCAAACTGCACAGACGAGGATGCTGAAATTTGTAGAGAGTGTCATAAGACAGCGTTTCCTGAGAACTATAGAATATGAGTAAGCAAAAGATACCGGACCATTGCAAGGGTTGTCCGCATCATCATGTTGCTGGCCATCCCAAGGGTAGTAGATTAGAAAATAGTAAGCATAATAACTGGTGTTGTCATTATTCTAACCACGCTCCTAAGGCAGTCTCTATCTGTATTCAGCAAGATTTTAGAAAACCATAATTAAGTATTTAGATAAGGCTCTGACGGGCGTATCATTACAATGAGTGCCTAACGGACTCACCCACAACTTGCCTAACAGGAGATAACTATGTGGACAAAAGAATTCTATACAATTAAACAGCTACGACCTATTTCTCTCGGACTTGATGACTTTTTCAACTTCGCAGAGAATTTTCCTTTTGATGTTGAGGAACCTAAGTTCCCTAAGTATAACATCCTAAAACCTACTGATACTACTTACCTCATTGAGATGGCCCTTGCTGGCTATCCTAAGTCTGGTATTGATATCGAGAACAAAGATGGTGTCCTTACTGTCTCCTATAAGAAAGAGACAGAGGATATTAAGAAGCCTAAGGTTCTTCATCAAGGTATCACAAAGAAATCCTTCTCTAAGTCTTTTGCTCTCGCTGAGACTATCGTCATCAAAGAAGCTAACTTCATTGATGGTTTGCTAACTATCTCTTTGGAAGATGTCATTCCAGAGGACCGAAAACCTACTAAAGTAAAGATTAACTAACTACTACTCGTCAGAGCCTACAACTAACCCCAGCTTCGGTTGGGGTTTTGTTGTTATAGGAGGCAATCATGGTTAAATATGTTGTGTCAATTACACAAGGTAGTAAACAACCCCCTTTTTTTATTTCCGATAATAAAAAGAAGTGGGCTAAGACATTAGAAGAGGCCAAGCACTTTAATAGACTTTCTGATGCGTCTGCAGCAAAGAATAGACTTGATTTTAGATTTTCTAATGTCAATGCTAACCCGCCACCTGCTGGGTTTATAACTGTAAACATCGTTAAAATTGATTTAACTGCTGTTATACTTTAAGGAGATAACTAACATGACTAGAATAAAAGTTGTAATATCTATTATGATCGAAGGACAGCAGTTCTTTAATATGTGGCCTGGGTTTGGTTATTGGACAAATGATCTTAGGCAAGCAAAGATTTATAATGGTAAGCCTAAGTCAAAGCTTAACGAGCTTGATGAGTGGGTGTATAACACTATTCACGCAAGCGGTTATAACCAGCCCGGCCCTTTGATTGGCTTGATGATTGATAGCCATTGGTCTAGAGAACACATCAACTTAACAGAAGATATGCTTAAAACTGTTAAACTATATGAAATGCTTTTTGAGATACAGGAGCTGTAATGTCTGGCCCAAGAAAAAACTACACTAAGAAAGCTGAGAGAATAAGACTTTACTTAGAGCAAATAGGAAGACTAAGAACTGGTCAAATATGTATGGATAACGATATAATGGTTGAAGCAGTTCAAAAATTGATCAGCCTTAACAGAAGGTTTGAAAGAGAGGATAACCCAAAATGTCTATGAAATGGTATGAAGTAGTATATGAAACCCTGCTTAGATGGTGTTCTTGGATTTCAAGTAGGTTTTAGTCCGCTCCATTCGATACAGTAAGTAACTGGGATGTCGCATAATGGTATTGCAGCAGACTTTGACTTTGCCGAGGAAACTCACTCTAGGTTCGAATCCTAGCGTCCCAACCATCTATAACCGGGTATAGGAAAGCCTGATAATCCGTCTGCTTTGGGAGCAGAAGATCGCAAGTTTAAATCTTGCTACCCGGACCATCATTAATGCCGACGCAGCGCAGTTGGAGGGGCGCATCAGACTGTAAATCTGAATCTTTAACGGACACAGTAGGTTCGATTCCTACCGGCGGCACCATTTTTATTAACAAGGAGGTAAATGATGTACAAGATACTTTGCCTTACAACAGGGTCAGATATTAGATGGCCTAGGGCTTACAGGTATCCTACCAAGAAGATGGTTCCTTTTGAAGTAGTAGCTGATATAGCACACTTCCAGGATACCGCTTTTCAACAGGGTATAATATACTTTAACACAGAAGAACACGCTAGTTGGTTTATTCGTAGGCGGCTATCTTGGAACCCAAAGAGGACTGACCAGGAAAAGCTTAGTTTTATGAACGCTGTATTCAGGGCATCTGACATGGAAGATGTTCATTTCTCTAAGAAACACCAGTTTCTTGTACAAGAATGTTGATCTTACTACGAAGTAATGACCTTTGAGGAGTAGCCATGTCAGTAGAGTTTAAGTATTGCGAACAAGGTAACTATGATTATATTAAGGTTACTGTGATAGGTGAAGATAGTGATGACAACAAAGTAAAGCTAGTTGAGGCTATCACACCGCACGAACTGCTCAAAGTTGCTGCTGATCTTATTGATCACAGCCCTTATTACAAGAGTTTCTTTGACGAAAGGTTGCTAGGATGAAAACAATCTTTAAGAGCATCCACGGATCTAAGTTATATGGCACAAGTCATGCTGGCTCTGATACCGACTACAAAGTAGTCTATTCGAAGTCTCTATCAGAACTTATCACAGATGCTCCCGATTGTTATAGAGAGCATGTTCCTGATGATACCGAGTTCTTCTCTTTGCGTAAGTTCACTCTATTGTTAGGTCAGCAACAGACTAACGCTATAGAGATGCTATTTACGCCTGAGCAATTCATCATTGAGACTTCCCCAGCCTGGGAGGAGCTTCGTGCGAATAAACGCCGTCTGGTGAGCAAGAACATCATGCCATTTGTAGGGTACGCCAAGCAACAGGCAAGGGTTTATTCTGAGAAAGGTGCTTCTCTTAATATGTTGAAGGCCTTGTTTGATGACCTCAAGTTGTGGAAAGCATACCATGTGGTAACTGAGGACACAAAAGCTTTTGAGTATACTGATGGTAACTATGCTTCAATTGCTCTTGATAAGCTTTGTGATCAGTATCCAGAGATGATATCACGGGGTGAGAAGACTAATAATGCTGGTGATACCGTAGACTATTATCAGATTCTTGATAAGCAGTTTGAGTGTGTGGTATCATTCTACGAGTGGACAGCCCGTGTTGAGTTAATGATTTCAAAGTATGGTGAGCGGGCTAAGTCGGCGGCCAAAGAAGGAGCCTTTGATCGCAAGGCTATGTATCATGCTATTCGTATCATTGACGAGGCTATTGAGTTGTTAGATACTGGAGAGCTGATCTTTCCATGCGATCATGCCTCAGTCTATTGTAATCTTCGCTTTGACGAGACTGTCAAGTTTGAGTGGGCGCAAGAGTATCTGACTGAGCGTTATAACAAACTCATGACTGTATCTTTGCCTTACAGCTCTTTACAAGAGAACTTAGACAAAGCCTACTTGGACAACTGGTTCAGGTCTACTCAGACAGCCGCTGTGAAGAAAGAACTTCTTTTACAGAATTAAATTAAAAGGTTTTATGGATAACTTAAAGTCTGGTATATATAAAATTACAAACCTTAAAAACAATAAGGTTTATTATGGCTCTGCTATAAATCTTAAAACCAGATTTTTAGAGCATAAAAGACAGTTAAAAAAGAAGGAGCACGTAAATAATCATTTACAAAGCTCATTCAATAAATATGGAATAACTTGTTTTACGTTTAGTATAATTTTATATTGCTCTAAAAAAGATTTGTTATTTTATGAGCAGCGATTTTTAGATGCTTATTGGGATGGTGGCATACAATGTTATAACATATGTAAAACAGCAGGCTCTGTTTTAGGATATAAAATGTCGGAAGAGACTAAGCAAAAAATATCCTTGTCTAATAAAGGCCGCATAAAAAGTAAAGAACACAGAGATAATTTATCTAAAGCCCATTTAGGTAAACAGTGTTCACCATCTGCTAAAGAAAAGTTATCCAAAGCCCATAGCGGAAAAACGTTATCTCTTGAACATAAAGCTAAAATAGGCATTAAGAGTAAAGGAAATAAGTATAATTTAGGAAAGAGCCTCTCCGAAGAGACTAAACTTAAATTATCTATTGCAGCGAAGGGTAGGAAACATACAGAGGAAACCAAAGCAAAAATTTCAGCTTCTAGAAAGAAATCTTAACCACTCTTGTTGGGATAACCTCTTTTAATACTGGTATTAAGCTGGTAGACAGGTAGTTTTTGAGAAAAGAATACAAATTTTCCTTTTCTACTTGACCAATGTCTATACGATATAATAAGAAGTCAAGGTCACGAAGTCTCGCTTCTTTTCTCTTGTCTCGTTCCTGGCTTTCTGCAAATCTAATAGCCCCAAAGATTGGGCGGCTGTGTGTGATACCATCAATTTCTATGGCTATCTTGTAGTCTACTAAGTGAACGTCAATTTCTTGTCTACCAAGAACAGATTTATCATTTCGTTCTATCTTGATACCAGGAAAGTTAAGCCTAAGCAACGCTATAACAATTTCTTCCGCTTGGCTTCTACCAATGGTGACAAGACTATTAGTAAGTAACTTGGTTTTTTTAACAGGTTCTTTTTTCTTCATACATATAATTCAGGTGTGGCATATGAGAATAATGATTTCAGGTAAGAAAGGTTCAGGCAAAGATGAGGCCGTAAAGTATCTAATCTCCAAATATGGCGGGGTTAAGATGTCTTTTGCAAAACCTATATACGACATGATGTATTTCTGTCAAACTGTAATGGGATTGGAAAAGGTCAAGGATCGTGAGTTCCTTACAACTATGGGAGACTTCTTCCGAGCCAAAGACCCTGACATCTTTACTAACAGAACCTTTTGTCTGGCTGATCGTCATAACCAACAAACAAACATCTATATTTCTGATGGGAGATATGAGAATGAATTAGACGGTGGTACTATGAACGGCTTTTACATTGTTCGGGTTGTGTCAAACGATAACATCCGCCAAATAAGACGGCCCAACGAATCTATTATAGATTCACATTCTTCGGAAAACGGGTATCCAGATGATTATCCTTTCGACATAACTATTCCCAATAACGGAACTCTTCAAGAGTTTCATGCTGAACTAGATAAGTTTGTTCAGTCTCTGTTAAGGAGTTAGCAGTGTTATCTACTAGAACAGTAGTTCTTTCACAGGATGAGGTATGTCAGGCGGTTAGATGTTTCATCCGCACCAAGTACCACGAAAAGATTGAGAAGGGTTACGGCCTTGCTGACATTCAAACGAATGAAGACAAGTCAGTGACTTTTACATTCTCAGAAGTTTTGGCCCCATTCACTAAATCAAACGGGGAGTAGCGATGTGGACTAATGAAGTTGAATATATCGCTACAGTAAACGGAATTACCATTGGAACATTCAAAGACATGAATGAAGCTTTGAATGAGGCTACGAGGGCCGCATACAATGGGATTGCAGGAAGAGTTGGAATGAATGACGGCACACCGCCTAAGGTGGTCGAAGTTCGAGAAAACAGAAACTACACCTTAGTAACAAGCAGTAAAATCTATTAATACGAGTATTATTAGTATCCCGAACGTAACAAATAACCCTTAAGGAGGTCATCATGACCGCATCTAACATCACTATCACTCTCGTTAACACTGGTACTACCCGTGCCAATATGTCCGTAGCTATCTCTGGTAACATGAACAACTCTGGTCAGATCACTGTTTCTCGCAAGGGTATCGAAACCCTTCGCAGTGTTCTTGACATGGGCAAGAGCTTCAACGCCCCTGCTGAGAAGGTTGAGACTTCCCTCGTTGCTCGCCTCAAGGGTTTTCCCAATGGCGAGGACGTTCTCAATTACCTCGAAACCAACGGTGTGAGCGTGACTGATTATGTTAATAACGCTGTAAGCACTCTCAATACTGCCAAGATCAAGGAGCCTGTTGGTCGTGCGAAGAAGGGTGATGGTAGCAAGGTAAAGCAGACCAAGTTTGCTATCGCTACTGCGGCCAAGCTTGCTTGCCGTTTCGCTTCTGCCTCCACTGATGGATCTGTCTCCGCTGAAATGCTCCTCAAGGGCTTCACTTCTGCTCTTGAAACTTTCAAGGATCTTGACACGGATACCGTTGTCGCAGCGGCTATGAAGATCGCTGTCGGCAAGGGCGTGGACGAGAACGGAATGGTAAGGCTCAGAGGTTCAAATGACTCTGACGCAGAGTAATTAATTTTTATTGCAAGGCGGGTATTTCTTATTTCTTGCCTCTCGCATTTTAGCTTGTAGTTCAGGAGAGATTGTTCTGTTTTGTGTTTTAGCAATAGCAGACAATCTCTCCTTTACTTCTTCCGTATGTGGCTTACCAGGTATTTTTTTATGAGTCTCTGACATTTTAAGTTTGGTTTCTTCTGAAATTGTTTTACCAAGTTTGCTTTGTCTTACTCGTTCCTTTGCTTCATCTGTCCAAATCCTGGATTTATTTGCTGCTATTACGGCTTGCTTGCCTTCTTCTGATAGAGGTTTAATTTTACCAAGCCTTGCTACCGATGCTCTCTGCCTTTGTTCCTCCGTTAGAGGTTTCTTTTTAAGGCCAAGAGTATTGCCAGCTTTTGGGGCACAATTATAACCTTCTTTATATACCTGTAATTTATCTATGTATTGTTGTTCGTATATCAATAGCTCTGCCTTATCGCAAACTAATAAGATCTCAAAAACAAATAAATCTTTCCCGTATTTGTTCCAGGCTCTTTGTAGTTTTGAATTACAGTGTTTATTAGCAACAAGTTTTTTCTTATGCTCTATCCATCGCCTATTAAAGTTGACAGTTGAGCCTAAATAAATCCTGTTGTTTTTAGTATTTCTGATTTGATATATGCCGGAAGTTTGTGGTAGTGTTGTCATATAATTAATTGTGGTTTTATTCGACTGCGGGAGTCATATATGAACGAAGCACATTTTTATGAAATTTGGATATGGGCAGACGATTGGGAAATAGCTACTACACATATCGGTTCTGCTTTTGCTACCTCTTTTAAAGAGGCTTGTGATAATTTTGCTTTGGTAGACAAAGAGTTTGCGAGACTATATAATGCAGATAATCTTACATACTGGGGTTGTAAATTACATGATAGAAAACCGAGATTGGTATAATGAAGCTTCGTCTATATTCGTCTGCGTGGCACGGCTTCTGACGATGCCGCTGAGTAATTAGAATTAAGTTAGTGATGGCGGGATGAGCCACAGTATTAGGTTCATCCCGCCATCAACTATTTTAAGGAGTTTTACTAATGAGTGTTCTTGAATTACTTGAAAAGAAGACAAAATCTATTATCAAACTGAACGCAATCACAGCTATCGCACCAATTTTGGTAGCGGCTGGTGGTTTTTATGGATACCGTGAAGTTATGGAAGCGGTTAAGTCTCAGAATGAGAAACAGAATCTAGTCCTCGTTGCAATGGAGAAGCAAGGGCTTCCTGGAAAGCTGCTTAAAGTAGTTGACGAGAAGTTAGGAACTAAGGTTCCTGCCGAAACTAAGGTTGAGGTATGTAATACACTATTGATGATGTCAACGGCTAAAAATATTCCGTTACATATCGCAATGGGATTAATCGAAGTAGAGAGTGGCTGGGATATTAGAGCTACCTCAAGTTGTGGAGCCAAGGGTTTGACACAAGTCATGCCAGCAACGGCTAAGCCCTATCTTAGAGTAGAGCGTAGAGCCGCTAATTCAGACGAACTTTACAATCCAGTAACTGCTATCATTGTTGGTCTTAGTTACTTGTCTGATCTACAAGCACAGTATATTGAACTCGGTGTGGCGGAACCAGATAATTTTACATATAGTTTACACAGCTACTTCTGGGGAAATTCTGGGACTATGATTTTGATTGGAAAAAAAGTAGATGCTCGAGTTTCTGTGCCAAATATGGCGTACCCGATGAGAGTTTTTGAGGCAAGCAAAAAGTACAAAGACCTTGGATTTTAGCTGACGAGTTTAGCTTTTCTTTTAACCCAAGCCTGTTAGAAAGGGGTTCTAATGAGCCTGCTAGGTTCTTTGGTAGCATTGAAAGAACAGACACATAAGACACAACTCAATTTTATCAAAGAAGATGGGAACCCATCTACTATTGACCTTCTTAGTAGGATGGAAACTGATTTGGATATCCTGATCAATCGTATTACTACCAAAGAAGCCGAGCGTCTAGCATACCTTAATGGGAACAGGAGTGGATGGCGTGGTTATTGACAATAGTTCTCCGATCAAAGTAAGTTCTCTTAACGAACTACCAACAAGGATACAGAAGGGATTTGAGGCTGCGAAAGTGGCCTCATCTTATTCTGATGGTCCTCTAAAGCGTGAGAGGATGGGAGCCGCTATATTTGCTGGCAGTAGACTCCTATCTATTGGATTCAATCAATATTACAAAAGTAGACCAGACAACAAGTTTATTAAAGTAGTAAACAATAAACTCGTTGAGTATAGAAAGGCTACTCACGCAGAGCAATGCGCTCTTGATAAGATCAAGTATAGCCCAAACTATACAAATAAAAAACTCATTCTTTACATTTACAGAGAAGGAGCAGATGGAATGCCCTCTGCTTCCGCTCCCTGTGAGTTGTGCCAGAGTGTTATCAAACGGTCAGATATTTCCATCGTGAGATTCTTTACTACCGGAGGAGAATATAAAGAGTGGAAAGTAACATAAGAACTAAGTATGGAGGTCTTTTGTACTTTATGGCTAAGCGAAAAGTTAAAGTTGATCCAAACGAACCCCTCGAAATACCTATGGAAAACTTAGATCTCTTTGTTGTCAGGGTGCTTGAAGCACTAGAAGAATCTAAAGATCCATATGCCATTGCCAGTGTTAAAAATATAAAAATTACTCCAGCAAGTAACGAATTATTTTTATTTGTTGGTGTGACAGCAAAGCAAACTAAAACGGAAGCACTATTTGCTTGGACAAGCGCAGTAAACTCTTCGAAAGTGAGCTGGCCAGATGAGACAGAAGCAGACTAAAAAGACTATAGTAGTAAAAATGCAGTTCGATTTAGTTGATTGGAGGGATGATACTTACATCCCAAATTACGAAGAGATAGCATCCACATTAAAGGTTATTTCCATCTTTAAAGGGGAACCGAGCGCTTTTAATAAGGCTCAATCAAAGCTCATAAGCAAGTGGTTAAAAGAGAACTCCGTTGAAAAGTTTATTAATGCTAAAGTGCTCGCTGAAAAACATCAGGCTATGTTCACAGAAGATTGTGAATTAGCTGATGCTATAATGTGGACTAAAAGAATTAACGTGAACCACTAGGAGACAAAATGTCTAATGCAAAGGCTCATCCAAGAGCCTGGGAGGTAACTCTAGCTAAAGTTCTAGATTTCTTTCTAGGGCCTTCTAAGCTTATCGCACTAGTTTATGCAGTAGTTATGCTATTTGCTACTACCATTGTTTGGAGTCAAGTGGGTATTTTATACTTGATAGCTGGAGCTTTACACTACTGCCAGAAAAATAATAACGCTATTTTGGAGGCGGCGAAAAATGACAATAACAGTGGGGAATAATGGCTTTGTGACCATGGTAGACAAGATGGGATCGGATTTGTCCGTTATTAATGCGGCCAGAGTCTCAATGGGTAAGAAGAAGGTGGTGTTCGAGCCGGAAGACGAGAAATTGATCTATTACCTTGCGAAACACGGACATACATGCTATGATGTCCACACTGAGGTTTTTACAAACTTTGGTTGGAAGTTTTGGGGCGAGGTATTGCTAACAGATAAGTTAGCAGCTGTTAATACAGATGGAACTTTTAAGTTTGAGACGCCAAAAAGGCTTGTGGCTGATGATTACTCTGGAAAAATGCTACAAGTTATTCAAGGGCAAGTTGATTTTTGCGTTACACCTAATCATAGGTTGTGGGTAGCAAGAAGGAAAGCTACTTCGTTTCATGATTATGATTTCTTAACCGCAAAAGACTCCTTTGATAAGCAATACAGAGTTAAGACAACAGCTAAATACCAGTCTGAATCAACAGATGGCACATACGATGAGGGCTTTTTATATGGCTTTTTCTTGGGAGATGGTAGTAGAGCCTCTACTAATAGAATTACATTTCACTTGAAAAAAGAAAGAAAACTTGTAGAACTACGGTCAGTATTAACTGCCTTAAATGCCTCATTTACTGAAACTACAACAACCACTGGCGGAACTAAAATTACAGTTATTAATTCAGATTTGTTATTTACGGGAACTTCAAAAACAAAGCAAGTCTGGGATAGTGTATTTGATACCAAATCTACTTTATTTTTAGTTGGCTTGTTTAACGGGCTGTTAGCAACAGATGGTTCTGTTAAACG
>Ga0208613_1000575_pt1 | contig 12154 bp, 9 predicted proteins | sample CryBogmetaGMA6M_FD_184543 | JGI IMG/M metagenome (GOLD analysis project Ga0208613, IMG submission 184543) | Freshwater microbial communities from Crystal Bog, Wisconsin, USA - MA6M (SPAdes) | ecosystem: Environmental > Aquatic > Freshwater > Lake | place: Crystal Bog, Wisconsin, USA | collected... | reverse complement strand
GATGCCGATAAAGGCACCGGTAAGTTTGAGTGGTATTACAACTACAAGAACTCGGAATTCGTCAAGTAAAACAAGAACTGAAATGATATCGCCTTTATTATCAGTTGAGTCTGTGGATTTTTCTTACAGCGGAGACAGGGTTATACTTAATGGTATTAATCTTTCTTTCGAAAAAGGAAAGTTCTATTCTGTCATAGGCAGGAACGGCTCGGGTAAATCCACTCTCGTTAAATTAATCACAGGACTGCTCAAAGATTTTAAAGGTAATGTTTCTTTCGAAGGGAAAAACATATCTTCGTTTCCGTCTAAATATCTTGCACGCAAAATATCATACATTCCTCAGCATAACGTCTTCTTCGATTCTGATATTAAGGTCACAGATTTTCTTGCATTGGGAAGGTATTCGTACAAGCCGTTCTCCCAGTTCCGCAGTACAAAAGATGACGCAGATGTTGTTGATTATGCTCTTGAACTTCTTTCTATAAAAGATCTTGCAGACAAGAACCTCGGCAATATATCGGGCGGAGAAAAGCAGAAGGTGATTATTGCGCTTTCGCTCGTTCAGCTTAACTGTGCCGGTGAACTCGACGGCAAGATGCTCGTTGTGGATGAACCGCTCACTTATTTAGACGTTCATTATCAATTTGATATTTTTAATGTTTTACGTAATTTAAACAGGGAGAAGGGGCTGACGATTGTTACCGTTACCCACGACCTTAATGTCGCAATAAAATACACAGACGAAACGATTCTGCTCGAAAACGGAAGCGTCGTTTCAAAAGGAAATACACTGGATATTATCACTGAAGACACTCTCACAAAGTACTTTATGATAAAGTCGCAGGTTGTTAATTTCGAGAATGAACATCATATTAATTTTATAACAAATTAATAACAACATATATGAACAGAGATTTTAAAAAGATAATACTGCAGGATATGGGTCAGACTAAAAAGCTGATACTTAACCGTCCTGACAAAAGAAACTCGCTCGACGATGAGATGATAAAGGAACTGACAGATGCCGTAAACTTCCTTTCGGAAGATGACGGTACCAAGTCGATTATCATCACAGGCGCAGGCGGAAATTTCTGTTCGGGATTGTTCCTGGACTATCTGCATAAGATTCAGGACTTCGACGTTCTACAGAACAAGAAGGATTCAAGCAACTATAAAAACCTGCTTCTTGCAATCTATGGCTGCAGCAAGCCGACTATCGCAATGGTTGACGGATACGCTCTTGCAGGCGGATGCGGTATTGCGAGTGCGTGTGACTTGATAGTCGCTTCAGACAAAGCTCAGTTCGGCTACACAGAAGTCCGCATAGGATTTATTCCTGCAATCGTTATGATATTCCTTTTAAAGCGTGTGAGCGAAACTCACGCAAAAGATTTACTGCTTACGTCAAAGTTTATAAACGGAACAGAGGCACATAAGATTGGTTTTGTGAACTACGTTGTTGAAGATTATATGCTCGAAAGTTATACAGATAAACTCTGCGAAAGTTTAAACCAGCTTCCGTCGAGTTCTGTAATGCTCACAAAGGAAATGTTCAAGAATATTTCTTCGATGGGATTCGAAGCATCGCTTGAGTATGCTGTGGATATGAACACACTTACACGTATGTCCGAAGACTGCAAGAACGGAATCAAGAAGTTCCTAACTAAGAAGTAATTCAATCGTATAATAATTAAAATTATTTTATAACATAAATAACAATAAAAATGACTGACGCGAAAAAGTATAAAGAGCTGCAATACCTGGACAGGAATGAGTCGCAGTACGGACCGACTCCCAAGTGTTATGACTTTTTAAAGACTGTAACTATTGACGAGCTTTCCTGTTATTCAAGGGACTTTGCCTTTGGAATCAAATCAAGTTTGTCAAAAATGATTGCCGATGAATTCAAACTTCCTGAAAAACAGGTTATCCTTTCTTACGGAAGCGAAGATTTATTAAAACAGATTATACATTACTATCTCGATAGAAAAGAAAAGATTTTAATCCCTAGGGAAGCCTGGTGGTATTATAAGAAGGTTGCCTATGAAGTCGGCGGTTTCAACGTTGAGTATCCTATGGGTAAAGGTTTTGAAGACGGAGTTGCAACATTTACTTACGACGTCGATAAGATGATTGAAATATACGACAGGGAAAAACCAAGGATAGTTTTAATAGCCTCACCGAATAACCCTACAGGAAACAAAATCTCGAAGGATGATTTACACCGCTTCCTCGATGCCTGCCGCGGTGCACTCGTTATGATTGACGAAGCGTACTGGGGATTCGGCTCGATGGAAAACGATTACGTTAAACCGTTCCTCGACGAATTCCCGAACCTTGTTATCTGCAGAACATTCTCAAAGTACTTTGGTCTTGCAGGACTTAGAATCGGTTATGCATTCACGGGTAAGAACCTTGAAGAATTAATGAACTATACAGTAAGGTATTTAGGATTCAACAGATTATCTGAAAAGCTTGGTGCAATTGCTTACAAAGATTTAGACTATTATGAAAAGATTACAAAGATGATGCAGGATGATAAAGAGTATTTCTACAAAGAGTTCTCAAAGATGGATGGATTCACTCCTTATAAGTCTTATGCTAACTTTATGCTCGTAGATATGCCGCACGACATCAGAAAAGATCTGAACAAGTTCTTAAAGGACAGAAATCTTCTGATTAAATTCCTCGATGAAGAAGCATTTAAAACAGAAACAAGAATCACTCTCGGTACAAGGGAACAGAATATGTACTTAATGGATTCTATTAAAGAATTTTTAGCAAAGAAATAATGGTGAACAATAAAGTCGAAGAAAAGAAACCGAACATAGTTCTTTATGTGCTGATTGCGGTGGTGGTTATCGTTGCAGGATATTTTATATATACTATGATTAATGATAAAAAACCTATTGAGCATAAAGTGAATACTGAAAAAGTTGAAAAGCAGAAGGAAACACAGGAGCCTGTGTTCAAGAAGCAGGGCGAACTGGAATTTGTCAACGCTAAAGATAAAAAGGTCATTAAGAAGATTGATGTAGAAATAGCAGATAACGATGCCAAGCGCTCACGTGGACTTATGTTCAGGAAGACAATGGAAGAAGCACAGGGAATGATCTTTGTGTTTGTCACTTCCGAACCACAGTCGTTCTGGATGAAGAACACCGTGCTTTCTCTCGATATTATGTTCGTGAATGAGAACAAAGAGATTGTAAAGATACATAAGAACACAACACCGTTCTCAGAAAAGTCTCTGCCTTCAGATAAGAAATCTATGTACGTTGTTGAAGTAATAGCAGGATTTTCTGATAAGTACGGTGTTAAAGAAGGTGATAAGATTGATTTTAAGATAACTAATTATTGAAGAACAAGAATAAAATAAGGTCTGAATACCTGTTCAGCAGGGAACTAAGCTGGATAGAGTTTAACAAGCGAGTACTGGAAGAGGCTGGAGATAAAACCCAGCCTTTACTCGAAAGGGTAAAATTTCTTTCAATCTTCAGTACGAACCTTGATGAATTCTTTATGATTCGTGTCTCAGGTCTGAAAAGACAGGTCTTCAGCGAAGTTAACGAAACAACTTCCGACGGACTTACCGCTCAGGAACAGCGCGAATTTGTTTATCAGGAACTCTGTCCGCAGGTTAAGGAAGCGTACAGGATTTTTAACGAAGAGATTGTACCTAAACTCGATGAGAACAATATCAGGTTCTATAAGTACAGTGAACTCGATGAAGATGAAAAGGCAAGACTCGATAAGTATTTCGATAATGAGATTTATCCCGTCCTTACTCCAATAGCGATGGACAACGTTCATCCGTTTCCTAATTTGGTCAACAGGACACTTGCATTCGCAATAGTACTTGATGACCCCGATACAGAAGTCAGGGAAGATAAAGTCTCTGTTCTTCAGATACCGGGAAACTTTTCAAGATTCCTTCCGATAGGTAAGGAAAACAGTAATCAGTATATTTTACTCGAAGATGTTATTGAAGCCAACGCAAGCAAGTTATTCCAGGGAATGGAAATCACAGATTGTTATGCTTTTCGTATAACAAGGAATGCCGACCTTGAACTCGAAGAGGAAGAAGCAGGCGATCTGCTCACACTCATCGAAGAGGAAGTTAAGAAAAGAAGACTCGGAGTTATCGTCCGCCTTGAAGTGGAAGAAAAGATTCCCGATAAAATTCTGAACTTTCTTATCGATGACCTTGAACTCGATAACACTGAAGTATATAAAGTTGACGGTCCTATTAACCTTGGTGATTTATTGTATTTATACAGAATTGATAAGCGTGCATTAAAAGACGAAGGTTATATGCCGAGAATCTCATCTTTCTTCCTCGAAGAAGAAGATTTCTTTAAGGCAATCAGGAAACGCGATATTATGCTTCACCATCCGTTCTATTCCTTCTCGTCGGTAACAGAGTTTATCGCACAGGCAGCAGAGGATAAGAACGTCTATGCAATAAAGATGATTCTCTACAGAACCAGCGGTGATTCACCGATAATTAAATCACTGATTCACGCCGCAGAAAACGGCAAGCAGGTAACGGCTGTCGTTGAACTTAAAGCAAGGTTTGATGAAGAGAATAATATTATCTGGGCAAAGAAACTTGAGAACGCAGGAGTACACGTCGTGTACGGAATATCAGGATTAAAGACTCACTGCAAACTTTTGCTCGTAGTCAGAAAAGAATCCGGCAAGATGACAAGGTATCTGCATTTAAGCACGGGTAACTATAATCCGATTACTTCAAGAATTTATACCGATCTTGGCCTCTTCACCTGCAACGAAGATTTCTGCAAGGACGCATCAGATTTATTTAACTATCTTACTGGACACTCAAAACAGAAAACGTATAACAAACTTCTTGTCGCTCCATACACGATGAGAAAGTCTCTGATTGGTTTTATCGATAACGAGATTGAAAGTCACAAAGCTAACGCTAACGGACATATTATTATCAAAGCAAATTCACTCGTTGATGATAAATTTATCTTTAAACTTTTCCAGGCTTCAAACGCAGGAGTAAAGATTGATTTAATCGTAAGAGGAATCTGCAGACTCCGCCCCGGTATTAAAGGAATCAGTGAGAACATTCGTGTAATAAGTGTGGTAGGAAGATTTCTTGAACACAGCAGAATATATTATTTCTACAATAACGGAAAACCCGTAATCTATTCTGGCTCTGCTGATATTATGCAGAGGAATTTTGACCGCCGCGTTGAAATGCTCTATCCTATCGATCATCCGAAAATCAAGGAAGACCTCGAAGAGATTTTATGCCTGTACCTGAAGGATAACGTTAAAGCGAGGGTGCTGAACAGCGATGGAATTTACACAAAGATTGAAGTCCCTGAGAATGAAAAGGGAGAGAAAGAATATTTTAACGCACAGGAGTATTTTGTTACTCAGGTTAAGAAGAAGTCTCTTGTTGAATCAAAGAAAGAATACAAGAAAAGAATAAAGAAATTAAAACAGAGAAAAATAGTACAATGAAAAAAGGACAGGGTATTTAATCTATGAGTTGGTATTCAGAATATAAAAGTTCTTTAAAGGGTTATGATGTCGAGGAATTGCTTGATATCTTCTTCTACAGACCAATGTCATTCCTGTTCGTAAAGTTAATCTATTCAACTGACATTACTCCCAACCAGATATCAATCGTTTCAATGTTGTTCGGAATTCTTACGGGCGTTATGTTTGGATTCGGAACACACCAGTTCTTTGTATTCGGTGCTATCGCATTACTGATTTCCAACGTTCTTGATTGTGCAGACGGACAACTTGCCAGACTTAAAAAGAACGGTACGGGTATCGGCAGAATTATTGACGGATTTATAGATTACATAACGGGCTTATCAATCTATGTAGGTATCGGAATAGGTCTTAGCATTGCAACGGGCGATTATCTTTATGTGTGGGTTATTACTGCTATAGGAGGTTTCTCAAGAGTACTGCAGAATATGATGTTCGATAATTTCCGTAACAGGTATCTTGCAAACGTATACGACAAAGGTTCAAATCTTGACAAGGAAATAGAAGAGTACTCACGTCTTAAAAGAATTATAGATAAAACAAAAGGACGCTATGTAGAAAAGTTTCTTGTTAACATATACATCAAGTATGCATCGGTACAGAACAAAACTGCAAAAGATGAAAAGATGAACGTCTCCTCTGAGGTTTATAAGAACAAGAATATTATGTTACTCAGGGCATGGAGCTGGATTGGTTCAACTACTCATTTAACAGCAGTTATGATTGCGTGTGTTCTTAACCGTGTTGATTTGTACTTATGGGTTACTTTTACGCTTGGCAACCTTCTGTTAATCTCTTTTTACATCATTCAAAAGAAAGTTTTAAACGATTTATCTAAATAATATATGCAGGCAATTATTCTGGCGGCAGGTCTCGCTAAAAGATTAAGACCATTAACCGACACTACTCCGAAATGTTTGCTCGATGTTGCAGGCAGGAACCTGCTGCACAGGACTATGGACAATGTTATTTCTAACGGCATTACAGACTTTGTATTCGTTACGGGGTACAGGGAAAATATGATTAAGGATTATTTAAAGGCCAATTTTTCGAACGTTAAAATAGATTTTCTGACTAACGCTGATTACGCTAACAATAATAATTCTTATTCTCTCTGGATGACTAAGGATTTAATTAAAGATGATTTTATACTTCTCGACAGTGACATTCTTTTCAATGCCGGGATAATAACTAAACTGCTTGCAGATACAAATGATAACGCAGCAGCGGTTAACCTGAAAGTGAAACTTGACGAAGAGCAGATTAAAGTTACTCTCGATGCCGAAAACAGAATCCTGAGAATGGCTAAAGATGTACCGCTTAATGAAGCAAGGGGTGAGTCAATAGGTATAGAAAAGTTCTCAAAGAGTTTTGGTAAAGAAATATTTGATATACTCGACAGAAAGATATTAAAGGAAAATAACGTTAATGAATTTTATGAAAAGACGTTCGAAGAAGTAATAGCCCGCAATGACGCGAGGAACAGTATATATTGTGTAGATGTTTCAGATTATGAGTGCATTGAGATAGATACTGTTGAAGATTACTATAAGGCACAAAACGAATTTAAACACTTAAAACATTGAATAATTACAGAAGAGGTTTAGGCGGGTTTAGTATGTTTCCGCCTGTTATAAAGTACCTGTTGATTTCGAACATCGCAGTGTTTCTGCTGCAGTACTTCTTCCTTGGAATGCTGAAGTCTGGTAATACTGCACTTGGAGATTTATTCGTTAAAAACTTTGCATTGTTTACAATCAACTCTCCGTTCTTTAAACCATGGCAAGTATTTACCTATCAGTATTTACACGGAGGATTTTCTCACCTGTTCTTTAATATGTTTGCACTCTGGATGTTCGGAATGGAACTGGAAAACCTCTGGGGTTCAAAAACATTCTTCATATATTATACGGTTTGCGGTGTTGGAGCAGGTCTTGCAAATATATTGATTGCACCACTCTTTACTACTATGGCACCTAACGTTCCGACAGTAGGTGCATCGGGTTCTATCTACGGAGTGCTTATCGCATTCGGAATGATATTTCCGAACAGGCTTATATACATTTACTTTATGCTTCCGATAAAAGCAAAATATCTTGTTGTTATATATATTTTAGTAGAGGTCTTTGCTGTTGCTTCTCAGTCCGGACCGGGTATAGCCCACTTTGCGCACCTTGGCGGTGGTGTTGTTGGATTCCTCTATGTTTATTTCATAATGAACAAAGGTAAACCAATGCAGTTCAAAGACCAGAACAAAACATCTAATGTTTTCGATAACTTCAAGGATATGTTCGAAAAGAAGAAAGAAGAAGAACCGCCTGTGTATAAACGTCCCGCAAACATTTATGATGCAAACTTTGAAGATATGACAAACAGTAAGTATGAAGATGATATGAGAAGGAATGAAAAGGAAACAGTGGCAAAGATTGATGCCATTCTTGATAAGTTAAGCGCTAACGGATACGGAAGCCTTACTGATGAAGAGAAAAGAATATTATTCCAGGAGAGTAAGAAGTTAAGATGATTCTGCCGAAACCTGTTTATCAGAGATTCAAGACAAGAGTCGTGAACATAGGAGATTTGCCTCTCGGAGGAGACAACCCAATCCGTTTGCAGTCTATGACTACAACCGATTCTATGGACACAATCGCAACCGTCGAACAGTCAATCAGAATAATCGAAGCAGGCGGGGAATACGTTCGCATTACTGCACCAAGCATTAAAGAAGCAAACAACCTTCTTGAAATCAAAAATGAATTACGTAAGAGGGGATACAAAGCCCCGCTTATTGCCGATATACACTTCACTCCCAATGCCGCTGAAATAGCAGCACGAATCGTTGAGAAGGTAAGAGTCAATCCGGGTAACTATGCAGATAAGAAGAAGTTTGAAACGATTGAGTACACTGATAATGAATATTCAGGAGAACTCGAAAGAATAAGGAATAAGTTTATACCTTTAATAAAAATCTGCAAAGAATACGGCACGGCAATGCGTATAGGTACAAACCACGGTTCTTTGTCGGACAGGATTATGAGCAGGTTTGGTGATACTCCCGAAGGTATGGTCGAATCTGCAATGGAGTTTCTGAGAATCTGTGAGGGTGAGAACTACTACAACATAGTTCTTTCAATGAAGTCAAGTAATCCGCAGGTAATGGTTCAGGCATATCGTATGCTCGTTAAGCAGATGATGAATGAAAGTATGAATTATCCTTTTCATCTGGGAGTAACAGAAGCAGGTGACGGGGAAGACGGACGCATTAAATCATCACTCGGAATCGGTACACTGCTCGAAGAAGGACTCGGCGACACGGTCAGGGTTTCTCTGACTGAAGAACCCGAGTATGAAATACCTGTCTGTAAAACTCTTGTAGAAAGATACAGTGATTTCTCAAAATCATTAACTGATACATTTAAGTTTTCCGAAACAATTAATCCGTTCGCTTATTCAAGACGCGAAAGTTCTTCAATGAATAACATTGGCGGTAAGAACGTACCCGTAGTTGTATTTGATGCGAACGATGAAATCATAAAGTCTCACGAAGCACTTCGCGAAGTCGGATACTATTACAGTGAATCTCTCGATAAGTGGAACATCGGTGACATGGCTCCTGATTATATTTACCTTGGTTCAAGGAACCTCGGTTATAGTCTGCCGGGTACACTTAAGAAAATATTCGATTATGCTTTCTTGAACACGCGTGAAGACAAATCGGATTCTTTACCATTGCTGAATACATCTGAATATCTTGCTCTGGACAACTTAAACTTCAATAAATTCTTAGAGATTAACAATCTGTCAGATGAAATACTTAAAAAGATATCATCTGATAAGAATCTTACACTAATAATTAACACAAAAGATTCTCTTTCTTACAGAAGCATCAGAGACTTTGCTGAAAAGTCAATCTCCGATAAAATCGATTGCCCTGTTATAATAAAACGTAATTATGATAATCTTTCCGAAGATAAGTTTATGGTTTATCCCGCAACTGATGTCGGGGGACTACTGATTGACGGCTTCGGTGACGGTATCTGGCTTGAGTCAAACACAGTATCAAAGAAAGTAATTAACAGTATTTCATTCGGAATACTTCAGGCATCAAGAACCCGTATATCCAAAACAGAATACATTTCCTGTCCATCCTGCGGCAGAACACTTTTCGATTTACAGGAAACGACTGCAAAGGTTCGCGAGAAAACAAGCCACCTCAAAGGTCTGAAGATTGCAATTATGGGCTGTATCGTAAACGGTCCCGGCGAAATGGCAGATGCAGATTACGGATACGTGGGAAGTGGTGTTGGAAAAATAACACTGTACAAAGGCAAGGAGGTTATACGAAGAAGCATCGACTCAGAAACAGCAGTAGAAGAACTTATAAACCTCATCAAAGAAAACAACGACTGGGTTAATCCCGAATAATAATTTAAATCAATCTATATGAAAGCTTTAATCATACACGCACATCCCGAAGAAAAGTCTTTTTGTTCTGCGCTTAAGAACACTGCAGTGGAATTCTTTTCTTCCAACGGAAATGAAGTAAAGGTGTCAGACCTTTATAAGATGGGATTCAACCCTGTTGGAGGTAAAGAAGATTTTAAAGAAGCGGATAATACAGATTTCTTTAAGTATCAGCTTGAACAGGCAAACGCAGTCACTAAGGATTTATTTACTGATGATATCAAAGCAGAGATGGAGAAGTTTCTATGGGCGGATGTTGTGATATTCAATTTCCCACTCTGGTGGTTTTCCGTACCGGCTATAATGAAAGGCTGGGTTGACCGTGTATTTGCCATGGGTTTCTGTTACGGGGCAGGCAAGGGTGTTTATGAAAACGGCACGTTCAGGGATAAGACATCTTTTCTGTGTCTGACAACAGGCGGACCCGAGCAGTCATATCAGGAAGGTGTATTCAACGGTGACATTAATAAAATCCTCTTTCACGTTAATCACGGAATGCTTCACTTTGTAGGGATGAAAGTTCTTCCGCAGTTTGTCTGTTATGGTGCTGCAAGGATTACAGATGAAGAAAGAAAGTCAAAGCTCGAGGAATACAAATCTTATCTTGCTACCATTAATACTACCAAACCAATTTTCGAATAATAAAGAAGGGCTGCCATATTAATGGCAGCCCTTCTTTTAAAGCTTAACCTTCTTATTTTATAACCGACATTCTCTTTACATCTGAGAATCCGTTTACTTCCATCTTATAGAAATAAACACCTGAAGATAAATTCTTTGCGTCAAATTTGTAATTGTAGTTTCCGGGATTCATTTCCTGAGACACTAAAGTTGATACTTCTCTTCCGAGTATATCAAATACTTTAATACTAACCAAACCTGCTTTTGATATTGAGAAATTAATGTTTGTTGTCGGATTGAACGGATTCGGATAGTTCTGTGATAATTTATAAGATGCAGGAGTCTGTGATTCATTGTTACCTGTTTTTGTGAGCAAAAATCTGTTCCAGTAAACCTTTCTTCCTGCGCCGCTTCCACCGACCCATGCTGTCCCTACGTCTGCACCACCTACTTCAATAATAATTGGTTTGTAATTCCTTGTAGACCAGTTCGGATAGTATTGCGATATTTGCGACAAACCGTAGAATGTTTGCGGAGTACCTGCAACTGCATACTTGTACATAAGTTTATCTGTAAGGTTTGTTGCTCCGCCCGACTGTAAACTGTCGCTGTAATAAATAAAATCACAATATTTCGTTGTCGTTCCGCTAATTCCTATATTAAAATAATATTCATCTGTGTTCGGATTTCCAGCTGCGAGGAAAGGTGCACTGTATGTTACACCATTGTCTGTGCTTGTCATACATTTAATATCGATTGCACCTGAATATCCTTCTGTGTAATAAAACCAGACATTACTGTTCGCTGCTATTACATCAAACTCATTACGAAAAGCCAGAGAATCTGTCATAGTCGTAAAACTAATAGATCCTATTGTACCGGGAGCCGTTTCTCTGTATTTTGCAACACGGAGCATTGATCTTTCAGGCACGGGATTCAGATATCCTCTGTAAACCGCAAATAAGGTATCAGATGTTACAGACATATTCATTCTCACGTTTTTACTGAGTGATGCAACATATCCTGTATTTTGCCAGGTCATTCCGAAATCTGTAGAACCCCATCTCCTTAATCCACCTGATTCTGTTGTAATCCAAAGATAAACAGAATTTGTAGAACTTTTAACTACGTCAAAATCATTTACATTAAGTGAGTCGAAAGCTTTCATTGCATTTGTCATGATATTCCATCTGTAAACCTGTGTACCGTAAGTGAACCAACAAAGGACAGAATCATTGCTCATTGCAAGCATTTTAAGACGCGGGAAATTAATTCTGTTGGTAATTGAGTTTGGATGAGTTGTCCAGGTATTTCCCTGGTCGGTTGACTTGCGGATAATCAGTCCTGATGTTGTTGACAACGTATCATTTATTGCAATGTATATAGTTCCGTTTGGTGTAGAAACACCTGCCATCGGACCTATTGGTTCAAAATTAAGAATTAATGCGTTTGCGCCCCAGTCACCGCCTCCGCTTGGGTTTGGCTGGAGCCCTGTTCCTACCTGTAATTCCTGCGAGTACAGGAATAGTGG
>Ga0208613_1000572_pt1 | contig 12186 bp, 8 predicted proteins | sample CryBogmetaGMA6M_FD_184543 | JGI IMG/M metagenome (GOLD analysis project Ga0208613, IMG submission 184543) | Freshwater microbial communities from Crystal Bog, Wisconsin, USA - MA6M (SPAdes) | ecosystem: Environmental > Aquatic > Freshwater > Lake | place: Crystal Bog, Wisconsin, USA | collected... | reverse complement strand
ATATTTGGAAGGTCGACATCAGTTGAGTTAGCGTTTGGCGAGGTTGAAAAAAACTAGCTGAAATTGTGAATGGCTGTAGCAAAATTTAAGTAATAAATGAATCCCTGTTTTTACAAGACAGGGATTTTTGTGTCTACGGGGAGCTGAAAAGCGAATGAACCCAATTTGGAGCAAAAAATGGCTAAAAAAATAACCGCTTACATAAAGTTGCAGGTAAAAGCGGGTGAAGCAAATCCAAGTCCACCAGTAGGGCCGGCATTAGGTCAGCGTGGTGTGAACATTATGGAGTTTTGTAAAGCATTTAATGCTAAAACTCAGGACGTTGAAAAAGGATTACCTTTGCCAGTTGTTATCACAGTTTATAGTGATCGTAGCTTTACCTTTATAACTAAAACACCTCCGGCATCAATTTTGTTGAAAAAAGCAGTTGGTATAAAAAGCGGTAGTAGCAATCCTAATACAAAAAAAGTAGGTACTGTTACTTTAGCTCAACTTGAAGAAATAGCGAAAACAAAAATGGAAGATTTGAATGCTGCAAATTTAGATGCAGCAATTAAAACAGTTGCAGGTAGTGCGCGAAGCATGGGCTTGTACGTGGAGGGATTATAATGGCTAAGTTATCAAAAAAAGCAAAGTTAGTAAAAAGTAAAGTCGATAGAACTAAGCAATATTCAATCACTGAAGCAGTTCAAATACTAAAAGAGCTAAGCACTTCAAAATTTAATGAGGCTGTTGATGTCAGTGTCAATTTAGGTGTAGATCCAAGAAAGTCGGATCAAAATGTACGTGGTGCAACTGTTCTCCCAAATGGAACGGGTAAAACTGTACGAGTAGCTGTATTTACGCAAGGACCTAATGTTGATGCGGCATTAGCAGCAGGTGCAGATATCGTAGGTATGGATGATTTAGGCGACTTGGTAAAAAAAGGCGAAATGAATTTTGATGTTGTCATTGCTTCTCCTGATGCTATGAGAGTAGTGGGGCAGTTGGGTCAAATATTGGGTCCAAGAGGTTTAATGCCTAATCCTAAAGTAGGCACTGTTACAACTGACGTTGCAACAGCAGTCAAAAATGCAAAATCCGGCCAAGTTCGTTATAGAACAGATAAGGGTGGCATTATACATTGTACTCTGGGTAAGGTTGCATTTGAACCGTCGGCCATTCAAGAAAACTTAGAAGCTTTACTATCAGATTTGCGCAAGGCTAAGCCGACAGCTGCAAAGGGTGTTTATATTAAAAAAATAACCTTGTCTTCAACAATGGGACCTGGTTTATGGTTAGACGCAACTAGTCTTGCAAACTAACAAAATACTTTGGGTTGCCGTTTAACGGCGGTAACCGTCAAAGACCGCAGGGGTTGAGAAACTTAATTATCCTGCGTAGGCGGAAAATGAAGCCTGATAAAGGTGAATTAAGCTGTATAAGGGGCATTCGTAAGAATGTGTTTAATAACTCTGGTGAATATCCAGAAAAATGGAGCTAAGCTGTGGCACTAAATTTAGATGGCAAAAAAGCTGTCGTAGAAGAAGTAGCTCAATACGCCGCAAAAGCACACTCTGCCGTTGCTGCGGAATATCGCGGATTAACTGTAACGGAATTAACTACGTTACGTAAAACGGCTAGGGAAACAGGTGTTTATCTTCGCGTTGTTAAAAATACATTAGCAAAACGAGCTGTTTCAGGAACTGAATTTGAATGTATGCAAAGTGGACTGGTTGGTCCATTATTGATTGCTTTTTCAATGGAAGATCCTGGATCTGCAGGCCGATTGATAAGTGATTTTGCTAAAACACATGATAAATTAATTACTAAGATTGTCGCGATCGGTGGTCAGGCTTATGATGGATCTGAATTAGCAAGGCTGGCTAGTCTGCCTACACGTGATCAAGGTATTAGTATGTTAATGTCAGTCATTAAGGCTCCTGTAGAGAAGCTTGCCCGTACTTTGGCGGCACTTAAAGAGCAAAAGCAAGAAGCTGCATAATCACGAGCTATATTACCTAGTTTAAAACCAAATTATTTTAGAGGAATACATAATGGCGATTTCACAAGCCGATATCATAGAAGCGGTTGGAAACATGACCGTACTGGAGATTGTTGATTTAATTTCAGCATTCGAAGAAAAATTCGGCGTATCTGCAGCTGCTGCAGTAGCTGCAGCACCAGCCGCCGCCGCAGCAGTAGTTGAAGAACAAACTGAATTTGATGTAATTTTAACATCATTCGGCGAAAATAAAGTTTCTGTAATTAAAACAGTGCGTGGCATTACTGGTTTAGGATTAAAAGAAGCTAAAGACGCGGTTGAAGGCGTTCCAACAGTTCTTAAAGAAGGTATTCCTAAAGCAGAAGCAGAAGAGATTAAAAAACAGCTTGCTGAAGCTGGCGCAACTGTCGAAATTAAGTAATTATAATTTTGACAAAACAAAAGAGGCGCAAATTTCGCGACTCTATTTAAAGTATGGCTGGTGACTAGTGTCATCGGCCTTTTACTGCTTGTAACTAATACACAGTGAAATAATTCATGACGAAAAGGTTTGGAAGCGATATGTCCTACTCTTTTACCGAAAAAAAGCGTATTCGAAACAACTTTGGGAAAAGTACAGAGGTACTTGAGGTTCCCTATCTTTTAGCGACTCAAATAAACTCATATGCTAGTTTTTTACAGTCTGGCGTTTCGCCTGATAAGCGTGCGGTAATAGGATTGCACGCAGCATTTTCGAGTGTGTTTCCTATAGAAAGCCACTCTGGTTATGCTGTGCTGGAATACGTTAGATATAGATTGGGTGAGCCAACATTCGATGTAAGAGAATGTCAACAGCGGGGTGCGACCTACGCTGCTCCATTACGTGTTTTAGTGCGCTTAGTTATTTACGATAAGGAAGCATCTGCAAATGCTAAAATAGTAAAAGACATTCGTGAACAAGAAGTTTATATGGGTGAATTACCCTTAATGACTGATAACGGAACTTTTGTAATTAATGGTACGGAACGTGTCATTGTTTCTCAGTTGCATCGTTCGCCAGGTGTGTTTTTTGATCATGATAAAGGTAAAACCCATTCTTCTGGTAAGCTTTTATTTAATGCTCGGGTTATCCCTTATAGAGGATCGTGGCTTGATTTTGAGTTTGATCACAAAGATTGTGTCTATGTACGGATTGATCGTCGTAGAAAGATTCCAGCAACTATACTACTTAGAGCTTTAGGGTACGATAACGAAGAAATGATTAACATTTTCTTCGAAACCAACAAATTTACCTTAAGTGCTGAAAAATGTTTATTTCACATAGTACCCGAGAGAATGCGTGGAGAGATTTCAGCATTCGATATTAAACATAATGGACAGGTATTGGTAGAAGAAGGCCGACGTATTACTGCCAAACATATCAGGGAAATGAATAAAACAGAGTTGAGCCAAGTTGAAGTGCCCAGAGAGTACTTGGTTGGTAAAATTCTAGGGCATAATTTGATTGATCAAAGTACGGGAGAGTTGGTTGCAAATGTAAATGATGAATTGACTCAGACTTTGATAGAGCGATGTATAGAAAGCGGTATTACTGAGGTCAATACGTTATTTGTAAATGATTTAGATAATGGTGCATATATCAGCAATGCAATGCGGTTGGATACAACCACTAATGCATTAGAAGCGCTTGTCGAAATTTATCGCATGATGCGACCTGGTGAGCCTCCAACAAAAGAGTCCGCAGAAAACCTTTTTCAAAACTTATTTTTTACTGATGATAGGTATGACTTATCAACAGTAGGCAGAATGAAATTTAATCGCCGGTTGGGGCGCGAAGAAGCAATAGGCTCTGGAACGTTAACTAAGGAAGATATTATTGATGTTGTAAAAGAGTTGATATCAATTCGTAACGGAAATGGAACGGTTGATGATATTGATCATCTAGGTAACAGACGTGTACGCTCAGTTGGTGAAATGATTGAGAACCAATTCAGAGTGGGTTTAGTAAGAGTAGAACGCGCAGTTAAAGAGCGTTTAACCCTAGCTGATTCAGAAGGATTAATGCCTCAAGAAATTATAAATGCTAAGCCGGTGTCTGCAGCAGTAAAGGAGTTTTTTGGTTCAAGTCAACTGTCTCAGTTTATGGATCAAAATAATCCATTATCACAAGTAACACATAAACGTCGTGTTTCTGCTTTAGGGCCAGGGGGGTTAGCTAGAGAAAGAGCAGGGTTTGAAGTTCGTGATGTACATGCAACTCATTACGGACGTGTTTGTCCTATTGAGACACCTGAAGGTCCAAATATTGGGTTGATAAATTCACTATCAGTTTACGCGCGTACTAATGGATATGGTTTCCTTGAGACCCCGTATAGAAAAGTAATTAATGGAGTGGTAACTGAACAGGTTGATTATCTTTCAGCGATAGAAGAAGGTGAGTTTGTTATTGCTCAAGCGAGTGTTGCGGTTGCTGAAAATGGTAAGCTTGTTGATGGATTAGTATCTTGTCGCCATAAAGATGAATTCGCTTTGGCTATGTCTGATACTGTTCAGTATATGGATGTCTCCTCTAAGCAAATCGTATCTGTAGCTGCTTCAATAATCCCGTTTCTTGAGCATGATGACGCGAACCGCGCTCTTATGGGTTCCAATATGCAGCGTCAAGCAGTGCCAACATTGAAAGCTGAGAAGCCTCTGGTTGGGACTGGTATGGAACGTATTGTTGCGAAGGACTCAGGCGTAACGGTTGTGGCTGCTCGGGGAGGCAGTATAGAAGCGGTTGATGCTGCTAGAATAGTGGTGCGCGTTAATGATACCGAGACTGAAACAGGTGCTCCTGGTGTTGATATTTACAATTTGACCAAGTATACGCGTTCAAATCAGAACACCTGCATTAATCAAAAACCACTTGTGAAGCCAGGTGATATAGTCAGTGCGGGTGATATTTTGGCTGATGGTCCATCTACAGATATGGGTGAGTTGGCATTAGGCCAAAACATGCTGGTTGCTTTTATGCCTTGGAATGGATATAACTTTGAAGACTCAATTCTTGTATCAGAGCGAGTAGTAAAAGAAGATCGCTTTACTACCATTCACATTGAAGAGAAGACTTGTGTTGCTAGGGATACTAAACATAGTCCTGAAGAAATTACAGCAGATATTCCTAACGTTAGTGAAGAAGCACTGTCGAAACTAGATGCGTCCGGTATTGTTTATGTTGGTGCAGAAGTAAAAGGTGGCGATATTTTGGTAGGAAAAGTTACACCTAAGGGTGAAACTCAGTTAACACCAGAAGAAAAATTACTACGTGCAATTTTTGGTGAAAAGGCTGCAGACGTAAAAGATACTTCGTTGCGAGTGCCAGGCAGTATTGAAGGTACAGTTATTGATGTTCAAGTTTTTACTCGTGATGGGGTAAAGAAAGATCAACGAGCCTTGGATATTGAACAGGAAGAAATTAAACGGTATAGAAAGGATCTTGATGATCAATTAAAGATTCTTGAGGAGGATATTTTCGCTCGTGTCGCTAGATTGCTCGTAGGTAAAGTCGCGCAGTCAGGTCCAAGCGGACATAGGGCTGGAGAGGCAGTCACTCAGGAATATTTGAACAGCCTGAGGCATTCTGAATGGCTAAAAATAAAGATGAAAGACGAAGATATAAATCTTCAACTGGAAGCTGTAATTAGTCAGATTGAGCAGCAGCGAAAAGATTTTGATGAGAAATTTGAAATCAAACGTAAAAAGATTACGATGGGTGATGATTTAGCGCCAGGAGTTCTAAAGATGGTCAAAGTTTATTTGGCTGTTAAGCGCCGTATTCAACCGGGAGATAAAATGGCCGGTCGTCATGGAAATAAAGGTGTTATTTCGATGATTAGACCTATTGAAGATATGCCTTATACAGCTGATGGTAATCCAGTTGATATCGTTTTAAACCCCTTGGGTGTTCCTTCGCGGATGAATGTGGGTCAGGTTTTGGAAACGCATTTAGGATGGGCTGCAAAAGGCTTGGGTATAAAGATTGGTAAGATGCTTGAAGCCAAGTATGAGGCAGAAAAGGAAAAAGTGACGGCTATTAGAGAGTACCTCGACAAAATATACAATAGCAGCGGCCGCAAAGAAGATTTGGATTCATTTACAGATCAGGAAATTCTTGAAATGGCGACCAATCTTGTGAGTGGTGTTCCGATGGCTACGCCAGTATTCGATGGTGCAAGTGAAGAAGAAATTCGCACTATGTTAAAACTGGCTGATTTGCCTGAGCATGGTCAAATTACGCTATACGATGGTTTGACTGGGGAGCCATTTGAGCGGGAAGTAACCGTGGGTTATATGTACATGTTGAAGTTGAATCATTTGGTTGATGATAAGATGCACGCGAGATCAACAGGTCCATATAGCTTAGTAACACAACAGCCATTAGGTGGAAAGGCTCAGTTTGGTGGTCAACGATTTGGAGAGATGGAAGTATGGGCCTTAGAAGCTTATGGCGCGGCTTATACTTTGCAAGAAATGCTCACTGTTAAATCGGATGACGTGACCGGTAGAACGAGAATGTATAAAAATATAGTCGATGGCGATCATAAAATGGAAGCAGGAATGCCTGAATCATTTAATGTTTTAATTAAAGAAATTCGTTCATTGGCAGTAAATATAGAGTTGCAGCGAGAATAAAAATGCAGAATATAAGTGTCGCTTTAAGCGACATTTATATTTATTAATTCCGTGCCAAATAAAGCCGCTGTATATTGACGGTAAATACCTATATTTGCAGAGTAAAGATGCAAGCATGTGTCTAAGTCTGTTCTGGATAATGCCAGAAACTATTTAAAGAGGATAAGCTCTTGAAAGATCTAATGAATTTTTTAAAACGTCAAGGTCGTGCAGATGATTTTGACGGAATCAGTATTGGTTTAGCTTCACCTGATATGATACGTTCTTGGTCATATGGCGAAGTAAAGAAACCTGAAACGATCAATTATCGTACGTTTAAGCCAGAGAGAGACGGGCTTTTTTGCGCCAAAATATTCGGTCCTGTTAGCGACTATGAATGTCTTTGTGGTAAGTATAAAAGGCTTAAGCATCGCGGCGTAATTTGTGAAAAATGTGGTGTAGAGGTAACTTTATCTAAAGTGCGTCGTGAAAGAATGGGGCATATAGATTTAGCTAGTCCTGTTGCACATATTTGGTTTTTAAAGTCATTGCCATCCAGAATAGCATTGTTATTAGATATGACTTTGCGCGAGATTGAGCGGGTCTTATATTTTGAATCATTCGTTATTTTAGATCCTGGAATGACTCCCTTAGAAAAGGGGCAATTGCTGACGGATGATGAATATTTAGATGCAGTTGATATGCACGGAGATGATTTTGTAGCTAAGATGGGTGCTGAAGCTATCTATGATCTTCTAAAGGCTATTGACTTAAAAGAGCAGGTTGAGATTTTACGGGAAGAAATTAATTCAACTAGTTCTGAAACAAAAATAAAGAAATATTCAAAACGTCTTAAGGTAATGGATGCTTTGTTGAGTTCAAAGAATCGTCCAGAGTGGATGATTCTTAAAGTTCTCCCTGTATTACCGCCTGAGTTGAGACCTTTAGTACCTTTAGATGGTGGGCGTTTTGCTACGTCAGATTTAAATGATTTATACCGTCGAGTGATTAACAGAAATAATCGTTTAAATCGACTATTAGACCTCAATGCGCCCGATATTATTGTAAGAAATGAAAAGCGTATGTTGCAGGAGTCTGTTGATGCGTTACTGGATAATGGGCGTCGTGGTAGAGCTATAACGGGTACTAATAGACGACCGCTTAAGTCGCTTGCGGATATGATTAAGGGTAAGCAAGGCCGTTTCCGCCAGAATTTACTAGGTAAGCGTGTTGATTATTCAGGTCGGTCAGTGATTGTGGTGGGACCAACGTTGAGATTACATCAATGTGGTTTACCTAAAAAAATGGCTCTAGAATTGTTTAAGCCATTTATCTTTAGCAAATTGCAGTTAAGAGGATTAGCTACAACCATAAAAGCGGCAAAGAAGATGGTTGAGAGAGAAGGTCCAGAGGTTTGGGATATTCTTGAAGAAGTCATTCGTGAGCATCCAATTCTATTAAATCGAGCTCCAACTCTACATAGGTTAGGTATCCAGGCATTTGAGCCGACCCTGATAGAAGGTAAGGCAATCCAACTGCATCCATTAGTATGTAGTGCGTTCAACGCGGATTTTGACGGTGATCAGATGGCCGTTCATATTCCGTTGTCAATTGAGGCGCAGTTAGAAGCTAGAACTTTGATGATGGCTACTAATAATATTTTATCGCCTGCAAACGGTGAGCCTGTTATTAATCCTTCTCAAGACGTGGTCTTGGGTCTATATTACATCAGTCGTGAAAAGATTAATGCTAAGGGTGATGGTAATATTTTTGGTAGTGTAGGAGAGATCCATAAAGCGCTTTTGGCTAAATCTGTTGAGTTGCAGTCAAAAATTCAATTGCGAATTACTGAAAAAATAGTAAACGCTCAAGGTGAGCTTGAAGATAAAACCCATAGGGTTGAGACAACAGTGGGTAGAGCATTAATTTGGGAAGTTGTTCCTGAGCGGATGCCGTACGAGTTGGTTAACTGTGATATGACTAAAAAGAACATATCCAGATTAATTAATTATAGTTATAGGCATTTGGGTAACAAAGATACTGTTGTTTTAGCTGATCAGTTGATGTATTTAGGTTTTAGGTACGCAACGATTTCAGGTGTGTCTTTTGGTATTGAAGATATGGCAATCCCTGCTAAAAAAGTAGATATTATTAACGCTGCTGATAGAGAAGTGAATGAGATTCAAACTCAATATGCATCTGGATTAGTTACGGATGGGGAGCGCTATAACAAAGTAGTTGATATCTGGTCGCATGCAAATGATCAAGTAGCTAAAGTGATGATGGATGGCTTAGGTGAAGAAACGGTTATTGATGCGAATGGGAATGCAGTTAAGCAAAAATCATTTAATTCTATATTTATGATGGCTGAGTCTGGAGCGAGAGGTTCGGCCGCTCAGATTCGCCAATTAGCGGGTATGAGAGGCCTGATGGCCAAGCCTGACGGCTCGATTATCGAGACACCTATTACAGCGAATTTCCGTGAGGGTCTTGACGTTCTTCAGTACTTTATTTCAACGCATGGGGCGAGAAAAGGACTTGCTGATACGGCTCTTAAAACAGCTAACTCTGGTTATCTGACGCGTAGATTGGTTGATGTTGCGCAAGACTTGGTTATTACAGGTAATGATTGCGGAACGTCAAATGGTCTTATTATGACTCCCATTATTGAAGGTGGGGATGTTGTTGAGCCATTATCTGAGCGCGTATTAGGGCGCGTTGCAGTTAATGATATATTAGATGCGTCGGGTGAAAATATTATTGTTCCTGCTAAAACGTTGCTGGATGAGCATTGGGTTTCTATTCTAGATGAGCAAAGTGTCGATCAAGTAATGGTTAGATCCATTATTACTTGTGAGAACAGGCATGGTGTTTGTGCTGCTTGCTACGGACGTGATTTGGGACGCGGGCATTTGGTAAATATAGGTGAGGCTGTTGGCGTAATAGCTGCCCAATCAATTGGTGAGCCAGGAACGCAATTAACAATGCGTACATTCCATATCGGTGGGGCTGCGTCAAGATCAGCTGCAATTAGTAATGTACAAGTTAAATCGGCTGGAACTGTAAGATTGAATAATCTTAAGTCGGTGCTAAACCGTGAAGGGAAGTTGGTTGCTGTCTCAAGATCCGGCGAAGTGGGTGTGGTGGATGATTATGGGCGTGAGAGAGAGCGTTATAAGATACCTTATGGTGCAGTTTTATCTGTCCAGGAAGGATCTAAAATTCTTGCTGGCGACATAATTGTAACCTGGGATCCACATACACATCCTGTAATTACTGAAGTAGATGGTATTGTAGAATTAAAAGATTTTCTTGATGGTATCACTGTTCAGAAGCAATCGGATGAGGTTACGGGTTTAAGCTCGCTCGTTGTAACTGATCCAAAGCAACGTGGTTCAGCGGGTAAAGAGCTGCGACCTATGGTTAAGCTTCTGGATGCTGATGGGAATACTATTCATTTGCCGGGTACTGAAATTCCTGCGCAGTATTTTTTACCTGCTGGAGCGATTGCCGGTATAAAAGATGGGGGGGAAGTAAGGGTAGGTGACGTTCTAGCTAGAATACCACAAGAGTCAAGTAAGACTCGTGACATCACGGGTGGTTTACCTCGTGTTGCAGATTTGTTTGAAGCTAGAAAAACAAAAGATCCGGCAATTCTTGCTGAAACAAGTGGTACTATTTCTTTTGGTAAAGAAACTAAAGGAAAACAACGAGTTATCATTACAGATGCGGCTGGCGAGCAAGTGGAAACATTGATTCCAAAATGGCGTCATATCACCGTCTTTGAAGGTGAGTATGTAGAAAAAGGCGAAACTATTGCTGAGGGTGAATTAACTCCACATGATATTCTTCGTTTGAGAGGTATTGAGGAGTTGGCAAATTACTTGGTTAAAGAAATACAGGATGTATATAGATTGCAAGGTGTGAAAATCAATGATAAGCATATTGAGGCAATCATTCGCCAAATGCTAAGAAAAGTTGAAATTACCGCGTCGGGTGATACATGTTTCTTGAAAGGTGAGCAAGTTGAAAGAGCCCTTATGAGAGTAGAGAATGATAAAGTAGAGGCGGAAGGAAAAATTCCAGCAAGTTACGAGTCAATTTTGTTGGGTATTACTAAAGCTTCATTGGCTACAGAATCATTCATATCCGCTGCTTCGTTTCAAGAAACAACACGAGTATTAACTGATGCTGCTGTTCGTGGTTTGAGTGATGGTCTTCAAGGCTTGAAAGAAAATGTAATCGTGGGAAGGTTGATTCCAGCTGGAACGGGTTTAGCTTATCATGAAAACAGAAAAAACCGTTTTGTTCATCAACAGTCAAATGAAAATGATGTGATTACTACAGTTGACGCAGGTGATGTTGAAGAGGCTCTTAAGCAAGCATTGAATTTATAAGTAGTGAGTAAATAAAGAAAATGGACTTGACCTATGACGTATTAACAAGTATTATGCTCTGCTCACATAAGCTAACGAGTTTAGGTCAGTTTAAAAAGATTAATCTATATCTGATGATGCTAGATTGATTACCTGACAGTTAAATTGTATATCGGAGTAAACAAAGATATGACCACAATCAATCAATTAGTTCGAAAACCACGTGCTAAAAAAGTAGAAAAAAGTAATGTACCAGCGTTAGAGGCGTGTCCTCAGCGGAGAGGAGTTTGTACGCGCGTGTACACTACTACACCTAAAAAACCAAACTCAGCATTACGTAAAGTAGCAAGGGTTAGGTTAACAAATGGATCTGAGGTAAGTAGCTACATTGGTGGTGAAGGACATAATCTTCAAGAGCATTCCGTAGTTTTAATTAGGGGTGGTAGGGTTAAGGATTTGCCTGGTGTAAGGTATCACGTTGTTCGTGGAAGTTTGGATGCTTCTGGTGTAAACAACAGAAAGTGTGGTCGATCCAAATATGGAACGAAACGACCTAAAAGCTAATACTTGAGTTGGTGATAAATGTCTAGAAGAAGAGTTGCTACAAAAAGAGAAATAATTCCAGATCCAAGATTTGGTAGTTTAATGTTGACCAAGTTTATGAACATGATAATGGAAAGCGGTAAAAAATCGATCGCGGAAGGAATTGTTTACGGTGCCTTGGATGTGATTGAAAGTAAAGGTCATGGAGAGCCGCTAGATGTTTTGTCTAAAGCATTGGATAATGTTCAGCCAAGAGTTGAGGTTAAGTCTCGTCGGGTCGGTGGTGCAACTTATCAAGTTCCAGTTGAGGTTCGTCCATCTCGTCGAATGGCATTGGCTATGCGTTGGTTGATTGATGCTTCAAGAAAAAGAAATGAAAGAAATATGTCGTCTAAGTTGGCGGGTGAGTTGTTGGATGCGTTTGAAAGTAGAGGTTCTGCTGCTAAAAAACGTGAAGATACCCATAGAATGGCTGAAGCAAATAAAGCATTCTCTCATTATCGCTGGTAGTTTTTGTTTTTAGCTTTAACTTGTTGAACTATCGTGCGTAAAACTCCAATTGAGCGGTATCGTAATATTGGCATCATGGCGCATATTGATGCGGGTAAAACAACAACTACTGAAAGAATTTTGTATTACACAGGTGTGTCT
>Ga0208613_1000567_pt1 | contig 12215 bp, 14 predicted proteins | sample CryBogmetaGMA6M_FD_184543 | JGI IMG/M metagenome (GOLD analysis project Ga0208613, IMG submission 184543) | Freshwater microbial communities from Crystal Bog, Wisconsin, USA - MA6M (SPAdes) | ecosystem: Environmental > Aquatic > Freshwater > Lake | place: Crystal Bog, Wisconsin, USA | collected... | reverse complement strand
GAGTAAAATTATAGACGAGACCGCTGGCAGGAACAAAGAGGACGGGAACTTCCGGAGTGCTGAGATGGTGAGCCAAACCTTTGAAGTCAACCTTCATCACTTCGGGAGTACATGAAGAGAGGAGAAAAATAACCGATGGGTTATGATCCGCCTTGATTTCACTGATAATTTCCTGAAGCGTCGGCTCATTTTTGGAAAGGTCTCCCTCCTCCATAAGGGCAATGCCAAAGCGCGGTTTGGCAAAAATCATCATTCCGAGAGCATTCTGCAGAAAATGTGCGCAGGTATGCGTTCCAAGGATGAGAAAAAAACTGTCCTTGATCTTCTGATACATCCATCCGACACAGGCAAGACCACAAAAACTGTGCGTGACGTTATCTTCCTTGATTATCTGAATATCACCGGGAACCTGCATCATTACTTTTTTCTATTGAGAGTTACTGGCCGCGATTAACCCGCGTTACGACGGTCAGAGATAAAGAATGTGAAGATAAAATATTTTCGGTAATCCCCCTACTCTCCCGACTCGCTTGTCTGGGCTATTTTGGCTTTAACAGATGCTGTTTTTTCGCCGAGACGGACAGCCCGATCGCGACGGTCATCAATTTTCATGACGGTATAAACGCGCTTGCCACCCTGGCTGAACGAATACTCATGAAGTTTCAACGCAAGCTCAAAAAGCAGAGTCGCTGGTCCTTCAACTGTCGTACCCATATCATGAAGCCGGTAACTGCAGCCGCTTCCTGCCAAAAGTTCCTGCAACCCCGCGACAAAACTACTCAGACTCCCCTCTTTGCCATCGAGAGGCACAACAGCAATATCCATCAAAGCCATAGCAATAACACCCTTGAAGTTTATCTGAAAACAGTCTCTTCACGCCCGGGACCAACCGAGATAAAGGTAACCGGCACCTGGAGTTCATCTTCAAGGAAGGTGACATAGTTCTGTGCTTCGGGTTGCATCTCGTTAAATGTTCTGGCATGAGCGTTCGAGGCCATCCACCCTTTCATGGTGGTATAGACCGGGGTCACTCTGGCAAGCGTCTGGTGATCGGTAGGGAAATCGTGAATCTCTTTGCCATCAAGCAAATAGGAAGTACAAACCTTTATCTCTTTAAAGGTGTCAAGCACGTCGAGTTTGGTAAGGGCAATTTCCGTCACACCATTGACTGTCAGTGAATAACGGAGAGCAACAAGGTCAATCCAGCCACACCGCCGTTTTCTGCCTGTTGTGGCGCCGAACTCGTGGCCGATCTTGCCAAGAAGCTCTCCGGTCTCATCAAGAAGTTCCGAGGGGAAAGCGCCGTTGCCGACTCTGGTCATGTAAGCCTTGCTGACGCCAATCACCTTGCCGATATAGTTAGGAGCAATCCCCGATCCTGTACAGGCGCCGCCGGAGGTGGGGTTGGAAGAGGTCACATAAGGATAAGTGCCATGATCAACATCCAGCAGGCAGCCCTGGGCTCCCTCAAGCAGAACGGTTTTTCCCTCCTGAAGCTGACGGTTCAGAAAGAGCTGAGTATTGGTCACATAAGGATCGATAATCTTGTCGAACTCTTCGTACTCGCGCACCATGGTCTCAACATCGATCTCTTCCTTCTCATATATATTTTTGAAAAGCTTGTTCTTCGCTGCAAGATTTTCACGGAGCTTCTCCTGGAGCAATTCAGGACTGAGAAGATCAACAACCCTGATTCCCTTTCGGGCAAACTTGTCTTCATAACTCGGGCCGATGCCTCTGCCGGTCGTCCCGATCTTCTGGTCGCCCTGAGCTGATTCGTGAAGAGTGTCGAGCAGTTTATGGTACGGCATGATGAGATGAGCATTGTGGCTGATAAAAAGCCTGCCCGTCACTTCGTAACCAAGTTCCTCAACCTTTCTGATTTCATCAAGCAAAGCTGCGGGATCAATCACAACTCCGTTGCCGATAACACAAATACACCCTTTGTGAAATATTCCAGAAGGTATAAGGTGTAAAACGACGGTTTTGTTATCAAAACAGATCGTATGACCGGCATTCGCCCCTCCCTGATAACGGACAACAATATCGTACTTGTCCGAAAGGTAGTCAACAAGCTTTCCTTTGCCTTCATCACCGAACTGTGTCCCAACAATAACGGTTGCGGATTGTGACGGTATCCTGAATTTTTTTGATTCCACGACGATTGTTTTTATTGACAGATATAATTATCAAAGTGTGCCAGAAGCTCACTCTTCCCCTTGCCAGAAAAAGATGAATAATTTACAATAAATTTGGCTTTTGTCGCAGAGCTTTCCATAATGCGCCGGGTCTGTACCTTTTCCTTCTGCGTAAGCTTGTCATACTTGGTCAGCACAATACCGTAAGGCCGTTCATGAAACTCAAGAAAATCTATCATCGCCCTGTCGGACGGCATTGCAGGATGACGGGAATCAAGCAGCAGCACTATCAGTGAAATAGTGCGCCGGTGTTCAATATAGGAAGCAAGCAAGTGACCCCAGGCAGCTTTCTCTGCATGAGCGACCGCCGCGTAACCATACCCGGGCAGATCGACAAAATAAAACTCATTGTTAATACGAAAATAGTTGATCAACCTCGTTTTTCCGGGAGTTGAGCTGGTTTTGGCAAGACCTTTCACGCCGGTAAGGGAATTCAGCAGGGTTGACTTTCCTACATTGGATCGTCCAGCAAACACTATTTCAGGAGATGATTCTTCCGGAAGACCGGAAAGGGCGGATACACTGATGCAAAAGGCGGCTAAAGTAATCTTCATACAGCAAGAAAGCGGTCACAAAATAAAGAGCAATAAAAAGGAAGCTAAAAACCTTGCGTTAAAAACCCAAATGTTTAACTTTCAGCGGACTTTTGACACCATATTCTTTCTCACGTAAAACAAGCAGAACAGCAGAAGATGTCACTCTTCATTTATAACTCTCTCAGCAGAACAAAAGAGAAGTTTGAACCTCTCCATCCTGGAAGCGTTGGCATGTATGTATGCGGACCAACCGTCTACGGCCATGCACATCTCGGCCACGCCAAAAGCTATGTATCATTTGATGTCGTCGTTCGCTGGCTGCGCCAAAGCGGATACAGGGTCAAATATGTACAGAATATCACTGATGTAGGTCACCTCACTGATGACGCCGATGAAGGAGAGGACAAGATCATGAAGCAGGCAGATCTTGAAAAAACTGATCCGATGGAAATTGCACAGTTCTACACAAGAAGTTTTTATGAGGATATGGATAAGCTTGAAGTTCTACGTCCAAATATAGCTCCTGCAGCCACCGCTCACATTCCAGAACAGATTGCGCTGATTGAACGATTGATGAAAACCGGCTACGCATACGAGGTATCCGGCAACGTCTATTTCTCCGTAGCCTCATTTAAAGGATATGGCAAACTTTCAGGACGCACCGATCTGGAAGCGCATCAGTCCGGCATCAGAGTAGGGATACGATCTGACAAAAGAGATCCTTCGGATTTTGCCCTCTGGAAAAAAGCTGATGATGGCCACATGATGAAGTGGAATTCACCCTGGAGTATCGGCTATCCCGGATGGCATCTCGAATGTTCGGCAATGTCGATGAAATACCTTGGAGAAACAATTGATATTCACGGTGGAGGCATGGAGAACAAGTTTCCCCACCATGACTGCGAAATTGCCCAGTCTGAAGCAGCAACAGGCCTGCCTTATGTCAGGTTCTGGATGCACAACAACATGGTGACGATCAATGGCATTAAAATGGGCAAGTCCCTGAAAAACTCGATCAATCTGAAAGAACTTTTTAAAGAGACTGATCCTCTGGTGATCCGGTTTTTTGTTCTTCAGTCTCATTATCGATCACAACTCGATTATTCGGAAACCGCCATAAAAGCATCAAACACCGGGCTTGAAAAACTTCGCGCGACCCAACGACGCCTTCGGGAACAAAAGTCGGGAACTGGAGTGTTTGATATCGCACCCTTCCAGCATCGCTTCACCAAAGCGATGGATGATGACTTCAATACACCAGTGGCCATATCGGTTCTTTTTGAGCTCGCGAAAGCCATTAACGCTGCACTTGATCGCACCGAAGCTCTTTCCGGGGCATCCCGGCAGGAGATTGAGGCTTTTCTTGATCGCGCAGGAAACGAAACCCTTTGCATCCTGAAACCTGATAACATGGCAGGGAACAGAGAGAACAAAGAGAGTGTAAAAAAAATCGAAGAAGTTATGACTATTCTGCTCGAACTGCGGGCTGAAGCCAGAAAGAACAAGGATTTTGCTTTGAGTGACAAGATACGTGACCGGCTGCATGAAGCAGGGATTGAAATAAAGGATACGCTTGAAGGAGCAAGCTGGTCAGTACAATCTTGATCAACAAACAGGTTTATAAGGACGTGACGACCTTTTTCTCATTCATCGGTTCCCCCCCGGGGCAGAACGCAATATCGATTCTCACCTAAAGGTACTCTTCGAGCCCTTCACGGCGGAGTATATCAACAACTTCACGAACCCGATGAGACTCTCCCTGCCGGCATATCAGCAATGCATTTTCAGCCTGGACAATAATAACATCTTTTATCCCGATAGTGCAGACCACCTTGTTTGTTGTATTTTTGACAAAAATATTGTCGCTATTTATCTTCACAATCCGACTGTCAGGCTGTATACCGGCTGACAGAATCCGGCTTTCAGCTACTTTCTGGACTTCATCCCAACATCCAAGATCAGTCCAACCGAACTCTCCAGCCAGCACAAACACATTTTCGGCTTTCTCCATAATACCATAGTCAATTGAAAGAGGATGAATCCATGAATAAACATCCTCAATGACCTTCTGCTCTCGCTCTGTCCCGAGACTTTCATAGATATTGAGCAGATCCTTGTACAAGTCCGGCATAGAGCGTTCAAACTCTCTTGATATTGCATCAATATGCCAGATAAAAACGCCACTGTTCCAGTAAAAATCATGACTTTCAAGAAACTCTTCCGCCGTTGTAACGTCCGGCTTTTCAGCAAAAGCCCTTACCTTGAAGAGACGGAGATCACTACCATCTGAAAACCCCTGTGGAAGCGACAACTCTCCATCTGCCTGAATATAGCCGTAAGCAGTTTCAGGTCTGTCTGGTTTAATACCTACTGTCACAATCGCTTTTTTTTCAGTGGCCACATTAATGCCCGCCTCAAGAATCCTCAAAAATGAGTGGTTATCAAGCACCAAATGGTCGGAAGGAAGCACAATGATCACGGCATCGGGATCCCTCTTTTTTATATGTGCTGTTGCAAGTGCAATGCAAGGCGCAGTGTTGCGACTGGAAGGCTCAACAATAATATTGTCAGAACGGAAACTGATGAGGGATTCAGAAATCAGCTTACGCCCTAATTCGCTGGTGATGATAAAGATGTTGTCTTCAATCACTAATCCCGAGATGCGCCGTACTGTTTGTGCAATCATCGTCCCGTCATCAAAAAGATCAATAAACTGCTTTGGTATTTTTCTTCTTGAAACAGGCCATAGCTTCTTGCCAAAGCCTCCTGCCATTATAACAGCATAAACATGATTGCCTGGAACATTAGTCATAAAACGGTACCACTTGAGAATTGATGGTGTTTGTAAAAGAATATAAACTGTTGCAATGGCAGCCAAGTTACATTTTTATTAACAAAATAAGGCGGAGCATCTCTGCAATTATAACCGCCGATTTGCCATTCACCCCAAAATATTGTTTTTTGGTGAAAGCATCTGAATAGAACAGGATTGAAACATAATGGAACGACTGAATAATAATTTCTCGACTCTAAAGACGTTATGTGCCGAGCAGGCAATAGAGATCGACCCTTTGAAGCTCCAGAAACTGGTACGTTATGGTGATTGTCTTGAACAATGGAACCGGAAAATCAACCTTATCAGCCGCAAGGAAGATGCTCCGATCATTATCAAGCATATTTTTCATGCACTGTTGATCACTCTTTACCACTCATTCAGGAAGGGGGAACTGGTTCTTGATCTTGGTACGGGAGGAGGACTACCCGGTATTCCGCTTGCTATAGCCTTTCCGGAGACAGAGTTTCTGCTTGTCGACGCAACAGGGAAAAAAATTACGGCCTGTCAAGAGATGATCAAGGAGCTTGACATCAGCAACGCCGTTGCAATGCATATAAGGGTTGAAGAACTTAAGGGTGTAATGTTTGATACGGTACTGTCGAGGCAAGTAGCCTCACTCGATAAACTCTGTGTTTATGCCAGCAAGCTCTTGAAACCAAAAGGTATTCTGATCTGCCTCAAGGGAGGGAATCTTGATACGGAAATTTCAAAAGCCCTCACTTCAAGCAAAAAACACGATGGATTTCCCTCAAGTATAGAACAACATCCTATCCATAAGATCAGTCCGTTTTTCTCTGAAAAGCAAATAGTCATTGCCAGCAGATAATTAGATTCCTGCTGACAATGACTAAAAATGAGCTTGTTGGATTTGCAAATACGAAAACGTTATTCGGCTGCGGAAACTGCTGCTTCAGCCGTTTTCTTCGAACCCTTGACTCGTTTTGCGCGATCCTGCTTACCGGTTTTCTGACTTGCTGACGGGGCTTCGGTGTAATCTACCAGTTCAATCACCGCCATTTTTGCGGCATCGCCATAACGGGGTGCAAGTTTGATAACTCTGGTATACCCTCCGTTACGAGTACCTACTTTAGCCACGATCTCTTCAAAAAGCATTCTGATGGCCTGTTTGTCGCGGATATCCTTGAAGATTTCACGCTGGGCATGAACCGTACCTTTACGAGCCTTGGTAATAATCTTCTCAACGACCCTGCGGGTCTCCTTGGCTTTTGCTTCTGTCGTCTCAATACGCTTGTAAACAAGCAGTTGTGTAGACAGATTTCTGAGTGTCGCCTTTCTATGGGCTGCGGTTCTTCCGAGTTTTCTTACCGGCTTAACTTTACGCATGACTTTTTCCTGATCTCAATAATTCAAAAAAGGTGTTACTAATCTTATCATTTCATCTGATACTTGGTAATATCCATACCAAATTTCAAGTCAAATTTTTCAAGCTGCTCTTTGAGTTCTGTCAACGATTTTTTGCCAAAATTCTTGTAATTGAGTAACTCCTCTTCTTTGTGAGAGACAAGTTCTCCAATTGTATCAATTTCGGCGAGTCTGAGACAGTTATGCGAACGTACGGAAAGATCGAGATCTTCGATTTTAGTATGAAAGAGCCGGCGCATTGTCTCGAATTCATCATCCTGCTGCTTAAACTCCTCCTCAGTAAACTCTTCCTCTGTCGGTGAGAAATTGGCAAAAAACATTACATGCTCTGTAATGATCTTGCCAGCAAGACTGATTGAGTCATCAGGACTGACGGAACCATCTGTCTCGACATCAAGAATCATTTTCTCGTAATCAGTTCGCTGACCGACACGGGTGTTCTCTACCGTAAATTTAACATTTCTGATTGGTGTATAAATTGCATCAATAGCAATATAGCCAATAGGCATACCCTCAGGCCTGTTATCCTCTGCAGGCATATATCCACGGCCTCTCCCAATATAAAGATCTATTTTAAGGGTCACACCGGCATTGATCGTTGCAATGTGCATATCCTTGTTTAATACCTCAAACTCGCCTTCCTGAGGAACAATATCTCCTGCTGTAAAATCCATAGGCCCAACAAGAGAAAGAGATGTCTTGCAGTTTCTTTTACAGGTAGATTTGAAACGGACCTTCTTAAGGTTCAAAACGATTTCCGGAACATCTTCACGGACACCATCAATGGCAGCAAACTCGTGATAGACATTATCGATTTTGATCCCTGTTATTGCAGTTCCCGGAAGTGAAGCAAGCAAAACTCTTCTCATAACGTTTCCAAGGGTTACTCCATAACCGCGTTCAAGCGGCTGCGCAATAAACCTGCCGAAACGATCACTATGTGAAGCTTCGTCGACCTCTATTTTTGCAGGCATCTGCATCTGGTATATCATAGTGTTTATACCTTAGAATTCATTAAAATCATTTCGAGTATAATTCAACGACTAACTGTTCGTTGAATGGCTCCTGTACTTCCACTCTTTCAGGAACGCTCAGAAAAACTGCTTTCTGGTTTGCCTTGTCAACCTGAATCCAGGAAGGAATGCGTGATTCAGGAGCTTTATTGAGAGAATCAGTAACTGCTCCCATATTTTTACTTCTCTGACGAAACTCAATCAGCTCTCCGGGAGAGACTATATAAGACGGAATATCGACCTTCTTGCCATTGATAAGGAGATGTCCGTGCGTAACAAGCTGACGTGCACCTGACCTTGATGGTGCAAAGCCTGCACGGAAAACCACATTATCAAAACGCCTTTCCAGAAGTTTAACAAGGTTATCACCTGTAATACCTCTTTGCGAAACCGCTTTTTGATAGTAATTTCTGAACTGCTTCTCAAGAATGCCGTAAAGATATTTCATCTTCTGTTTCTCTCGAAGCTGAAGAGCATATTCAGAAACCTTTCCTTTCCGACCCTGACCATGCTGACCTGGAGGAAAAGGGCGTCTTTCGAGATATTTTTCAGCCTTAGGTGCAAGCGCAATACCTAACCTGCGGGATACTTTTGTTATTGACCCTCTGAATCTTGCCATATCAATTACTTCATTGAAATTCTATGAATATATAAAATCAGACCCTTCTGCGTTTGGGAGGCCTGCATCCATTATGCGGAAGAGGTGTTATATCCTTAATCGTCCGCACATCGAGTCCTGCCCCCTGCAAAGCACGTATTGCTGCATCGCGTCCGGCACCTGGACCTTTAATAAAGACATTTACATGTCTCATACCAAGATCATAAGCTTCCTTGGCAGCGGCTTCAGAAGTCACCTGCGACGCGTATGGTGTATTCTTTTTCGAGCCTTTGAATCCGTTTTTGCCGGCACTGGACCAGGAAACCGTATTCCCCTGAACATCAGTAATGGTTACCATAATATTATTGAACGATGCCTTGATATGCACAGCACCTTCAGGGGTTACCTTTACTTTCTTTTTTTTCCTGCTTATTGTAGCCATGAACTTACATTCTTATAGTAATCGAAGATTTATTGCCTCTACACTCCTACTTCTTGACAGCCTTCTTCTTGCCGGCGACGGTCTTCCGCTTACCCTTTCTGGTTCTGGCGTTTGTCCGTGTCCTCTGCCCGCGAACAGGAAGCGAGCGCCGGTGACGAAGTCCCCTGTAGCAACCGATATCCATCAATCGTTTAATGGCAGTCTGCTGCTCACCGCGAGCCTGCCCCTCAACTTTGTATTCCTCAGCAATAATTTCTCTGATGGCGTGCGCTTCTTCATCATTCAGCTCAGAGATCTTTCTGTCAGGCGCAATACCGGCTCTCTGCAAAATACTTTCTGCTGATGCTCTCCCAATACCATAAACATGCGTCAAAGCGATAACGGCATGTTTGTTCAACGGCAAATTTACCCCAGCTATCCTCATATTCTCATTAATGTTCTATTGTTTTTCTGAAGATCAACCCTGGCGCTGCTTATGGCTGGGATTTACTTTGCAAATCACATATCTCTTGCCTTTGCGTTTAACAATGCGGCAATGCTCACAACGCTTTTTGATAGAAGAATATATTTTCATAATAAACCAGACATGCAATAATTAAACCAACTCATTCCGAAATGTGAAAAGGCTTGTAATGTAATAAATATAGATTACAAAACCAATATTCACATGACCAGTTTTATCACTTATTTATACCGGTATGTAATACGTCCTTTAGTGATATCGTAAGGAGATATCTGCACTTTAACCTTGTCACCAGGAAGTATTCTGATATAGTGCATTCTGATTTTACCCGAAACATGGGCAAGCACCTCAAGGCTGTTTTCAAGTTTTACCTTAAACAGCGCATTCGGAAGTGCGTCCAGAATCACTCCCTCAATCTCAATTGATTCCTCTTTAGCCAAATTCTCTGCTCCTTTGTTCTATAAAATGTTGTGCGCGATCAAGCAAGCTGTTTCCCCTCAAGAAAGGTACGAGTCAGTATCTCAGCTTTCCCGGGCCTTACAACTATTGTATGCTCAAAGTGAGCTGATGGCTTTCCGTCCTCTGTTACTGCAACCCAGCCACCGCGCTTACTGATTGCCTTGCGTGATCGTCCAAGTGCAATCATCGGCTCAATAGCAAGTGTCATGCCCTCACGCAGCTTCACGCCTGTATTTTTTCTTCCATAATTTGGTACCGCAGGGTCTTCATGTAATTCGCTGCCTATACCGTGACCAACCATATTTTCAATGACACTGAAACCAAACGAACGGGCATAATCTTCAATGGCCGATGAAATGTCATGAAGGCGATTTCCTGCGACCGCCATGGCAATTCCCCTGGCGAGGCACTCACGCGTTGCATCAACCAGCTCCTGTACCTTGTCATCAATAGGGCCAAGTACAAACGTCCTTGCCGCATCACCATGATAACCGCCTTTATATACACCACAATCGACGGAGACGATATCACCTTCTTTTACAACTCTTTTGCTATTCGGAACTCCATGAACAACCTCTTCATTGAGGGAAACACAGAGTGTTGCCGGATACGGCGTCACTCCCGGATCACCTTTCGGTGCATAATTTAAGAAGCTTGGCTCTGCTTTATGATCTCTGATAAACTCCTCAGCCATCGTATCGAGCTGCTTCGTCGTCATTCCCGGCTTTATTTCTGTTTCAATAAGATCGAGTACCCTGGCAACCAAAGCACCAGACTCTCTCATCAAATCAATTTCCCGCTCGCTTTTAATCGTAATCATAGTGATGTGTTACCTGCTCTGCCGTCCGCGCGTTTTGCCTGACTTCATGAAGCCATCATAATGACGCATGAGCAAATGACTCTCAACCTGCTGCAATGTATCGAGACCGACACCAACAATGATCAGAAGACTGGTTCCTCCAAAAAACTGTGCAAATCCTTGCGTCACATTACCAAACTTGGTCAAAAAAGTAGGAAGAATAGCGATGATGGCCAGTGATATGGCTCCTGGCAGCGTTATGCGCGTCAAAATATTATCAATAAAGTCGGCAGTACTTTTTCCAGGGCGGACGCCAGGTATAAAACCTCCCTGCCTGCGCATTGTATCAGCAACTTCCTTTGGATTAAACGCGATTGCTGTATAAAAATAGGTAAAGAAGACAATCATAGTGCCAAACATGAGAGCATACCACCATGAATCATAAGCCAAAAGGCCGGCAATTCTTTGCATCACCTCATTTTCCGGGAAAAAAGAGAGAAAAGTACCCGGAAGAAACATAATAGACTGCGCAAAAATAATTGGCATAACACCGGCAGTATTGATCCTCATGGGAATGTACTGAGTGCTGCCGCCGTATACCTTTCGGCCAACAACCCTTTTGGCATGCTGGACTGGTATACGCCTGGTACCAACAGTCAGTACAACAACAAAAGCAACAATTGCTGCCATCATCCCAAGAATAATAATCTCTATAATCCAGTTCTTGCTTCCCAAAGAAACTGAGCGGAATTCAGCAACAAGAGCCTGGGGAAACCTTGCCAGAATACCAATCATAATAATGAGTGATATGCCGTTTCCGATACCGCGTTCTGTAATCTTTTCCCCAAGCCACATAACGAAAACCGTAGCAGAGGTCAAAAGAATCACAACCGTTATGGTAAAAAATATACCGGGATCAGGTACAATAACCTTGCCAAATGATGCTGGGCTTGAAAGACTGACACTCACACCCCATGACTGCAGAATCGCTATCAATACTGTTCCATACCGTGTCATCTGGCTGATTTTCTGCCGGCCATCCTCACCCTCTTTCTGTAATTTCTGAAAATAGGGGGTTACTGCGCCAAGAAGCTGAACAATAATCGAGGCCGAAATGTAAGGCATGATGCCAAGCGAAAAAATAGAGGCCCTCGCAAAGGCTCCACCAACAAAAAGATCGAACAATCCAAAAAGATCGTTCGAATGAGTCTGCGATGCGCCTGACACAGCAGCCGCATCAACACCTGGAATGGTAATGTGTGAACCAAGCCTGTAGACAAATAACAGCAGAAGCGTATAAAGGATCCTCTGACGGAGCTCAGGGATTTTATTAATGTTCCTTATACTTTCAGTAAGCTTCATAGCATCCTTTTAACGAATTCAGGGCTTGGTTGATTTTTTTGATCTCTTTACCAGTTTCGCTTTTGGTTTCAAGAGTGCCTCTTCAAACGACAGCCCGCCAACTCTGGATGCCTCTTCAAGTGTACG
>Ga0208613_1000563_pt1 | contig 12268 bp, 1 predicted proteins | sample CryBogmetaGMA6M_FD_184543 | JGI IMG/M metagenome (GOLD analysis project Ga0208613, IMG submission 184543) | Freshwater microbial communities from Crystal Bog, Wisconsin, USA - MA6M (SPAdes) | ecosystem: Environmental > Aquatic > Freshwater > Lake | place: Crystal Bog, Wisconsin, USA | collected... | reverse complement strand
TTAGGTAGTCCAATGAAAGAGTCTAATGATTTATTAAAAGACTATATGAAATTAAGCGGTCTATAAAAGAATCGCACTTTAAAATACCCGGCAATAGTCGGGTATTTTTTTGGGTCTATGTTTCTAAAATAACGATAAATACATTATAAATAGGTAACACTAACATGAGTCAAAATAACATAGATTTTGGAACGTTTCCAGATGATCCTGCTGCGGATGCGATAAGAACGGCTTTCCAAAAGACACAAGATAACTTTACACAACTCTTTGCTGCCAATGCAGATGCAGCAGTAACGTCTGTTAATAGAACTCCTGGCGCTGGTATAACAGTTAGTAATCCTACTGGTAATGTAGTTATTTCGGCTAATATTGCATGTTTACAAGTATCTACTACATCATTGACATTAGGTAGAGGGTCAGACAACACACAAAGTAATGTTACTATTACCAGTTCAGCACAACAATTAAATATTGATATCAATCCAAATCAAGTATTAAGTAATTACTTTGCTAATACTACCAATGGATTAGCATCTTTTAACGGTACTTTTACTAGCAATTCAAACGCACAACCAAACATTACTTCATTAGGAAATTTAACTGGATTGACAGTAAGTAATAGTAGTGGGAAAGTTAATTTCTCAAATACAGCAAATGTAACACTAGGTGCAGTAAGTAATGTTCATATCACAGGCGGTACATCTGGGTATTCATTAACAACAGACGGCAACGGGATTTTATCTTGGACTCAAGTTGGTGCAGGAGGTGGTATTGGTGGTAGTAATACAGAAGTTCAATACAACAATGCAGGCTTATTTGCAGGTAGTGCTAATTTTGCCTTCAATAATATTTCTAATACATTATCTGTAGATAATATATCAGCAAACGGTGCAGGATTAACATCAATTGCAGGTGCTAATGTTACTGGCACTGTTGCTAATGCTTCATATGCTACTACAGCAGGCACTGCTAACTCAGTCGCTGTGGCAAATGTCACTGGCATAGGTAATATATCAACTATCAATTTAGATGGTAACTCTAGTAATGTATTATATGGCAATGGTGTATTTGCTTTATCTGGGCTAGGGGCAACAGGTTTTACTGGTTCAACAGGCGCTACTGGACCTGCAGGTAGCACAGGTGCTACTGGATTTACTGGTTCTACTGGTGCTACTGGATTGCCTGGCAGTACAGGTGCTACTGGACCTGCAGGTAGTACAGGCGCTACTGGATTTACTGGTTCTACTGGTGCTACTGGATTGCCTGGCAGTACAGGTGCTACTGGACTCACAGGTGGAACTGGCGCAACTGGATTTACTGGTTCTACTGGTGCTACTGGATTGCCTGGCAGTACAGGTGCTACTGGTAATGATGGTTCTACTGGCGCTACAGGTTATATAGGAACAACTGGTGCAACTGGTGCGACAGGTGCGACTGGATATATAGGAACTACAGGTGCTACTGGTGCTACTGGCGTACAAGGAACAACAGGCGCTACTGGTGCTACAGGCTATATAGGAACAACTGGTGCTACCGGAGCAACCGGTGTTGTAGGTACAACAGGTGCTACTGGTGCTACTGGCGCTACAGGTTATATAGGAACAACTGGCGCTACAGGATATGACGGTGCTACTGGCGCTACTGGATATGACGGTGCTACTGGCGCTACTGGAGACGCAGGTGCAACTGGAGATACAGGAGCAACTGGAGACATAGGAGCAACCGGAGACATAGGTGCAACTGGAGATACAGGAGCAACTGGAGATATAGGAGCAACCGGAGACATAGGAGCTACAGGTTTAGTAGGTGCAACTGGAGATACAGGAGCAACTGGAGACATAGGAGCAACCGGAGACATAGGTGCTACAGGTTTAGTAGGTGCAACCGGAGACATAGGTGCTACAGGTTTAGTAGGTGCAACTGGAGACATAGGAGCAACCGGAGACATAGGAACTACTGGGGCAACAGGTGCGACTGGTTATATAGGAACTACAGGTGCAACTGGCGCTACAGGCGCTACTGGATATATAGGAACAACTGGAGCAACCGGAGCAACCGGTGAAATAGGCTCAACTGGTGCAACAGGTGCAACAGGCGCTACAGGATATACTGGATCAACTGGTGCTACTGGTGCAACTGGTTACATAGGAACTACTGGTGCGACAGGCGCGACAGGTGCAACAGGCAACGACGGATCAACAGGTGCAACAGGGATAGGAGCATCCGGTGCTACTGGATATGACGGTTCAACTGGTGCTACAGGTCCTGCCGGCGCAGATGGCACTAGTGTAACAATTATTGGTAGTGTTCCTAATGTGTATGTAACTCCACCAAACAATCCACAAACAACATTAAATGCTGCGTTCCCGGGTGCAGCAAATGGTAGTGGAGTTATTGATCAAACAACTGGTAATCTTTGGGTTAAAGCTGCTGGCACATGGAATGATGTAGGGAATATACAAGGACCACCGGGGACTACAGGTGCTACAGGCTATACTGGAGGCACAGGTGCTACAGGCTATATTGGAGGAACTGGCGCAACAGGATACGAAGGTGGCACAGGTGCTACAGGCTATATTGGAGGAACTGGCGCAACAGGATACGAAGGTGGCACAGGTGCTACAGGCTATATTGGAGGAACTGGCGCAACAGGATATACTGGAGGAACAGGTGCTACCGGTGCTACTGGATATGACGGTTCAACTGGTGCTACTGGTGCTACAGGTACAATAGGATCAACTGGCGCTACTGGCGCTACTGGTGCTACTGGATCAACAGGTGCTACTGGAGAATTTGGTAGCACGGGCGCTACTGGTTACATAGGTACAACAGGCGCAACAGGTGCTACTGGTTATATAGGAACTACTGGCGCAACTGGTGCAACTGGTAATATTGGTAGCACAGGCGCCACCGGAGTAACCGGAGACATAGGTGCTACAGGCGCCACAGGCGCTACTGGTGCAACTGGATATCAAGGTTCGACGGGTGCCACAGGCGATACCGGTGCTACTGGATATATAGGAACTACTGGCGCAACAGGCGCTACAGGCGCTACTGGTGCAACCGGATACCAAGGCTCAACAGGCGCTACTGGATATATAGGAACTACTGGCGCAACAGGCGCTACTGGAGAAACAGGTTCAACGGGCGGACAAGGTGCTACTGGATATGTAGGTACTACAGGCGCTACTGGTGCTACTGGATATATAGGAACTACTGGCGCAACAGGCGCGACTGGTTATATAGGCACTACAGGTGCAACTGGTGCTACTGGTGAAATAGGTAGTACAGGCGCAACAGGTGCTACTGGTTATATAGGAACTACTGGTGCAACTGGTGCAACTGGTAATATAGGATCAACAGGTGCCACTGGTGCTACAGGTAATATAGGATCAACAGGTGCCACTGGTGCTACGGGTAATATAGGGTCAACTGGAGCAACAGGTGCTACTGGTGAAATAGGATCAACCGGTGCGACTGGTGCTACTGGGGCAACAGGATATGATGGATCAACAGGCGCTACAGGATATTCCGGTTCAACTGGTGCTAGTGGTGTAAGTGATAGATTTGCTACAACAAGTTCAACTAGTTTATCTATTACAATAGCAAGCAAATCACTCACAATTGGTACAGGATTGGCATATACAAGCGGACAAACTGTTATTATTGCCTATGATGGCTCTAATTACATGACTGGAACAGTAGATAGTTATGATGCTGGTTCTGGTGCAATGGTAGCAACTATTGCTGAAGTTCACGGTGGACCAGGACCATACAGTTCTTGGCAAGTTAATTTAGCAGGTTCAATAGGTCGTGCAGGCGCAACTGGATTAGATGGTGCAACAGGTGCAACTGGACCTACTGGTGATATTGGAGCAACTGGCGCAACTGGCGCAGTAGGTAACGATGGTAGTACAGGTGCAACTGGAGCAACAGGTGCAACAGGCTTTACTGGAAGTACAGGTGCTACTGGCGCAACGGGTTATATAGGTACAACGGGTGCTACAGGCGCTACAGGTAATGTAGGTAGTACAGGTGCTACTGGAGCAACTGGATATGACGGATCAACAGGCGCAACTGGTGCTACTGGTACAATTGGTTCTACTGGAGCAACAGGTGCTACTGGATATGACGGATCAACAGGCGCAACAGGTGCTACTGGTACAATTGGTAGTACAGGTGCTACTGGTGCAACTGGCAATATAGGTAGTACGGGTGCAACAGGTGCAACGGGAGAGATAGGTAGTACAGGTGCTACTGGTGCTACTGGCAATATAGGTAGTACGGGTGCCACTGGTGCAACTGGTACAATAGGTAGTACAGGCGCTACTGGTGCTACTGGATATGACGGATCAACAGGCGCAACTGGCGCGACTGGCAATATAGGTAGTACAGGCGCAACAGGTGCTACTGGCAATATAGGATCAACTGTAGCAACAGGTGCTACTGGATATGACGGATCAACAGGAGCAACTGGTACAATTGGTTCTACTGGAGCAACTGGCGCTACTGGTGAAATAGGATCAACCGGAGCAACAGGTGCAACTGGCAATATAGGATCAACTGGAGCAACTGGCGCTACTGGTGAAATAGGATCAACTGGAGCAACTGGCGCTACTGGTGAAATAGGATCAACCGGTGCGACTGGCGCTACTGGTGAAATAGGATCAACCGGTGCGACTGGTGCAGCAGGAGTAGATGGTGCTACAGGCGCTACTGGATATATAGGTACAACCGGTGCTACTGGTGCGACTGGCATACAAGGAACAACAGGTGCAACAGGTGCTACTGGATATATAGGTACTACAGGCGCTACAGGCGCCACGGGTAATGTTGGTAGTACAGGTGCTACTGGTGCTACTGGATATGACGGATCAACTGGAGCAACAGGTGCTACTGGCTACGAAGGCGGAACAGGTGCCACTGGATATATTGGTACTACTGGAGCAACAGGTGCTACTGGTGTAGTTGGCACAACAGGTGCTACTGGTGCTACTGGATATGTAGGTACTACTGGTGCAACAGGGGCAACCGGCAATATTGGTAGTACTGGTGCTACTGGAGCAACCGGCTATATAGGTACAACAGGTGCTACTGGCTACGAAGGTGCAACAGGTGCAACTGGAACCACTGGTACAGCAGGCGTAGATGGTGCAACAGGTGCAACTGGTATAGCAGGCGTAAATGGTGCTACCGGTGCTACTGGTACAAATGGTGTAGATGGAGCAACAGGAGCAACTGGGGTAGAAGGTATAGTAGTACAAGCCACTGCTCCAACTAATACAAATATATTATGGGTAGATACTACTAGAACAGGTTCTGCAGGCGCCACTGGTTTAACAGGAACAACCGGCGCTACTGGTTTAACGGGTGCAACTGGCATTGCAGGAGACAAATATGCTACTACATCAACTACATCATTTACTTTAGGTAATTCTGGCAGTCAAACTATTACTTTAACTAATTTAAATGTTTCTTATACTACAGGGCAAGAAATTGTTGTTGCTCACGATTCCGGTAATATTCAGTATGGCACGATAGTTAGCTATACGGCCGGTACCGGTGCATTGGTATTTAATAAAGAAACTTTTATTGGATCAGGCACTTACGCTTCATGGACCGTAAATCTTGCAGGTGCAGTAGGTATACAGGGAAGTACAGGAGCAACTGGATACACTGGGGCAACAGGTGCAACTGGATATGACGGATCAACAGGTGCGACTGGTGCAACTGGTACAATTGGTAGTACAGGTGCTACGGGTGCGACTGGATACATCGGCACCACTGGGGCAACAGGCGCAACTGGTGCCACTGGCAATATAGGTAGTACAGGTGCTACGGGTGCGACAGGATATGATGGGTCAACAGGCGCCACAGGATATACAGGTAGTACTGGTGCTACTGGTGCTACTGGTACAATTGGTAGTACAGGAGCGACCGGCGCCACAGGTTATATTGGCACCACAGGTGCAACTGGTGCAACTGGCGTACAGGGAACAACAGGCGCCACAGGTGCTACAGGCTACATCGGCACCACTGGTGCAACAGGTGCAACTGGATATATAGGTAGTACTGGTGCTACAGGTGCAACTGGTTATAATGGTAGCACAGGTGCTACTGGCCCAGTCGCTGGTTCTAATACGTATGTTATATTCAATGATGCAGGATCAGCAGGTGCAAATGCTAACTTTACTTTCAATAAATCAACTAGTGTACTAACAGTTACTGGTAATATATCAGGTGCAAACGTTGTATTTGCAAACTCATTTACATCAAATGGTGGTACAGTAGATTTTAGCACACTTGCTGCAAATGTACTATTAGGGAATGTTGCTAACGTTCATATTAATAGTGGTAGCAATGGTCAAATATTACAAACAGATGGATCAGGTAATCTATCTTGGAGTTCTGCAGGTAACGCAACTACTAATGTTGGGTATCTCAATATCCCACAAAACGCACAGTCTGGTAGTTACACACTAGTTATTGGAGATTCTGGAAAACACATATATCATGCATCAGGTGATGGTGCAGCTACTTACACAATCCCTGCTGCATCTTCTGTTGCGTTCCCAATTGGATCTGCAATAAGTTTTGTAAATCTTTCTACAACTTCAATCAGTATTGCAATTACTACAGATACAATGTATCTTTCAGGCGCTGGCACTACTGGTACACGCACATTGGCTCAATATGGATCTGCAACTGCAATTAAAGTTTCTGGATTGTCATCATCTGGAATTTGGGTAATTTCAGGAAGTGGGTTGACATGATTAGGGTAATAAAAAGGAAACAAATGATAACATACATTGAACAAGTAGTAAATACCCTTAAAGGAAAAAAATAAAATGGCCGTACTATTATATTATAACACAACTACAAGCACATGGGAACCAGCTGCCCTAGGTGATCAAGGGGCGACCGGTGCAAGTGGTACAATTGGTTCTACTGGTTATACTGGAGCAACGGGTGCTACTGGAACAACAGGGGCTACTGGATATATAGGAACAACTGGTGCTACTGGTGCTACTGGCAATGATGGTTCTACGGGTGCAACAGGTACTACTGGCGCTACTGGTTATCAAGGTAGTACAGGGGCCACTGGAACAACAGGGGCGACTGGATATACTGGCACAACGGGTGCAACTGGTGCTACTGGCAATGATGGTTCTACTGGTGCAACAGGTACTACTGGCGCAACGGGATATACAGGCACAACAGGTGCTACCGGTGCTACTGGATATACTGGAAGTACTGGCGCAACAGGCGCTACTGGTGAAATAGGTAGCACAGGTGCTACTGGTGCAACGGGTTATATAGGTACAACTGGTGCTACTGGTGCTACTGGATACATTGGGTCAACTGGCGCTACTGGCGCTACGGGTCAATTTGGTAGTACAGGTGCTACAGGTCAAGTAGGTGCAACTGGTGCCAGAGGCACAAGTACAAGTCTGTTCTTATACAAAGCAAATACAGGTGCAACATCTGGTTACCCGGGCGACGGTGATATTCTTTGGAATCAAACATCTCAAATTACTGCTACTCAAATTAATATCAGTCATTTAACTGATGACGGAACTGATATTGATGTATTTTTAGCACTACTTTCAGCAACAGAAACTATTCTTATACAAGATCAAAACAATAGTGCTAACTATCAAGATTTTATTATTACAGGAGCACCTACAAATGTAAATCCAGGTGCAGCAAATAGTTATTGGACATTGCCAGTTAGTTCAACAGGTTCAGGCGGAACTGGTACCAGTAACTTTACTAATAACCAATCATTATTCTTGGCATTAGTTAATGGTATCCAAGGTGCAACTGGACCGCAAGGTAGTACAGGTGCTACTGGGTATACTGGCACAACGGGTGCAACTGGTGCTACTGGAGCAACAGGATATCAAGGTAGCACAGGTGCTACAGGCTATATAGGAACAACGGGTGCTACAGGTGCTACTGGTAATATAGGTAGTACAGGTGCTACTGGTGCGACAGGTTACACCGGAAGTACTGGCGCAACAGGCGCAACGGGTTATACAGGTACAACAGGTGCTACTGGTGCTACTGGTAATATAGGAAGTACTGGCGCTACTGGTGCAACGGGAGCAACAGGATATACTGGTAGCACAGGTGCTACTGGTGCTACTGGAGCAACAGGATATACTGGTAGTACTGGCGCTACTGGTGCTACTGGATTAGGATCAACAGGTGCTACTGGTACAGCGGGCGCCACTGGATATATAGGTACTACTGGGGCCACCGGCGCTACCGGTTCGACTGGTCCACAAGGTATAGTAGCACAAGCAACACCCCCTTCAAATACAGATGTATTATGGGTAGATACAACTGCTACTGGATCAGCAGGTGCAACAGGTTATACCGGTAGTACAGGTGCTACCGGTTATACTGGCAGCACAGGAGCAACAGGTGCGACAGGTGCTACTGGTTACACTGGATCTACAGGCGCCACGGGTGCGACAGGCACAATAGGTAGTACAGGCGCAACAGGCGCAACAGGCTATACTGGAAGTACAGGTGCTACCGGAGCAACTGGTGCAACAGGCGCTACAGGCGCGACAGGTTATATAGGAACAACAGGTGCAACTGGTGCTACTGGCTATATAGGCACAACTGGTGCTACTGGTGCTACAGGCTATATTGGAAGTACAGGTGCTACCGGAGCAACTGGTGCAACAGGCGCTACAGGCGCGACAGGTTATACTGGTAGCACAGGTGCTACTGGTGCTACTGGAGCAACAGGTTATACTGGAAGTACAGGTGCTACTGGAGCAACTGGAGCAACGGGTTATATAGGAACAACAGGTGCAACTGGTGCTACTGGTACGGTTGGATCAACAGGCGCAACAGGCGCAACAGGATATATAGGTACTACAGGTGCAACAGGTGCAACTGGCAATATTGGTAGTACTGGTGCGACAGGTGCAACTGGATATACTGGTGCAACCGGCGCTACAGGCGCAACTGGATACACTGGTTCAACTGGTGCTACAGGCGCCGGTACTACAGGTGCTACAGGGTATACTGGTGCTAGTGGTAGTACAGGACCAGTCGCCGGCAGTAATACACAAGTCGTGTTTAATGATGCCGGCAACCCCGGTGCAAGTGCTAACTTAACATTTGACAAAACAACTAACTACCTAACAGTTGGTGGTGGGTCAGGTGGTAATATAGGTGGTGCAAATGTAGTGTTAGCTAATAGCTTTACTAGTAATGGCGGGACAATAGATTTTTATACTAACAATCCAAATGTAAAATTAGGTAATGTTGCTAATGTACATATATTTGGTGGTACTGCAAACTATGTATTAAAAACAGATGGTACTGGTAATCTAAGTTGGGTATCGCCTTTAAGTGGCGCAACAGGATATACAGGTAGTACTGGTGCAACTGGTGCTACAGGATATACAGGTAGTACTGGTGCAACTGGTGCTACAGGATATATAGGTAGTACAGGTGCTACAGGTGCAACTGGTGCGACGGGCTATACTGGATCTACTGGTGCAACAGGTGCAACCGGAGCAACAGGCGCAACTGGATATACAGGATCTACTGGAGCAGTAGGCGCTACTGGTATATCAGGATTGGGTGGTAGCAATACTCAAGTTATATTTAATGATACAGGTGTTGCTAACGGTAGTGCTAACTTAACATTTGACAAGACAACTAATTATCTAACAGTTGGCGGCGGATCAGGTGGTAACATCACTGGCGCAAATGTAATATTTGCTAATATATTCACAAGTAATATAGCTACTGGTACAGCACCGTTAACAGTTAGTTCAACAACTACTGTTGCTAATCTAGCAGCAGCAACTGCAACTACAGCAGGAACTGTAACAACTGCTGCACAAGGTAATATCACTAGTGTTGGTACATTAACATCATTGGGTGTAAGCGGAACGATCACAGCAGCTAATATCACAGCCAACACAGGGGTGTTCACTGGCAATGGCAATGGACTAAGTTCATTAGTTGGTGCTAATGTAACTGGTACTGTACCAAGTGCAACTAGTGCGACAAACGCAGCAGCATTACTACAGAATACTTCTACTTCTACCACAGTATACCCAACATTCTCTACTTCATCTGCAAATGGCAATTCATCTGCGGTAATCAGTACTAGTATTACTGCTAATTTAGGTAACGCATCTATTACAGCAACAACATTCGTTGGAGCATTATCGGGTGCAGCAACTACTGCTGGAACTGTAACAACAAACGCTCAACCAAATATTACTAGTGTCGGTACATTAACTGGATTGACACTAAGTGGCAATGTTAACATGGGCACTAAGAACATAACAAGTCTTGCTGAACCAGTGGCATCTACTGATGCTGCTACTAAAAACTATGTTGATACTACAGCACAGGGCCTTGACCCTAAAGCATCAGTGGTATATGCTACAACAGCAACATTGTTTGGTAATGGTGGTACTGGATATACTTACAACAACGGAACAAGCGGTGTTGGCGCAACATTAACTAACAGTGGAACAACTGCCGGTTTAACTCTTGACGGAGGCAATACACCAACAGTTGGTGATCGTATTCTTGTTAAGAATGAAGCTGGCGCATTTGTTAATAATACAACACAATCAGCAGCATTCAACGGTATCTATACTGTTACGACAGTTGGTACTGCTAGTGTAGCATGGGTATTGACTCGTTCTACTGACTTTGATGCAGGCACCGAGATGCCAGGCGCATTTGTGTTTGTCGAAACCGGAACTACTAATGCTGATACTGGTTGGACATGTACAACAAATAGTCCAATCACAGTTGGCACAACATCAATCACTTGGGTTCAGTTCTCTGGTGCAGGCACATATAGTGCAGGCACTGGACTAACATTAACTGGATCAACATTTAGTGTTAATGCAAGTCAAACACAAGTTACAAGTGTTGGCACATTAACATCACTTGGTGTAAGTGGTACTATAACTGCACCAAATATTACTGCAAACACAGGTGTATTTACTGGCAATGGTAATGGATTAAGTTCTATTGTTGGTGCTAATGTCACAGGTACAGTAGGTAGTGCAACTAATGCTGCTGCATTATTACAAAACACATCTACTTCTACAACTGTATACCCAACATTCTCTACTTCATCAGCAAATGGCAATTCATCTGCGGTAATTAATACAAGCATTAGTGCTAACTTAGGCAATGCATCTATTACAGCTACTACTTTCGTCGGTGCTTTATCAGGCGCTGCAACTAGTGCAACCACAGCAGGTACTGTAACAACTGCGGCGCAACCTAATATTACATCAGTTGGTACATTAACATCACTCGGCGTAAATGGCACAGTAACCGCAGTAGCATTTACAGCTAATACGGGTGTCTTTACTGGTAATGGCAATGGGTTAAGTTCATTGGTTGGTGCTAATGTAACTGGTACTGTAAGTAGTGCTACTACAGCGGGTACTGTAACAACTGCTGCTCAGGGCAATATCACTTCAGTTGGAACATTAACTAGTTTAAGTGTTACTGGTAATGTAACTGCTGGTAACTTGATTGGGCCACACGCAAATGGTAACAGCAATGTGTATATCGCTACAGCAAACGGTAATGTAACTATAGCAGCAGTTGGTAATACAACAATGACTATAACTGGGACTGGTGCAAACATTACTGGATATGCAAATATATCTGGTAATATATCAGCCGGTAATGTTAATGCGGGTAATTTGTTAACAGCAAACTATACAACTGCGGTAATAACAACTGCTGCTCAACCAAATATTACTAGTGTTGGAACATTAACTTCAGTTGCGGTAACGGGTAATGCTAACGTGGGTAACTTAAACGCTACAGGTAGAATAATTGGTGTAGATAATATAATAGTTGGATCAAGTGGCGGCGAAGGTGGACAACTAGTAATGGGTTGGGTAGGTATATCTGGTGTTACTGGACAAGCAAATAGCACATGGAATTTAGATGTAGATGGTTCAAATAATTTCCGTATATTCAGTCAAAATGCAACAGGTTCTGTGGGTGCTATATCGTTGACCGCATATAGTGCTAATTCTAATATTACATTTGGTGCTAATATTACTACTTCTGGATACATGCTACGTTCAGTCGGTACTGGTATATCAGCGGCAGGAACAGTTCAAGCAAATGCTACAGCATTAACTAAAGAAATGAATATTGTTTCTACAGTAGCAAGTGGCGCGGGCGTAGTAATGCCAACAGCAGTAGCTGGTATGGTGTTAACTATTACTAATACAAGTGCTAA
>Ga0208613_1000556_pt1 | contig 12323 bp, 7 predicted proteins | sample CryBogmetaGMA6M_FD_184543 | JGI IMG/M metagenome (GOLD analysis project Ga0208613, IMG submission 184543) | Freshwater microbial communities from Crystal Bog, Wisconsin, USA - MA6M (SPAdes) | ecosystem: Environmental > Aquatic > Freshwater > Lake | place: Crystal Bog, Wisconsin, USA | collected... | reverse complement strand
CACGGTCAACACCGCCCGGCCCATGAAGCCGACAGTGATGATCTACGACTCTCAAATCCCCAAAGAGGAGGCCCTGTTGCTGGATATGGAACGCGAGACCGAGTTCAACATTGCCAAGGCCATCCGCCCAGCCCAGGTTCCGCGTGATGTTTACAACTATTTGAGCCCGCGCAAGCGGGTCAGTTACTACTTTGACGCGGCCTCCGGACGGGCTGTGGAGGGCAAGCCATGAGTCAATTAGCCCAACTGATGCTCGACCACTGCCCGGAGATTTTGCTGCTGGTCAACCCGACTAGCTTGCAGATTGAGGTTGCCAATACCACGGCGGCGAGCACGCTGGGGTATGAACCGGCACAAATAAAGGGCTTGCTCATTACCGAGGTTGAGAGCGCACTGCAGGACGTTTTTTATTGGGAAGATGTTCGCGGCGGCCAAACGCTGGAGGTGCAAGATCAAGACGATGAATACCGCTGTTGTGATGGAAATTTACTGAGCGTACGCAAGTCCATTCAACTGCTGGTGCACGACGGCGTACCGTTGCTATTGGTGCGCGCCGTACTGACGCAAAGCGAGAACGTGGCTCAAGATGCGCTGGAGCACACCCTGTCGGAGTTGCGCGCCACTCTGGAATCCACCAGCAACGGCATTCTTGTGATCGATTGGAAAGGAAAAATCGACAGCATGAATCGTCTGTTTGGCAAATTGTGGGCCATCCCCGATGACTTGCTGAACTGGCAGGATGATGCCGGCATTCTCGATTTCATCGTGGCGAACGTGCAGGAGTCAGAACTGCTGCGTGCGCGACTGAGTGCCATCGTAGACAACGGCGAGACACAAGACCTGCTGCATCTGCGTGATGGTCGTGTGTTCGAAGCGAGTTCGCGGCCCCAGTATTTGAACGAACAAATCATTGGACGTGTGTTTGGTTTTCAAGACATCACACAGCGCACGCGGGCGGAAGAAGCCTTGCGCGAGTCGAGCCGTTTGCTGGAGCAACGGGTACTGGACCGAACTGCCGATTTGAATGCCGTGAATGGAAAATTGCAGCAAGAAAAGGACAGCCAGGCCCAGTTGATCAAGCGCCTGGAAGAAACCCAAAACCAGTTGATGCAGTCCGAGCGCATGGCCTCCATCGGGCAACTGGCGGCCGGTGTGGCGCATGAAATCAACAACCCCGTGGGGTTTGTCAACTCCAACCTGGGCTCCCTGCAGGGTTATGTCACTGACATGCTCAGACTGCTGTCGGTGTACGAGCAGGCAGAAAGTAGCCTGACAGTCGCGACACTGCAAGAAATCAAGCAGCTCAAGGCCGATATTGATGTTGAGTTTTTGCGCGAAGACATTGTTTCGCTGTTGGCAGAGTCACTGGATGGGGTCAAGCGCGTGACGCGCATCGTGCAGGATTTGAAAAACTTCTCCCATGTGGATGAGTCAGAGCGCCAGTGGGCTGACCTGGAAGTGGGCATGGAAAGCACCTTGCGCGTGGTCTGGAACGAGCTCAAATACAAGGCCGAAGTGGTCAAGGAGTTTGCGGGTGTTGCGCAAATCGAGTGTTTCCCGTTCCAGCTCAACCAGGTATTCATGAACCTGTTGGTCAATGCCTCGCATGCGATTGAAGTGCACGGCACCATCACCCTGCGTACCGGGCAAGACGAGAGCCAAGTCTGGGTGGAGGTGCAAGACACCGGTAAAGGCATCAAACCTGAGAATCTGAGCCGGATTTTTGAGCCTTTTTTCACCACCAAACCAGTAGGTAAAGGCACGGGTCTGGGCTTGTCCCTGGCTTATGGCATTGTGAAAAAACACAACGGGCGCATCGAGGTCAAAAGCGAGGTGGGTCAGGGCAGTACGTTCAGGGTGATCTTGCCGAAAATCTTCCCGCACCCAGCCATCGAGTCGGGTCGCTGATCAGGCGCCCAGGTTGAGCAACGCGGCTTCTATGGCCGCTGCGGTGGCCAGTGGTTTTTCCATTGGAAACAGGTGGCTGCCGTCAAGCATCATGATGCGGCCCTTGGTGATTTTCTCGGTCATGGCCATGCCGACCTGCTTCATTTCCACCGACTGCGTGCCGCCCATAAAAGCCACCGGACATTTGACCGGGTGGCGCTTCAAAATTGATTCCAAGTTGTGCGGCAGGGTGTTGTAGATGGCGGTTTCTACATCACGGTCAAAGCTCAGTACACGTTTTTTTTCGTCTCCGTGAATTTCGTCGTGCGTGCCATAGGCAATGTAGTCTTCAAGCACTTGCGGGTCCCATTTGGCGAATGCTTTTTTATGCCGCAGGTGTTCCAGCGCCGCCTCTTGACTCGGCCAGGTGTTGCGGCGTCGACGGCTGACCGCCCCGGGCGACCACGATCCCACCATTTGCGTGCTTTTGATGACGCCCAGCGTGGTGGCGCGCCAGCCGCCCAGAATGGGTGCGTCCAGCAGCAGCACGCCGCGTGCCAGTTCAGGGGCCCGGGCAGCGGCCATCAGGCTGATAAACCCACCCAGCGAATGACCGACCAAAAAAACGGGTTCGCCTTTTTTTTGCACCTCGGTCTGGGTGAAGTCAATCAGTTGTTGCACCAGATGCGGCCAGTTGTCGGTGACCGGGTACTTCGGATCATGGCCAAATTTCTCAATCGCCTTGACCGTGAAGCCGCGCGCTTTCAGGTGTTTGAACAACACCCGGTAGGTGCTGGCGCCAAAGCTGTTGGCATGAGAAAAAACAACCATTTTTAGATGAGTTTTTCTTGGGGCGTGCTGATTTTCTTCAGCGTGCGGTTGCGGCTGGACTCGACCATCAGCGGCACGCCGGTTTGCTCACCATGCCAGCTCGGGTCTTCGATGCTGTCAAACACTTCACGCAATTTTTGGCCCCAGCTGTTGTGCATCATCTTGAAGTAGGGGTTGTTTTCATCGATGCACACCACCTTGTCGGTCTGGAAGGTGTTGGCTTCGTAGACCACCATGTCAAGTGGCAAACCCACCGACAGGTTGGACTTGAGCGTGGAGTCCATTGACACCAGTGCACACTTGGCCGCTTCATCCAGTGGGGTTTCGGGCGTGATGACGCGGTCCAGCACGGGTTTGCCGTATTTGGATTCGCCGACCTGAAAATACGGTGTTTCGGGCGTGGCTTCAATGAAGTTGCCAGCCGAGTACACCTGAAACAGGCGCATGCCTTCGCCAGCGATCTGGCCACCAAAAATCAGTGACACATTGAATTCAACACCGGCTTGCTTGAGTGAGGCTGCGTCACGGTCGTAGACGTGGCGAATGGCCGAGCCGAGCACGCGCGCGGCATCAAACATGCTTTTGGCGTTCCAAATGGTGATCGGCTCGCTTTCAGGGTGGTCTTTGAGTTGCTCGATTTGCAGTATTTCACGCACTGATTGAGAAATGCTCAGGTTGCCCGCTGACAGCAGCACCATGAAACGGTCGTTGGGCTTTTCGTAAACGATCATTTTCCGAAAGGTGCTGATCTGGTCCAGTCCGGCGTTGGTGCGGGAGTCAGAGAGGAACACCAGTCCGGCGTTAAGTTTGATGGCGACGCAATATGTCATGTTGTTTTGAATAAAAGTAAAACTGGGGGTGCCGGTGGCACTTGAAATGAATATCCGATTTTGTACCAGCTTGGGGCTGCAAATGCTCCATGCAGAATTCGTGCCGGGCGTAACTTTCCGGGGGATGTCGCTAAGCGGCTACCGTCGGCGTTACGTTGGGCAGTTCAATAATAAAGCGGCTACCTTCATTCGGCTTGGATTCGGCCGAGATTTTCCCGCCCAAAACATTTTGGATCAACCGGTTGGAGAAAGTCAGTCCCAGGCCAGAACCACCCTTGTCAGGGATGGTGGTGAAAAAGGCTTGAAACAGATGGGCGCGCACAGCATCGGTCATGCCCTTGCCGTCATCTTCAACTTCAATGCGAATGTGTGTTTTGCCCAAGGCCTGAGCGCGTAACGTGATCGTCCCGTCCTCCAGGCCGTCAAAACCATGCAGCATTGCGTTTTGGACGAGGTTGGAGACCACCTGACCCAATGGACCTGGGAAGCTGTCCATCAAAAGACCGGGCGCCATGTCAAAAACGACGTGAATCTGGCGTTTTTCAAGGGCGGGCGTCAGAGTGGCCACGACGTCATCAATGAGTTCATCGACCAGAAACGACCTGCGCTGCTGGGTGACCTGATCAATGGACAACTGCTTCAAGCTTGACACCAGTTCGGCCGAGCGCTGATTGGACAGTTCAATGAGCTTCAAACCATTTCGGACAGACTTGATGATGTTTTCACGATCATTTGTGAGCCTTGTGTCGGGCAACTTGGTAATTTCAAAATTATCAATGGATTCATCAATAACGCTGGCGGCCATGATGCTGCATCCAATAGATGTATTCAGATCGTGCGTTATTGAAGGAATCACAGCGGCCATCCGGGCCAAGGGATACGCTTTTTCGTAGTCGATTCGTATCTGGCTCAGGGTGCGATCAGTGTCATGCAGTTGTTCGGTTTGCAATTGCAATTGCGAAGTCAACTGGGCATTGGCCTTGTCTAACTGCAATAGTAAATTTTCCTCATTTTTTTGCAGCGCATGGACCAGCAGCCCGACCAATGAAATATTGGTGACGACCAGCAGCAGAATGAAGGTCCACAAAAACAGCGTGAAATGCAGCGTCGTATCCACCGGAGAAATACCCTCTGCCAGTCTGATGGACAGCACCTGGTAGGCGCGAATACCAAATAAGAGCCCCGCGCCAAGAAACGGCCATGCGATCAGAACCTTGACCCAGCCCTTGAATCGGTGCGACCCATCACCCCAGACGCACTCCATAAATCCAGAGCAGGTCGTGACGCTGGCAATGATGTTGAACGCCAATGCGCGGTACAGGTAGGAACTGGTATCGGGCGCCAATGTTGCAGTCGCCGCGATCTCAATCCATAGCGGGATATATCGCACCCAAAGGGAAGGAGGCGGGTCCCGCAAGAGCCGCAATATGCCAGACTGGAAGGTGACGAGGCCGAAGATCACGAGCCAGTCAGCCACCTGAAAACTCAGGAATCCGGGGTGGTCAGCACGCTGCAGCATTAATATGACGCCCAAACCGACTGAGACATTGGCCAGAAAGAAACTGGCCGATGCCTTGGGGATAAGACGAAATGCAAGGGCCAGACACAGCCAGGAGATCGCGAAGATTCCGGAAATGACCAGCATCATCAATCTCAGGGTGCTATCTATATTTTCCATTTGGTTTCTATTTTTACTGATCCACTCCTTGAGTCGACATTGGCAGTTTACTTGTCTTGAGCCATACCATAAGTCACAACGAATATGAATACAGATACTTTTCACGCCAAATCCGCACATCACCGCAAAACAGGCTTCGCCAACAGCGACCCATCGGTCGTCATTGGTGACTTCCCCTGGTATGAAATGGTGTGGCGCAGCTTGCGTGGCGACTTCAAGCCTCTCACAGAACCACAGAACGGCTATGCCTCTTTTGCCGGGGAATGGAGTGTCGCCGTGGACCATGCGCGCATTGCCCAGCGACAGCAGGCGCCCGTTGTGACTTGGCTGGGCCATGTGTCGGTGCTACTGCAGCTGGGCGGGCTGAATGTGCTGACGGACCCGACGCTGGCCGATTTTGCCGGGCCATACGGGCGCTTTGGTGCGCCGCGCATGGTGCCTGCACCGCTGCGGGGGGATAGTTTGCCCCCCATCGATGTACTGCTGATCTCGCACAACCATTACGATCATCTGTGCGACGCGACCCTCGCCGCGATGGTCACATCCGGCCAACGGCCCCAAATTTTTGTGCCGCTGGGCCTTAAAGCCTGGTTTGACGCACGCAACATTCCGAATGTGACCGAGTTGGACTGGTGGGACCATGCGGATGTGACTCGTGACATTGACGGCAAAGCCTTGTCGCAGCCCATTCGCATCCATTTCACCCCGGCACAGCACTGGAGCCGGCGCACACCGTTTGACACCAATGCATCGCTTTGGGGCGGCTATATGGTGGAACGAAACCCCGGCGCAATCGACGCCTGGCGCTTTCTGTTTCCCGGTGACACGGGTTACAGCGCAGACTTCAGGGCCATTCGCGAACGTTTGGGTGCGGTGGATTTTTTGGCCCTGCCCATAGGCGCCTACCTGCCACGCGACTTCATGAAGAAGATGCATGTGAACCCGGCCGATGCGGTCCAACTCATGCTGGATCTGGAGGCGAAGCAAGCCATGGGTGTGCATTGGGGGACTTTCAAGCTGACCCAGGAAGCCTTTGACCATCCGCCGCGAGATTTGGCGGCGGCGTTGCAAGCGCGCGGCCTGACCAAAGATTCGGTCTGGCTAATGCGCCACGGCGAAACACGTGCTGTAGCAATGTGAGAAGCCGTGTCCTGGTCATCACAGCCAGTGGGGCAATCAAGTCCAGCCGAGTTTTACGACGCTGATGACTTAGCGAACCCTTGTAGCCTAGTGCTGGAATGAATTCTGGTATTTTTTGACTTTTTAGATCAGGTGGCATTCAGCCAGTTTGCCGAATCCATTTTCAAAACCGGTCATTCAGCGTTGTGGGAGGCTGCTTTAGTACTATTGCTTCAAATTAAATAGATATATGTCAATAAATTTGGGTATGGCTTTGCCATGACCCATGGGTGGAGCCAATGAATAACAAACTGCCTGTTTTTCCAGCCGAAATGCTGCCGAGTGCCCCAACCCCGCCTCCCGAAAAATTAAAACCTCTGCCCTCTGCACAAGCCCTCTTGCTGTGGCTGGTGTTGGGCTGCTTGCTGCCCGGCATCCTTGGGGCTGTATTTCTTTTTGTTCATCTGCTGAATGAAGGACACACCCAGCTTCAACAATCAACACTGCAGACAGCTCGGGCGCTCGTGATGGCGGTGGACAACAAATTTGCGCAAATCGAAGTGCTCGCGGTGGCACTTTCGCACAGCGCCAACCTGACGACCAACAACCTCGAGGACTTCCACCGCAAGTCGCGTGAGATATTGAAAGCGACCAACATTGCCAGAAATGTATTGATCTGTGATGAAACCGGGCAGGAACTCGTCAACACCTTGCTCGAGTTTGGAGAGCCGTTGCCGCGGTATGGCAATCAGGCGCAATTGCGTCAGGTTTTTACCACCGGACAAACCGTGGTCTCCGATGTTTTTATCGGTGCGGTTGTTGCCAAACCCACGGTCACCGTGGCCGTGCCGGTATTTATCAAGGGAAAAGTAGCCTACGTCCTGAGTGTTGGCATGTCTCCGCAATGGCTTAACGACCTGCTGCATCAGCACCAGCAGCAACATTCGAAACAGTTGCCTAATGAATGGATACTCAGCATTTTTGACAGTTCAGGCACCATTGCCGCCCGCACCCTTCAGGCCGAGCAATTTGTGGGGCAGAAAGCCTCGCCAGTGTTATTGGCCCACTTTCCGGAACACGAAGGTGCTCTGGAGGTCGATACGCTGGAAGCCACCCCGATTCTGGGGTTTTTCAGCACCTCGGCGCGCCACCACTGGAAGGTGGGTATTGGCATTCCCCGTCAAGAACTGGAATCCGTGTTGACGCAACGGGTGGTCGCGATGGGCGCAGGCATTCTCCTGCTGCTAGGCTTGGGTGTCACCCTGGCCACCGTTCTTGCCAGGCGAATTTCGCAATCGGTCACGGCGCTGACCCTGCCGGCCCGGGACCTTTCCGAAGGCAAAGCCTTGTCCACACCCCCGGTCTATTTTCGTGAAGCCCAGGCGGTGGTGGACGCTATGGCCCAGACGGCCATCCAATTGGTGGAAAAAACGCATGAGACCCACCTCGCCGAGGTCGATTTACGCGCCAGTGAGAAGGCGCTCAAACAACTCAATCAAGCGCTGGAGGGTAAAGTGCAGGAGCGTACTCAAGCGCTGACCGATCTCTACGACAGGGCCCCATGTGGCTACCACTCGCTGGATGCAGAGGGTCGGCTGGTCCAGGTCAACCAGACGGAGCTTGATTTGCTGGGCTACACCCGCGAAGAGTATCTGGGGCGGCGCATGACCGAGTTTCTTGACCCTGAAAATAGGGTCAGATTTGCGCAGGTGTATCCACTACTGCAACGCGACGGCCAGATCCGAGAGGTTGAATTTGAAGTCTCCTGCAAAGACGGCTCCCGCATCCCTTTTCTGGTGAGTGCCAACATCATCCTTGATGCGCAAGGCCAGTTCGTCGCCACCCGAAGCACGATGGTCGACAACCGGGTGAGCAAGGCGCGCCAGCAGAAAATCTCCGAACTCAACCAATTTCTTCAAGAGGTTCTTGCGTCCTTGTCCTTCGGAGTGGTGGTTTTGAATGAGGCGCGAGAAGTAGTTCTGCGCAACAAACTGTTTGGCATCATCCTGGACTACCCGCCTGAACTGGCGCAAAAGGAGTCCTTGAGTTTTGCGGAGATGGTCCGTTTCAATTTTGACCGGGGCGACTATCCGAATCAGACCTATGAAGCGGCCATGACCGGGTTTCTTCAAACAATGAAGGACCGCCAAACCTTCTGTTTCGAGCGACTCCAGACCAACGGGACCTACCTGGAAGTCCGTGGGCAACAAATTTCCAAAGATTGGATTTTGCTGACCTACACGGACATCACATCGTTCAAAAAGTCCGAGCAAGCCCTGGCGCAAGCGCTTGAGGCTGCTGACGCCGCCAACCAGGCCAAGAGCGACTTTCTGTCCAACGTTAGCCACGAGTTGCGCACCCCCCTCAATGCGGTGGTCGGCCTGTCCCGGCTATTGACGGACTCTCCATTGAGTCGTCGTCAACGGGACTATGCCGAAAATATTCAGTTGTCGGCCAATGCGTTGCAGACCTTGATCAACGATGTATTGGACTTCTCCAAGATTGAGGCCCGCGAGTTGCATCTGGAGCACGCTGCGTTTTCGCTGAGGTCACTCATGCGCACCACTGCCTCGGTATTGGGCATCGGTGTGGGAAACAAGCCGATTGAAGCTTTGCTGGACGTTGCCTCTGACGTGCCCGATGCCTGGGTCGGCGATGCTTTGCGCGTGCAGCAAATCCTGCTGAACCTGATCAGCAATGCGGTCAAGTTCACCGATGCCGGTGAGATCGTGGTGTCGGTACGGTGTGTAACCGGTCAGGATGCCTTGGCAGGGGCACAAGCCACCTTGCAATTGAGTGTGCGCGATACCGGTATCGGCATGGCCACAGAATCACTGGCCACCATTTTTAACGGATTTACGCAAGCGAATACATCCACCAGTCGTCTCTATGGCGGCACCGGCTTGGGGCTGGCCATTTGCGCCCAACTCGCCAACCTGATGGGCGGGCACATTGAAGTGGACAGCACCTTGGGTCAAGGTAGCGAATTTCGACTTGACTTGTCACTGACGCGGGGACAAGAAACAAAGTCATCGGCATCAGAAGACCTCCCCGCCAACTTGTTCGTCCTGATTGTGGATGACCACCCATTTGCGCGAGAAGTTTTGATGCGATCCTGCACGGCCTTGGGCTGGCAGGCGCACGCTGTGGCGTCGGGTGAAGCCGGTCTGCAAGCCTTGTTAAGCAATGCCAGTGAAAAACGTGAATACGACCTGCTGCTCCTTGACTGGCGAATGCCCGGTATGGATGGTCTGGAAATGCTGCGCCAGGCTGACGCCACACCTGGTATCTTTTTGCCATGGGTGGTCTTGATGGCACCCCTGACCGCGATGGAGCAGGCGGTAATGGCCAGTGCGGGCGTCAAACTTGAAGTGACGGCCAAACCGATGACGACAGCCAGTCTGTTGGACGCAGTCGCCCGGGCATTTGGCCGAAAGGTCGGACAGGCCGATGTCATGCCGGGTTTGTTCGATGAATTGCAGTCCGCCATGCAGACCCTTAAATCGTCACACCAGCAATTTGACGCCCGTTATGCCAAAGCTTGAGGCGCGGTTGCCGGTGTTTGATAAGTTATTGACTGTAGTTACTTACCGTCAGCGTCTTTTGACGGTGGGACAACTTTCTTCTGATTGAACTTAAGTGCCGCCAGTGCCAGCTTCTGTTTACGCTCCAAATTGAGCCTCTCCAGTTCTGCGTGGTTGCTCTTCTTCATGTTCGGGTCTTTTCCAAATACGCCTGCCATAGTAGTTTCTCCTTTGGTTCAGTCTAACTGATCGCCTGCCTTACACCTTGCTCGCCAGCGCCTTCAATTGGTACAGCGCTTCCAGTGCTTCTCTGGGGCTTAAATTATCAGGATTTATGGCTGAAACCGCCGTCTCTATTGCGCTGGAAGCTATATTTTCAATAGCGGGTGGTGCCGCAAACAAGTCGACTTGGGCTTGGGATTCGGTGGCTTTGGCTTCCAGTGCTTCCAGCGTGTGGCGGGCGTGGTTGAGCACGGCGGCGGGCATGCCGGCCAGGCGTGCCACCTGAATGCCGTAGCTTTTGCTGGCGGGGCCAGGCTGTATTTCATGCAAAAACACGATGTCGCGGCCCGACTCGACGGCGCTCACATGCACGTTGATGGCAGCGTGGTGTTTGGCCGGGAACTCGGTCAGCTCGAAGTAGTGCGTGGCAAACAGGGTGTAAGCCTGGGTTTTGTCGTGCAGTTGGGTGGCAATGGCACTGGCCAGCGCCAGGCCGTCAAAGGTGCTGGTGCCACGGCCAATTTCGTCCATCAGCACCAGTGAGTTGGGCGTGGCAGCGTGCAATATCTGCGCGCCTTCCAGCATTTCCAGCATGAAGGTGGACTGGGCGTTGGCCAGGTCGTCGGCGGCGCCGATGCGGGTGTGGATGGCGTCAATCGGCCCGAGTCGGCAGGCGCTGGCCGGCACATAACTGCCCATGCTGGCGAGTAAAACGATCACCGCAATTTGCCGCATGTAGGTCGATTTACCGCCCATGTTGGGGCCGGTGATGATCTGCATGCGCTGCTTGGGTCCCAAGCGCGTGTCATTGGCGATGAAGGCGCCGCTGCTGGTCTCGGCCAGACGCGCCTGCACCACCGGGTGGCGCCCTTGGGTGATGTCCAGGCAGGGTTCTTTGGTGAACTGCGGGGCGCACCAGTCCAGGGTGAGGGCGCGCTCGCTCAGTGCGCACAGGGCATCCAGCGTGGCCAGGGCGCGGGCAACTTGCGTGAGCTTGGGCACGAACACTTGCAGTTGGTCCAGCACCTGCTCGTACAGGTATTTTTCGCGGGCCAAGGCGCGTTCCTGGGCGCTCAAGGCCTTGTCTTCAAAGGCTTTTAGTTCTGGCGTGATGAAGCGCTCGGCGTTTTTCAGGGTTTGGCGGCGGCGGTAGTCGTCGGGCACTTTGTCCACTTGGCCCTGAGTGACCTCGATGAAGAAACCATGCACCTTGTTGAACTGCACGCGCAGGTTGGCAATGCCGGTGCGGGCTTTTTCGCGGGTTTCTAGATCGAGCAAAAAACTGTCGCAGTTGGTCTGGATGGCGCGCAGTTCGTCCAGATCGGCATCAAAGCCAGTAGCGATGACGCCGCCATCGCGCACCAGTGCGGCGGGCTCGGCGTCAATGGCGCGCACCAGCAATTCGGCACATCCTTCAGGCGGCATTAAATGACCTGAAATTTTAGTCAAATAGGCCTCTAGCCCCCGTGTAGTATGCGTGAGTAGCTCTGTTTTTTGTAGCGTATGCTGCAAGGCGACCAGTTCGCGCGGACGCACCTGGCGCAGCGCTATGCGGGCGGTGATGCGCTCGACGTCGGTGCTGCCTTTGAGTTGCTCACGCAACTTGGCCCACGGACCGGTGCGCAGGGCTTCGATGGCGCCCAGGCGTTGTTGCGCCTCGCTGCGATCACGTCGGGGCGCCAGCAACCAGTTTTTGAGCAGGCGGCTGCCCATGCCGGTCATGCAGGTGTCGAGCAATGAGAACAGCGTCGGCTTTTCTTCGCCGCGCAGGGTTTGGGTGAGTTCGAGGTTGCGACGGGTGGTTTGCGGCAGGTCGATCAGTTCGTCATTGCGCTGCACTCTCACGCTGTGAATATGGGTCAGCGCCCGGCCTTGGGTGTGCTCGGCATAGCCCAACAGAGCGGCGGCAGCGGCGTGCGCTTGCGGCAACTCGTTGGCCTGCCAAGTGGCCAGCGTGGCAGCCTGCAACTGGGTGAGCAGTTTGCGTTCACCCAGAGCGGACTCAAACTGCCAATCAGGGCGCACCGTGATCGACATGGCGCCCGGCAAAGACTGGCTGCGCAGTCGCGCCTCGAAGGCAGGCGTAGCGCCAGCGCTGAACAACAACTCGCCGGGGTTGATGCGCGCCACCCACTCGGGCAGTTCATCCACCGTGCACTCGGCCAGTTGCACCTCACCCTGGGTCAGGCTCAGCCAGGCCAGACCGCAGATGTTGCGCGGACCCTGGTGCAC
>Ga0208613_1000554_pt1 | contig 12330 bp, 13 predicted proteins | sample CryBogmetaGMA6M_FD_184543 | JGI IMG/M metagenome (GOLD analysis project Ga0208613, IMG submission 184543) | Freshwater microbial communities from Crystal Bog, Wisconsin, USA - MA6M (SPAdes) | ecosystem: Environmental > Aquatic > Freshwater > Lake | place: Crystal Bog, Wisconsin, USA | collected... | reverse complement strand
GGGAGGGGGACCATGGTGGGGCCTGCTGGACTCCGAGGTTGAGGCCCCGGCCGCTGAACCGCAAGCCCCCAGCTCGGTGCAAGGTGGGGTCGGCCCGCCCGCTTGGTGGCAGAATGGGGGGCCGCACCCTTTCGGAGTTCTCTTGCTCACCGCCCCGTCTCCCCTCACGCCCCGCGAGCGCCTCGTCGTGGCCCTGGACGTGCCGTCGGCCCGGGAGGCCCTGGCCCTGGCCGATCAGCTGGCGGGCCGGGTGGGCATGCTCAAGGTGGGGCTGGAGCTGTTCTGCAGCGAGGGTCCTGCCTTCGTGCGGGAGTTGCAGGCCCGGGTGCCCGTGTTCCTCGACCTCAAGCTGCATGACATCCCCAACACCGTCCGCCGGGCCATGGAGGCTGTCCTGCGGCTGGATCCCCGGCTGGTGAACGTTCACGCCCAGGGCGGTCCCGCCATGCTCGAAGCCGCTGTGGAAGCCGTCCGCGCCCACCGGGCAGCGGGGGGGCGCACGGAGCTCCTGGCGGTCACGGTGCTCACCAGCCTGGATCGGGAGGCCCTGGCTGCCCTGGGCCATGCCGCCCAGCCGGATGAGCTGGCCCTGGCCTACGCCAAGCTGGCGCACCAGGCGGGCTGCGGCGGGGTGGTCTGCTCCGCCTGGGAGGCTGCCGCCATCCGCGATGCCTGCGGCGAGGGCTTCCACCGCCTGACGCCGGGCATCCGCCCCGCCGGCGCAGCGCACCAGGACCAGGCCCGGGTCATGACCCCGGCCCAGGCCGTGGCCAGCGGCTCCACCTGGCTGGTGGTGGGCCGTCCCATCACCCATGCCCCGGACCCTGCAGCGGCTGCGGAAGCCATCGTGGCGGAGATTCAGGCCTGATGACCGCTGGGTCCCCCCTTGTCTTTCGGCCATCCTTTGCCCAGCGGGCCATGGCGATGCTCCTCTTTGCCGGCTCCTGGCTGGTGGGCGTCCGGGCCCTGGCCCAGGTGCTGGAGCGCCTGCCCTTGCTGCGGGTCTCCCTGAAGGTTGCCGAGACCGCGGGGGAGCCCACCTGGTCCTTCTGGATCGCCATCGTAGCGGCCATCGGGGCCGTGGTGGCGGGCAGCCTCCTGCTCCTGGGCACGCTGCTGGTGGTCCTGATGGTCGAAGGCTCGCAGGTGCTGGTGGATGAGCTGGGCCTGAGCGTGGACCACGCCGCCCTGCCGACCCCACTGGCCCGCCGGCTGGGGGCCGGCCGCCTGCCCTGGAAGCGCATCTCGGGCCTGGAGCACACGGGCCCCTTCTTCGTGCTGCGGGGTGGTGGCGACCCAGCGCCGGGCGCGCCCCGGGATCCTGACCTGCGCTTCCTGATGGTGGAAGAACTGGAGATCCTGGTCCTCACCATCCTCGAGCGCAGCCCCAACCTGAGGCACCGGGACTGATGCCCCACTGGACGGAGCTCTTTGGGTTCGTCACCGGGGCCGCTTGCGTGGCTCTGCTGGTGCGCCAGAGCATCTGGAACTGGCCCCTCGGCATCCTCAACAACCTGACCTTCATCGTCCTGTTCTACCGGACCGGTCTCTACGCAGACGTGGGCCTGCAGGTCTTCTACATCGCCATCTCCATCTACGGCTGGTGGCACTGGCTACACGGCGGGCGGGACCATGGGGCCCTGGCTGTGAGCCGGGTGAAACCCCTGACGGCCCTGCTGCTGGCGGGGACCGTGGCCGCCACGACGGCGCTCCTCACCTGGCTCCTGCGGCACTACACCAACAGCACCGTGCCCGTGCTCGACTCGCTCATCACGGCCCTCAGTCTGGTGGCGCAGTTCATGATGACCCGCAAGTGGATCGAGAACTGGCCCGTGTGGATCCTGGCCAACTGCATCTCCGTGGGCCTGCTGACCTACAAAGGCCTCTATGTCACCAGCGCCCTGTATCTGGTCTACCAAGTCCTCTGCCTCATGGGCTGGCGCCAGTGGCGAGCAGCGCTGCGGGAACCGCTCCTGGCGAACAGCGACCAATGAGGGAAAAGCTTTCACCGCTTGAGGTAGTTCTCGGATCCTTGCAGGGTGGCTTTGGGGCCGTGGGCGGGGCTGCGCTTCCCGGAGGCCCGGGGTTTTCCCCACTGGTTGGCCAGGGCGGTGGCTTCGGGGTTGCCGGGGGCCAGGGCCAGCACTTCGGCCAGGTCCGCTCGGGCTTCGTCCAGGCGACCCAGTTTCTCCCGCAGCAGGGCCCGCTTGAGGAAGCCCCAGGTGTTGGCCGGCTCCCGCTGGATGACCTCGGCGTACTCGGCCTCGGCCTCGGTGAAGCGCCCAGCCGCCTCGGCGGTCTCGCCGCAGAGCAGGTTGGTGACGGCGCAGAAGCCCAGCCAGGCCTTCTGGGCTGCGAACTCGGCGGCGCTGAAGGAGGACCTGGCCTGGGCCCGCTGGGCGGCCTGGTCCAGGTGGCGCAGGGCCTTCTCCGTGTGGGCATCCACCCGGGCGAAGATCTCGGCATCCCCACTGGCCCGGTAGAAGTCCCGCTGGATGCGCCCCTCCGCCCGGTACTGGTCGAACATGCGCGTGCCGGGATACAAGGCGAGGGGGCTGATCTGGCAGTCGCTGGGGCGGGTGTCCCGGATGAAGGTGGCGCTCTCTTCCACATCCGCCCAGGTCTCCCCCGGGATGCCCGTGATGAGGTAGATGCCCAGGTTCATGCCCACCTTGCGGACGGCCTCCAGGGCCTTGCGGGCATGGCGCAGGTTGGTGCCCTTGTCCAGCAGGGCCAGCACCCGCTCGCTGCCATGCTCCACGCCAAACTGCATGAACTCGCACCCGGCCCGCTTCATGGCCACCAGGCGGTCCTCGTCCACCAGATTGACCCGGCTCTGGCAGTTCCAGAGGGGGTGGAGGCCGCTGCTCTGGATGCCGTCCATCAGGTCCAGCACCCGGCCCCGGTTGGCGGTGAAGGTGTCATCCCGGAAGCTGAAGTAGGTCAGCCCATGGCGGCCGTGGAGCAGGCGCAGCTCTCGGAGCACCGACTCGGCGCTCCGGAAGCGGATGGAGGTGCCCCAGAACTCCGGCGTGTTGCAGAAGTTGCAGGTGGCCGGACAGCCCCGGCTGGTGCTCAGGTAGGCCAGCTGGCCCACGTCATTGAGGAAGTCGGCCTCCAGGAATTCCGCCGGCATTCCCACGGTGTCCAGATTTTCCAGAGGCGGCTGGGGCAGGGTGGGGCCCTCCCGCAGGATCAGCCCAGGGGTGCGCCGCCACAGGTCTGAACCGGGTGCGGCCTGGAGGCGCTCCACGATCCCCAGCAGGGTCTGCTCCCCCTCCCCCTGGACAATGGCGTCCAGGGCCGGGCAGTCCTCGAAGACCTCCTCGGCCAGGTGGGTGGGGTGGGGGCCTCCCGCCAGCAGCACGGCCCCGGGGCAGGCCTCCCGGGCCCAGGCCAGCAGCTCCCCGGAGCGCTTGCGGTTGAAGGTGAACATGGAGACACCCACCACAGCAGGGTTCTGGGCCCGGAAGTACGCCAGGACCTCCTTCCGCCCCTTCCCGCTGAGGTTGGCCAGGCGGCAGGGATGCTGTCTGGATTTGAGCATTGCCTGCAGATAGCCGACCCCAATAGGGAGGAAGGTCATCCACTCGTCCCCGAAACCGCTGCGGGGGGCGCTGTAGGCAAGGAGGGTCAGGGGTGGGTTCACGGCGGGGTTCCAGAGTCATCCAGTCTACGGGATGGCCGATGAGAGAAGCAGCGACAGTGGGGGAGGGCCATTGACCGGCAATCTGATCCGGAACCAGGACGTCATTGCAGAGATCTTTCTCCGCGCCTCCAATCGGCGGGAGATGATGATCCTGGTTACCCCCTACATCCGGTTCGAGTCCTCCTTCCTCAAGGCGGAGGAGAGTGAGTTCCATGCCGCCGCGACCATGGGCCGGGAAGATGCCATGTTCGGGCTACGCAGCCCCGACCTGAAGCTGCGGTTCCCCCATGGGGTGAGCTTCCTGGAGGCTTCCACCCAGCTCCTGGGGTTTGGCATGTGCGATGGCAGGAGAAGCCTGCGGCTCTCCTTGCCGACGACCCTGCAGGACCAGGACCACCGTGGTGCCTACCGGGTGGATCGGGTGGGCCGGGTGCCGGTCACCTTCAGTACGCCCAAGTACGACCTCGTGGTGGGCACGCTGGTGGACATCAGCACCACCGGGGCCCGGATCTTCAGCACCCGGGACTTCCAGGATGATGAGCTGGTTCCAGGCGGGGACATGGCCGTCACCATCTCCCTGACGGAAACCATCCGGATCAACACCCGGGTCAAGCTGCGTCATGTGCACTTCCGCACCTTCGGCGTGGAGTTCCGGCCCCAGCTTGATGAGGACGTACTGCACCCCCTGTCCCGCTGGGTCTTTGAGAAGCGGGAGGAGGATCTGGAGCGCATCTCCCGCCGGGGCATCGAAACAGGCACTCCCACCGAGGCCATCCGCAACCAGACTACGGCCCCCGCTGGCCTGCTGCTGATCTCCGGGGAGGCCGGCCTGGAGGTGGTCCTTCAGGACCTGCTGGGTGGCCTGCAGCCCCTGACCCGGGTCCCCCCCACCATGACCGCCGTGCGGGATGCCTTCAGCCGCCGGCCGGCCCTGGTGCTCTGCCACGTCACCAACCTGAACCTGGATGCCCGGCGCCGGATCCGCACCCTGGTGGAGCCCCTCCAGGGACGGCTGCCCTTCCTGCTCCTGGGTACGGGCGTGGAGGCTGGCGGCCTGCTGGAGCTGGGCCAGGAGCTCAAGGCGGCGATCTCCATCGTCTACAACCCGGAGCGGGCCATCTTCCTGCAGCGCCTGGTCCAGGGTGTGCTGCGGCGTACCTACGAGGGCGGGGAGTCGCCCATGGCCCCGGCGGAGCCCGAGCCGGGCTGATCCATGTCAAGCCCCCCTCGGCGGGGGCGGAGCCGGTAGAATCAAGGCTTCCGGAGCCCCCATGTCTGCTGCCCCCGAACCGGCTGTCACCGAAGCCCTGGCCCTCGAACTGGGCCTGTCCCGGGACGAGTGGCAGGTCATCCTGCGCCTCCTGGAGGGCCGCCTGCCCACCTATCCGGAGCTGGGTGTCTTCAGCGCCATGTGGAGCGAGCACTGCTCCTACAAGTCCAGCCGGATCCACCTGAAGAACCTGCCCACCGAGGGCCCCCGGGTCATCCAGGGACCAGGCGAGAACGCCGGCGTGGTGGACATCGGTGATGGCTGGGCCGTGGCCTTCAAGATGGAGAGCCACAACCACCCCAGCTACATCGAGCCCTACCAGGGGGCGGCCACCGGTGTGGGGGGCATCCTGCGGGATGTCTTCACCATGGGCGCCCGGCCTCTGGCCAACCTCAACAGCCTGCGCTTCGGGGAGCTGACGGCGCCGCGCATGAAGGGCCTCGTGAAGGGTGTGGCGGCGGGCATCTCCGGCTATGGCAACTGCATGGGTGTGCCCATGCTGGGCGGGGATGCGGCTTTCGATGCCTGCTACAACGGCAACATCCTGGTGAACGCCTTCACCCTGGGGGTCCTGCGAGCGGACCGCATCTTCAAGGGCTTCGCCTCTGGCGTGGGCAACAAGGTGATGTACATCGGCTCCAAGACCGGCCGGGACGGCATCCACGGCGCCAGCATGGCCTCGGCGGAGTTCGGCGAGGGCAGCGAGGAGAAGCGGCCCACGGTGCAGGTGGGTGACCCCTTCACAGAGAAGCTCCTGCTGGAGGCCTGCCTCGAGATCTTCCAGACAGAATGGGTCATCGGCATCCAGGACATGGGCGCCGCCGGCCTCACCTCCAGCAGCTTCGAGATGGCCAGCCGTGCCGGCACCGGTCTGGAGATCCGCCTGGACCAGGTGCCCCAGCGGGAGGAGGGCATGACCCCCTTCGAGCTGCTGCTCAGCGAGAGCCAGGAGCGCATGCTGCTGGTGGCCCGGCCCGGTTGCGAGCCGCTGATCATCGGCGTGCTCCACAAGTGGGGCCTGGACGCCTGCGTGGTGGGCGAGGTCACGGAGACCGGTCGCTTCATTGGCAGCTGGCATGGGGCTCCGGCCATCGACCTGCCCATCCAGCCCCTGGTGGATGCCGCCCCGAAGTACGACCGGCCCCGCCAGCGCCCGGGCTACCTCGATGCCGTGAACGCTGTGCCCCCGCCGGAGGACCTGCGTCCCGCCGAGGTGGAGCGCACCCTGCGCAGCCTGCTCCAGCAGCCCACGGTGGCCAGCAAGCGGTGGATCTACGAGCAGTACGACGGCACCGTGCGCAGCAACACCCTGCTGGGCATGGGCCGGGGCGATGCGGGCCTCATCCGCGTCAAGGACGAGGCGGGCCAGGATACCGGCAAGGCTGTGGCCATGAGCAGCGACTGCAACAGCCGCTTCTGCTACCTGGATCCCTTCTGGGGGGCTGCCCATGCGGTGGCCGAGGCCTGCCGCAACCTGGCCTGCGTAGGTGCCGAGCCCATCGGCCTCACCGACTGTCTCAACTACGGCAACCCCGAGAAGCCCGAGAACATGTGGACCTTCGAGCAGGGCTGCCTGGGCATCCGCCAGGCCTGCCTGGCCCTGGACGTGCCCATTGTGTCGGGCAACGTCAGCCTCTACAACGACACCGAAGGCCAGAGCATCTTCCCCACGCCCATGATCGCTGCGGTGGGCCTGGTGGAGGACTGCGCGGGCCAGGTGGCCTTGGCTGCCCCGGACGCCACCGCCCTCACCGGCACCGGCAACCGGGTGTGCGGCTCCGGCTTCCGCGCCGCCCACGACGGCATCTTCCTGCTGGGCGAGACCCGGGATGAGCTGGGGGGCAGCGAGTACCTGAAGCTGCGCACCGGCCAGGTCACCGGCACCTGCCCGGAGCTGCGCCTGGACGAGGAGCTGCGCCTCCAGGCCTGTGTGCGGGAGGGCGTCCGCCTGGGCCTCATCCGCAGTGCCCATGACACCAGCGAGGGCGGCCTGCTCACGGCGGCCCTGGAGAGCGCCTTCGGCGGCGAGATGGGCTGTCAGCTGCTGCTGAGCCGCGGCGGGCTGCGCCTGGACGGCCTGCTCTTCGGCGAGACCGTGGGCCGCATCGTGGTCAGCGTCGGGCCCGAAGGCGAGAGCAGCCTGGCCACCCTCTGCCGCACCCACCGGGTGCCCCTGGCCAAGATCGGCACCACGGGCGGCACCCGCATCACCCTGGCGGTGGACGGCCAGCCCCTGCTGGACGCAGAGGCCGCCGAGCTAAAGGGGCTCTTCGACCTGGCCCTGGAGACCGCCCTGGGCTAGATGCCCATGGCCGAAGGGACCTTCAGCTTGTCCAGGAGGGCGTAGAGCAGGCTCTCCTCCGCCTTCAGGTCGGCTCGGAAGGAGCGGCTGTCCGTGTGGTGGATTTCGCGGCGCAGGTCCTCGAGCCTGTGGACGAGGATCCTCTGCACCAGCGTGGCTTCCTTGGCATCGAGGTAGAGATCCATGGTGACCTCCTGTCCCGGCACCGCGGTGCCTGCCGGCCGGGTCCGAAGGAAATATCGGGTCTTTCGTCCCTCCCCGCCACCGCAATGCCAGGCCAATGGCGGGGTATGATCCTGGAGCCCCGCTGAAGGACCCCTCCATGGCCGACCCAGGCATTCCCTCCACCCTCGACCGCCGCACCTTCCTGGGGGCCACTCTGGCCACCGGGGCCGCAGCCCTGGCCGGGGCAGAAGTGAAGGCCCCCGGCACCCGCCTGCTTCTGGAGGGGGCCACCGTGGAGAGCCTCCAGGCCGGCCTGACGGCAGGGCGGTGGACGGCGGTAGACCTGGTGAAGCAGCATCAGGCCCGCATCCGGGCCCTGGACCGGGGTGGTCCGCACCTCAATGCTGTTCTGGAGCTGAACCCGGAGGCCCTGGCCATCGCGGCGGCCCTGGATGCGGAGCGGCGAGCGGGCAAGGTGCGCGGCCCTCTGCACGGCATCCCTGTGCTGCTGAAAGACAACATCGACACCGCCGACCGCCTGCACACCACCGCTGGCTCCCTGGCCCTGGCGGAGGCCCCGGCTCCGGTGCGGGATGCCCATATTGTTGAGCGCCTGCGGGCGGCGGGGGCCGTGGTGCTGGGCAAGACCAACCTCAGCGAGTGGGCCAACTTCCGGTCCAGCCGGAGCAGCAGTGGGTGGAGCGGACGGGGGGGCCAGACCCGCAACCCCCATGCCCTCGACCGCAGTCCCAGCGGCTCCAGCAGTGGCTCGGCGGTGGCGGTGGCCGCCGCCCTCTGCCCCGTGGCGGTGGGCACCGAGACGGACGGCTCCATCGTGAGCCCCGCCAACGCCTGTGGCATCGTGGGCCTCAAGCCCACCGTGGGCCTGGTGAGCCGCAGCGGCATCATCCCCATCTCCCACACCCAGGACACCGCGGGCCCCATGGCCCGCACGGTGCGGGATGCCGCTCTCCTGCTGGGGGTCCTGGCGGGCCCGGACCCACGGGACCCGGCGTCCATTGACGCCCACTTCGAGGCCGACTACACCCGCTTCCTGGTGCCGGATGGCCTGCGGGGCGCCCGGCTGGGCGTGGTGAAGAACCTCCTGGGGGGCCACGCTCGGGTGGATGCCGTGCTACGCCCCGCTCTGGACCTACTGAAGGCCGCCGGGGCGGAGCTGATCGAGGTGGAGCTGAAGTCCTCGGCCTACGACGATGCGGAATACGAGGTGCTGCTCTTCGAGTTCAAGGCGGGCCTGGAGGCCTATCTGGCAGGCCGCGGGGGTGCGGTGCGCGACCTAGTCGCCCTCATGGCCTTCAACGACGCTCACCCGAAGGAGGAGCTGTTCGTCTGCGGCCAGGAGATCCTCGCCCAGGCGCAGCCCAAGGGCGGCCTCAGCGACCCGGCCTACCGCAAGGCCCTGGAGGCCTGCGGCCAGGCGCGCCGGGACATCACGGGCCTGCTCCAGCACCACAACCTCCAGGCCCTGGTGGGGCCCACCGGTGGGCCGGCCTGGCTCATCGACCATGTGAACGGCGACAGCGGCTCGCTCAGCTTCTCATCGCCCGCTGCCGTGGCCGGCTGCCCCCACCTCACCGTCCCTGCCGGGTTTGCTGCCGGCCTGCCCCTGGGCCTCTCCTTCGTGGCCGGGCCGTGGCAGGAGGGTACCCTGCTGCGGCTGGGCCACGCCTTCGAGCAGGTGGCCCGGTCCCGCCGTGCGCCGGGCTTCGCAGCGACCAGCCCCGTCACCCGTTGACAGGACCAGGCCGCCCGTGGAACCTGTTTTTCTCATCACAGGAGACCCCATGAACCGCACCCTCTTCGCCCTGCTGCTGGCCGCTTCCGTGGTGGCCATGGCCAAGGATCCCCAGGACAAGGCCCCGGCGAAGCCGGCCGCCCCTGCCGCTGCACCCGCCAAGGCTGCACCCGCCGCCGCCATCGTGGGCAACAAGGAGTCCAAGACCTTCCACAAGGCCGACTGCAAGACCGCCGCGAAGATGAAGGACGCCAACAAGGCCGAGTTTGCCACCGCTGCCGAAGCCACCAAGGCCGGCTACAAGGCCTGCAAGGTCTGCAAGCCCTGACCCCTCAAGTAGAGCCGAGAAAAAGGGCGCCGGAGGGCGCCCTTTTTCTTCAGGTAGCCGCAGGTCAGTCCTTCCGGCGAGGGAACTGGCGCTCGTAGGCTTCCTGGGCGTATTCGCTGGGGGGTACCCCGAAGCGGCGCTTGAAGGCGCGGGTGAAGGCGCTGGCATCGTAGAAGCCCAGGAGCTTGGCCACATCGCTGGGGCGCTCGCCGTTGGCCAGCAGGGTCACGGCCCGCTGGAGGCGGCGCTCGATGAGGTACTGGTGGGGCGTGGTGCTGGTGGCTTCGCGGAAGAGCCGGATGAAGTGGTCCGGCGTGCAGCGGGCCATGGTGGCCAGCTCGGGGACGCTGTTCTTCGCCCCGATGTGGGCTTCCATGTGGTCCAGTACCAGCTGGAGGGTGGAGCGGTTCAGGCGGTAGGGGAAGCGCCCCCGGTCCTCCTTCTCCGTGAGGCGGGACAGCTCGGCGCCCAGGAGGATCAGGAACAGCTCGCGGGTCATGAGCTGGACGCCGTCGGGATTGGACAGCTCCTGGCTAAAGATACCAAAGAGCTGCTTGAGGCTCAGGCTGCGCAGCACGGCGAAGCTGGACTCCTGCCACTTCCGCGGCGGGTGCTGGAGCGAGGACAGGAGCGGCTCCGGGAAGGGTCCCTCCATGAAGAGGGCCGTGAACCCGAAGGGGGTGTTGGCATGGTGGCGCTTCAGCGTGTGGCCAAAGCCCGGCAGCAGCAGGGCCAGGTCGCCGGAGCGGATGACGCCCTCCTCGCGATCGTCGCCGGTGCACACCCGCACGGCGTGCGTGGGCTGCAGCAGGGTCCAGGCGTCTCGGGCCGGCAACAGCTTCGTCGGCACGGGGTCGCGCTTGAGGATGGCCAGACGGAGAGGTCCGCTGGTGTGTATTTGGAGGTTTTTGGTCTCGTTTTCGCTCATGGCCCAGGAAGAAAGAGGCATACCCATCGGGGTATTCCAGGGAGGATGACAGGAATCCTCAGTTGGGCACAAGAAATTTTCACAACAGAAATTTCCAGGTCCCCTAGGCCACTCCCAGGGCCTCGGCCAGACTCCGGAAGACACCCAGACCGCCGGTGGGCCCCAGGACCGGGTCCACGGCCCGCTCGGGGTGGGGCATCATGCCCAGCACATTGCCCCCAGCACTCACGATGCCGGCGATGCCGTTCATGGCGCCATTGGGGACATGGTCCTCACCGATACCACCAGCGGCCGAGCAGTAGCGGAAGGCAACGCCACCCCGGGCCTCCAGGTCGATCAGCTCCGCCGGGTCCAGGGTGAAGTTGCCCTCGGCGTGGGCGATGGGGACTTGGAACACCGCACCCGCCGCCATGGCCCGGGTGAAGGGCAGGTCGGCCCGCTCCACCCGCAGGTGCACGTCCCGGTGGATGAAGCGGAGGGACTCGTTGCGCAGCAGCGCTCCGGGCAGGAGGTGGGCCTCGCACAGGATCTGAAAGCCGTTGCAGACCCCCAGCACCAGGCCGCCGTTATCGGCGTGGCGCTTGATGTCCGCCATGATGGGGGCGAGGGCGGCGATGGCGCCGCAGCGCAGGTAGTCGCCGTAGCTGAACCCGCCAGGCACGAAGACCAGGTCCGTGTTCGGAGGCAGGTGGGTCTCCTGGTGCCAGACAGGGATCGTGTCCCAGCCCATCACCGTCCCGCAGGCGTGGAGGGCATCGTGATCGCAGTTGGAGCCCGGGAAGACCGGGACCGCCACGCGCATCACAGGACCTCGATGGAGGCCTTCTCCATCACAGGGTTGACCAGCAGCTTCTCGCACATGGCGAGGGCCCTGGCCTGCACCTCAGCGGGGTCCGTGCCGGGCACGTCCATCTCGATGAGGCGGCCGATGCGCACGTGCTCCACCTCGAAGCCGAAGCCATGGAGACCCTGTTCCACTGCCTTGCCTTGGGGATCCAGGATCCCGGGCTTCAACTGCACCGACACGCGCACCTTCATGGGGCCCTCCATGGCCCAGTGTATCTGAGGATTCAGGGCCGCCAGCGATGGGCTTCCAGGTCAAGGTTCCCCAGGTCGTCCACGGTGATGCCCTCATCCCGCAGGCGGCCGATCTGCTCGAAGGCCCCCCACCAGCGGCCCCGGCTGGGCACGTAGCCCCGGGTGTTGACCACCCGGTGCCAGGGCAGGGTGGTGCCCTCCGGCAGGCCCGACAGCACCATGCCCACCTGCCGGGGCCGCTGGGGAAAGCCCGCCAAGGCCGCCACCTGGCCATAGCTGACCAACTTCCCCACCGGGACCCGCGCCACCACCGCCAGCACCAGGCTGCGGAAGTCGGATTCCCGAGCCTCAGCGGCCTTGGACATGGAACGAATCTCCGCAGATTTTTTAGGCACTTTGGGTGTTCTTTGTGGGGCGCTTTTGCTTTTTTTGTGGTGGCGCCTTCAGGCCTGCACGCCGGGGCGCTGGTCGATGGGCATGCGGGAGCGGAAGCCGCCTTCGTAGCTGTGCCAGTGGTCCAGGGTGGTCTCGGGGTAGGCCCAACACCAATATCCGTCTCCTGAGTCGAAGTCGACGAGCCAGAGGCCCTTCACGTCGGCCTCCAGGTCCTGCATGGCCTGCTGCCAGCTCTGCACCAGGGTGTGGAGCCGCTCGCGCAGCTCGGTCATCCGGTCCTCGTCCCCGGCCTCCTCGGCCTTGCTCAGCTCTTCGGCCAGGCTGGCAGCCAGGTGAAAGACGGGCTCTGTGGTGGTCTGCACCTGCGGCAGCAGGCTCCGCGCTTCTTCGAGGGTGAAAATGCGGCCCATGGCCCCTCCGATGCTTCATCATAAACCCATGCGGTTCCTCCCTCTGATCCCATCCGGTGCGGACCCCGCCCCCTGGGTGCCCCTGGCC
>Ga0208613_1000549_pt1 | contig 12367 bp, 7 predicted proteins | sample CryBogmetaGMA6M_FD_184543 | JGI IMG/M metagenome (GOLD analysis project Ga0208613, IMG submission 184543) | Freshwater microbial communities from Crystal Bog, Wisconsin, USA - MA6M (SPAdes) | ecosystem: Environmental > Aquatic > Freshwater > Lake | place: Crystal Bog, Wisconsin, USA | collected... | reverse complement strand
TCACCATATATGCCGATGGCGCCGCATCACCCAACCCCGGCAGGGGCGGCTACGGGGTCGTCATCCTCCACCAGGGGAACCGGATGGAACTTTCAGGCGGATTCCGGGCCACCACCAATAACCGCATGGAACTCATGGGGGCGATTGTCGGGCTGCGGGCACTACACTCGCTACCGTTGCAGGATGGTTGCAAGGCGAAGGTGACCCTCTATAGCGACGCAAAGTATCTGGTCGACATGTTTAACGGCGGCCATGCGGCAAAATGGCGGCAGCACGGCTGGACTCGCAACAAAGGCAAGGATAAAGCCTGCAATCCCGACCAGTGGCATGAGCTCCTGACCCTGGCGGAGCAGCATGACGTCAACATGATATGGGTCAAGGGACATTCCAGCAACATGGAGAATGCCCATTGCGATGAATTGGCAGTTGCGGCGAGACAGCGCGAGGATCTGCCGGCCGACGAGGGGTATGAAAAACCAGCGCCCCCCCGTCCCGCAGAACCCCGGCAACAAACACTCTTCGACTGGATCCAGTAAGACACACAGCCGCCGCTCGCCTGCCACTATCTGGTTGATCTTGGCGGGCTCGCGGAATATCTTTCCAGTCATGGAAACTCAAACCATTCGGCAGGGGCTGTATAACATTAAATCACGGGCGGCGACGATGGACGCCTTGGTCGAAAAGGGGCGCGAGGCGGCCCCGACCGTTATCCCGTTGTTGCAGGATCGGGATGAGGGAATCCGCTGGGCGGCCATCAGGATCCTGGCCGAAATCGGCGATGACAGCACCATCCTGCCCCTGATTACCCTGCTCGACCAGTCAAGGAATGTCTCCACTGTGATCCAGGCGCTTCAAGCCATTACGGGGCAGAATCTTGGTGACAAAGCCATTGCCTGGCGCGAATGGGCACAGCAGAAGCAGTCGGTTCCTAAAGGGCTCCTGTCGGACAAGGACCTGATGGCGACCGCTATCCAAGGGCTGCCGGCCACCATGAGCGGGGAAGGCAGGGACTATGTGGTTGGCGTTTCCCTGCCTGACCGGCGCACTCAAAACATCCAGGTTGATTTCTCAGGCAAGGACGAGGACGGGCATCCCGTGGTTCAACTCATGACACCCTGCGGCCCCGCCGTGGCCGAACAGTATGAGTCCGTACTGAAACTCAACATGTCCATCCCCTACGGAACCATCGGAGTGGCCCTGCTGGATGACGCGCTGTGCTTCGCCCTGGTTCACACCCATCTGAGGGCCACGGTGCATCCGGAAGACATCGCCAAATCGATCATGTGCCTCGCCCGCCACGGCGACTCCCTCGAGCGGGCCTTGTCGCCGGCGGACAACTTTTAGCCAGGGGGCGGGAACCACCATCCATGCTCATTATTGTTGAATCGCCGACCAAGGCAAAAAAGATCCAGTCGATCCTCCGGGTGAAGACCCTTTCCACCGTCGGGCACTTCAAGGATCTTCCTAATTCCGTCATCGGGGTCGACCTCAAGACCTATGAGCCTACCTTCGTACTGCATGAAAAGAAGGCCCATCTTCCCGAACAGTTACGGGCGGCAGCAAAGGACGAAACCGTGATGCTGGCGGGTGACCCGGACCGGGAAGGTTACGCCATCAGCCGCCACATCTATGAGGAGGTCAAATCCGTCGCCAAGGAATGCCGCCGCATGGAGATTTACGAAGTCACTGAAAAAGGGCTCAAGGAATCCCTGGCCAAGGCGGTCCCCTTTGAACAGACCAACGAAGGCCTCTACCATGCGTTCCTCGGGCGCAGGGTCGGGGATCGCCTCGTGGGCTACATCCTTTCCCCCATTGCCAGCCGGCGCCTCCACAACACCTTCAGCGTCGGCCGGGTTCAGTCCCCGGCAGTCCGCCTCGTGGTGGATCGCGAGCGCGAGATCAGGGCGTTCAACACCTCCCTGTACTGGATCCTGAACATCCAGCTCAACAAGGATGGCGCTACCTTCCAGGCAACCCACATGAAGGGGAAGTTTGAGAAGCAGCCAGACGCCCAGGCGATCATTGACGCCATCAAGGGTGAAACCCATGCCCTGGCGGAAAAGGTGGACCAGAAGGAAACCCGGCAGTCACCCAAGCCGCCCTTCACAACGGTGGACCTGCAGGCCGCCGCAGCGGCTCGCCTCAAGTTCACCCCTGAGCAGACGATGAAGCTGGCCCAGGCCCTTTTCGACCATGGTTTGACGACCTACCACCGGACCGACTCCGTCCGGATGGATGAGGCGTTTGTCGCCAGGATCCGCGAGTTCACAGGAGAAACGTTTGGCGCCGAGTACGTCCCCACCAAACCCAACCAGTTCAAGTCGAAGAACTCCCAGGCCGAAGCCCATGAGGGCATCCGTCCGACCCACATGCATCCTGCGGCGGAGATCGCCGCCCTGATCGATAAGGAACAGCTCACGCCCGACCATGCCCGGCTCTATGAGCTGATCTACCGGCGGGCCGTGGCAAGCCAGATGGCGCCAGCCCGCTACGACGCCACGCTCCTCGTCTTTGACGTGGCCGGGGAAAAGTTCAAGGCCAACGGGCGGGTTTTGAAATTCGACGGGTTTCTCAAGGTTTACGCCGAAGTTGACGAGGAAAAGGAACGCAAGGGCGACAAGGGCGAAGAGGAAAAGGTCCAGACGCTTCCGCCCATTACCCTGGGCGAACGGGTTCCGAAGGACAAGGAATCCCTCGACGAGAAGAAAACCAAGCCGCCGGGCCGGTTCACGCTGGGCTCACTGGTCAAGGAACTCGAACGGCTGGGTATCGGCCGCCCTTCCACCTACGCAAGCATCACAAAAAATATCGCTGATCGCGGGTATGTGAAGGAGGAGAAAGGGAAGGTCGTCCCCCTGCCCCCCGGCGAGACACTGATCGATTTCCTGAGGGCGCAGCATCCCTGGGTGATCGATTATGAGCTGACCAGCAAGATGGAAGCCATTCTGGACCAGGTGGTCGAGAACAAGGAAACCTGGCAGCGCTTCTGCAAGGCGGTCCACAACAAGATGGGCTATGCCAGCCCGCCGGTCCGGGGCGTCAACGGGGGACCGAGCGAGGCGCAACTCAAATACGCCACCTACCTCGCATCACGCGATCAAGTCACGATCCCCGAGGAGATCCTCAAAAACGGCAAGGCCCTTTCAGGCTGGATCGCGTCAATCGTCGGCGAGAAGCCGGCGGAGGGAAAACCCTGAGCAACACCTTAAATTCAGACGACGATCAGGGCGCCGCCAGGACGGCCTTGAGCGCCGGCTTGGGCTTCAGGGACCGGTCCCAAAGCAGGGGATGATTGGTGCGCTTCGACGGCCAGCTGTTCAGCCAGCTCCGGCCATCATGCAGGCCCCAGAAGGTGACACGGCTGATCTTGTCGGAGTGCTTGAGAAACAGCGCGAAAAGCCGGGCATACTGGTCGGCCAGGCGCTTTTGGATCTCGGGCGGCAAGCCCTTGGCAAAGGGGTCGCTCCCCACCTTCTCCACAGCTCCCGCCTCGGCCCCCGAGGTGCGCCGGGTTACCACGTCGATGTCGAGTTCCGTGATCATCACCTTCATGCCCTCGGCGTGAAAAGCCTCGATGGAGGTCTCGATGTCCTCGAACGGAATTTGATCAAGCTTCCAATGACCCTGAATACCAACCCCGGTGATGGGAACCTTACGCGCCTTCAGGTCATGGACGAGGCGCAGGGTTTTCCCGCGCTTGGCCGGCTGCTCGATGTTGTAGTCGTTGTAATACAACTCGGCCTTGGGATCGGCCTGATGTGCCGCAATAAAAGCCTCGGCGATGAAGTCCTCGCCGATGGTGGTGAACCATTTTGATTTCCGCAGATACCCCTTGCCATCGTCGAGGGCCTCGTTGACGACATCCCAGCTCACCACCTTGCCGGCGAAATGGCCCGCTACTGCGGCGATATGGTCGCGCATGCGCTTGAGGACCAAATCCCGGCCGGCGGGCTTGCCACCCGCCGTGAAAAACCAGTCCGGACACTGGTTATGCCAGACCAGGGTGTGGGCGTTCACCGTCAGCCCGCTGGCCTTCGCGAACTCCACCAGCGCATCGGCCCTCGCAAAATTATAGCGAGCCTCCTCCGGATGCAACCATTGAGGCTTCATGCAGTTCTCGGGAGTAACGGTGGTGAACTGCTTTCCGAGCAATTGGCGCTCAGCGTCATTCAGCTCGGCACCGGGGATGGCGGCGCCGATTGCAAAATGCCGTGCGAACGCCCCCTTGAGGGTGCCCGCCTCCCCCGCCCCCATGACAGTGCCGGCAACCATGACTGCGGCCATGAAGGCACCGAGCCGTCCCGGGGCGCGGCCAGGGACGGCGAGGCTCCCGACCTTATTCGGCAATGTGTACGACCTTGTACCCGCCGCGGCGGCGGTCGTTGATGTAGAGGGTGCCGAAGACCAGCACGATGATTGTGGCCACCGGGGCCAGACGGCGGAAGGCCATGCGGCCACCATAGTTGTCGGCGGGATCCAGAACGGCCTTCACCTGTCCAACCACTTCGCCGGCTTCCTTGGATCCGGGTGCCGAGGCGGATGCGGCCACGGCGTGACGCAACGTGTTGGCGGTGTCGGGGGGCAACGGTTTGCCGGGGCCGGTCTGGGCCAGAATCTTGGCGGCATCATCAATGGCGGCCTGGATTTCCTTCTTGAACGGCTCCTGGGCAGCGGCGGCCAGAGGCGTATAGACGTCGACCACACGCTGCAGCACGGCTACGGATCCGGCGTTATCCAGCCGCGCGGGCAGGTTTTCATCCGCAATCCGGCCCAGCCAGGGAGAGGCAATCATGCCCGAGGCGAGCATCCCCATCCCGCCCATGAGCGCCAGGGCGAGGGCGCCGCCCTTGGGCACGCGTTCCGCCACGACGCCAAGCATGGTCGGCCAGAAATAGCACACGCCGAGCGCGAACACGGTGGCCGAGGCCAGGGCCATGGTCATGGTTTCCGCATAGCTCAACCAGAACAGCCCGAGCCCGGACAACACGGCTGAGACAACGAGCATTCCGGTGGGCGAGAGGCGGTGGACAATCGGGCCGGCAAAGAAGCGCAGGACCGCCATGAGCCCCGAGATCCAGACGAGCACGAGGATGCCGTGCATCCCACCAGCCTGGAGAATGGCGGGGATCCACCGGTTCGGGCCCAGTTCCAGCGAGGCGGTAATGCCCATGCAGACAAACATCACCAGGAACAGCGGGCGGCCGAGCGTGGCCTTGACCATGCCGCCGAACGAGACGCCGGAGCGAACCCGCTCGGTGACCGGGAATTTCTGTCCCAGAAAGAGGATGCCATAGGTGATCGTCGGGATGAGGATGAGCGCCAGGCGCAACTTGTAGGAGCCCAGCCCGACCTGGCTGAACGCGAAGCACAGCAACCCGCCGATCACGATGCCGCCGGGGAACCACACATGGAAACGGTTCAGCATCTGGGTCTTGCGGTCAGGGAAAAGCGTGGCCACAAGCGGATTGCAGGCCGCCTCGACCGTTCCGTTACCCAAGGCAAGGATGAGCGCGCCGGCAAACAACGACCAGAAACCCGTGGCGGTCATCATCAAAATGGGGCCGGCCAGATGGCAGACCCACGCGAACCGCAGGAGGTTGCGCATGCCCAGCGCATCGCACAGCGGCCCGAGGGCGATGATCGAAAGCGTGAACCCCCACAGGGCGGCGCCACCAATCTGCCCGACCTGGGCATTGGTGAGGACGAACGTTGTTTTCAGCGTTCCCATGATGTCGCCGATCACGGCGAACGCCACGGAAGTCGAGATCAGGGCAATGCAACTACAGATGAAGAGTCGTTTGGCATGGATATCGCCATGTTCTGCGTTCGTGGTGTTTGTCTCGGACATATTGATTTCACTCCCTGACCGTTTCAGCGATGGGCAATGCGGTCATGTTGACGGCAACGCGACCCGGCAGGCGGAGCCCATCCCCCGACCTGATGCCCCGTTTAATAGCACGGTGAGCCCGTGAAAATCAAGCATCACTAAAACACCCGGGGAAAGCGGCCCACGAAACAGGATCAGGGCGGTTGGCCGGCCACACCGGACAGATTTTTACGGACACGGTCGCCGGCCTTGCGGATTTCATCCGGTGCCGCACCCAGCCTGCGCAGGACGGAAGCGCACATGGCCGAGGCGACTTCCGCCTCGCCGGAAAAAACCTCATCGGCACCCGCGGTTTCGAGTACAGGATATTCGCTGAGGTAGCTGGTGTTGACCAGAATGCGTATTTCCGGATTCATGGCGCGAGCCTGCCTGATGATGTCGGCCACGGCGGGAATGCCCGGGGCGCTGATAATCAGGGTTCCGGCGTGCTGCATTCCAGCCGCATTCAGAACCTCCGTATGGCTGGCATCCCCGTAGACGGCGGAAATGGAGCGGGTCCTCAGGTACTTGATGGTGTCGTGATTCATTTCGATGACTGTCGGCTCAATGTTGTTTTCGCGTAAAAGATCAGCCAGCGACCGGCCGACAGGCCCGAACCCGACCAGCACGGCCCGATGCCGGTCGACTCGCGCTGCAGGGCCCTCGCCGGCATCATCCGCGTCCTCCTGCTGTACCGCCGACCGGTTCAGCAGGCGCCAGAGGCGGGGGTGGCGAGTCAGCCACGCCTCAAAAGGATCGGCCAACCGCAACAGGAAGGGGTTGAGCATGAGGGAGAGGATCGAGGCTACGACCAGCAGGTTCCCGGTGCTCCCGGAGAGCAAGCCCATCCGGCTTCCCGCCGCCGCGAGAATGAAGGAGAATTCACCGATCTGCGCAAGGGCGAGGGCCAGCGTCAGCGCATTCCGGGTCGGGCATCCCAGGAGGAGCATCAGGGTGCCGGCAAACAGGGGTTTGCCGAGCAGGACCAGCCCCACCGTGGCGACGGCGAAGCCCGGCGCCTCGAACAGCCGGGCCGGGTCAAAGAGCATGCCGATGGAGACAAAAAACAAGACGGCAAAAGCATCGCGCATGGGCAGGGCCTCGGTTGCCGCCCGCAAGCTGAAATCCGAACGCCCGACCACCATACCGGCCATCAGTGCACCCAGTGCCATGGAGATACCAAACAGAATCGAGGCACCCACAGCGATCCCCAGTGCGGTCACCAGAATGGTCAACGTGAACAGCTCGCGGGACCGAGTGGCGGCCACATGCCGGAGGATCCAGGGAACGACCCGGCCACCAAGCAGGAAGGCCGCCGCGATCACAGCAACGATCTCTAATACCGCCAAGCCCGCCTGCCGGGCCAGTCCGGCAGCCGAGTAGTGCCCTTCCCCGGCCACGGCGGGAAGCAGAATCAGCACAAAAACCATGAATAGATCTTCGACGACAAGCCAGCCTGTGGCGCGATTTCCGGCCGGGGTTTGCAGTCGCCGGGTATCGGTAAACACCCGGATCATGGCCACCGTACTGGCGACGGACAGGGCCAGCCCATACACCACGCCCGCCTTGACGCCGAGGCCGAAAGCCATGGCGACCAGGGTCCCGCACACCGTGGTCATCAGGCTTTGCAACAGGGCACCGGGCACCACCAGGCGGCTCACGCCGGCGAGTTTCTTCAAGTTGAACTGGAGACCGACTCCGAACATCAGGAGGATGATGCCGATGTCCGCCATTTGAGACGCCAGTTCACGATTGACGACCACCCCGGGCGTATGGGGTCCGACCACGATCCCGGCAAGAAGGTAGCCCGCGATGGGCGACACCTTCAGCCGGTGCATCACGTATCCCAATACAAGCGCGGCGGCCAGCCCGCTGGTCAATGTCAGAATCAGGTCGATGAGTTTACTCCGCCAGTCCATGCCCCGGGATGGAGCACTGGACATTCTTGCCAATTACGTTGAGGGTATACTTTCCGCCCTGCGGACAGATGGGCAACTTCCCCCCCCTTGATATACTCGACAATTCCGGATTCCACCACGGCATCACCCTGGGCTTTTTTATTTTCCAGGGCCCACTGTTCCTTGGCGGCCTCGATCTGCCGGAGGTTATTGATACAGGCGTTCCCCTGCGACGTGGTCCGCGCCTTCATGAAGCTGGGAATGGCCACACCAGCCAGCATGCCGACCGGAGCCATCATCAGGCCGGCCATCATCTCCTTTGATCCCGCAGACGACACCCCGACCACCGCAATCCCGTTGCGCTTGTTCACGAACACCTGAGCGGCACTCATGTCCCGCTTGCAGCCCATCATATTCTCCATCAGGGCCGACATCTGCGCGCCCTCGCCGGGCTCGCGGGCCAGGACGGCCTTCTGCACATCCAGGATGGTGTTCATGAAGCGCGGGCTCAGGTAGGCGAATCCGTTGTTGGTCATCGGCAACCCCTCAAACGCCTTCTTGAAGGCGGGGGTGGACGCCAGCCCGGTCTTGGCCTGGAACGCCTTGATGCCCTCCGCCACCACGGCGGGGGTGGACCCGAACAGGAAAAATCCGTCATGGACCGTGTATGACGGCAGAAAGGGAAACGGCATCGGCATCGGGAGATTGATGGTTTTGATACCCCCGGCCCCATTTGTGACCGACAGCATGCCGCTCTTCGCTATGGCGGCCTCGAGTGATTCGATCAGCGCGTTATCCTTGACCGCCACCCCCATGAGGAGGGCGGGTTCAGGCATCGTCACGGGTGACCCGGCACCCGTCTCGGGCAGGGTCATGGTTCGGGTCTTTGAAAATTGAACGGAGAAAAACCCCTCCCCCGCCATGGACTCAAACACCTTGTCAAGATTCACCCCCATGCTGGTTTTCAGGGACGCCAGCTGGCTATCAAAAGCGGCTGCAGCCGCCGGGGTGCTGAGTTCCGCCACACCCGAACGGATCATTTTCCACAAGGCGCCGCATTCGCCCGTGCCGGTCCGAGCCAGCTCCGTATCCGCGGGCAGGAAGTCGGTGCAGACCAATTTCCGGGGGCTTCCCCCCACCATCGCCTGCCAGAGGGGAGACCAGGTCGCTGCCGGGTCACGCGCGATGAAACACTTAATGGTGTTCTGACCGTCCTCGCGGGGCACAATGCTCATCCCGCACCCTTGAAAGCCGTAGAAACCGCTCTTGTCCAAAAAGGCCGGCAGATTCCCAAGGCATGTGGCCACGGGCTGGAAGTCCGGGCTATCCCCACCCATAACCGTAATGGTCTTGATAATGGCCTGAACGGTGTCCCGGATCCAGCCGTCCATGTTGGCGACGACGAGGAGGTCGCCCCCGGCGTCCAGGTTGGCCGAGATGAGGTCAAAGCGCTGTTTCGACAAGGCAGGCCCCTTGGCCGGCGTGGCGAGGACCGATGAAGCCACTGGGTTAGCGGTTCCGCTATCCGCTGCCATGGCAGCGAGTCCCATTCCCGACACCACACCGAAAACCGCCAGACATCTCAGAGCGTTCCTCATCATAGACTCCTTGTTGGGTTGGGCCAAAAACACGCGGTCATTGTAACGAACACGTCATTGCACGCAAGAATTATCCAGGCGAAAAGAACTCAAACCGCAGATTTTTTTCATCCTTCAGGTGAATCGTTGTGGCAATTTCCGGAAAAAAAGTGCATCATGCTAAACAATGAAAGCGTTTGTTCCGAAAATTATCCAGGGGGGGATGGGTACCGGAGTCTCGAATTGGAAGCTTGCCCAGACCGTCTCGCGGCTTGGCCAGCTCGGTCTTGTATCCGGCACCGGGCTCGACCATATCCTGATCCGTCGTCTCCAGGACGGCGATCCTGAAGGACATATCCGCCGTGCCTTGAGCCACTTTCCCTTCCCGAAAATGGTCCAGAGAATCATGGATAACTATTTCGTGCCAGGCGGGAAGCCGGACACAGCCCCGTACAAGAACAGCGGGTTTCATACGGTGGAGGGTAATCGCACGCCCCAGGAAATGTGCATCGCCGCCAATTTTGTTGAAGTGTTCCTGGCCCGGGAAGGACACACCAATCCGGTCGGAATCAACTATCTCGAAAAGATCCAGCTCCCCCATCTTCCCTCCATTTACGGAGCCATGCTGGCGGGAGTCAGCGTCGTGGTCATGGGCGCAGGGATTCCGCTTGAGGTTCCCGGTATCCTGGACACCCTGGTCAACCATGAGAGCGTCTCCTACCCCATCCAAGTGGGGGGAATGAAGAGCCCCGAGGCCTATCGGATGGTCTTCAACCCACGTGAGTTCATCGAAGACAACATGTCCCTGGCCGCATTGAACCGGCCCGCGTTTCTTCCGATTGTATCCTCCGATACCCTGGCCACCATGCTGCTGCGCCGGGCAACCGGGAGCATACAGGGCTTTGTCATTGAAGGCCCCCTTGCGGGCGGCCACAACGCCCCTCCACGAGGAAAGCTCCAGCTCTCGGCGGCAGGCGAACCCATTTACGGGCCCCGCGACGTGGTCAACCTTGAAGCCTTCCGGGCCATGGGCGTGCCCTTCTGGCTGGCGGGGGCCTATGGGTCGGCCGAGGGGTTGCGCCGGGCGCTTGCCGAGGGAGCCGCAGGCATCCAGGTGGGCTCAGCCTTCGCCCTCTGCGAGGAATCCGGACTCAAGGCGGAATACCGGCGCGCCCTGGTTCAAAAGGCCCTCGACGGCAAGGCCGAGGTCTTCACGGACCCCCTCGCCTCCCCCACCGGCTTTCCCTTCAAGGTGGCCAAGCTTGATGGCACGCTCTCCGATCCCGAACTCTATGCCCGGCGACAGCGCCGGTGTGACCTCGGATTCCTCCGGGAAGTTTACCGCAAGGAGGACGGAACCATCGGGTACCGCTGTCCCGCCGAGCCGGTGGCCTCGTATGTTGCCAAGGGCGGAAAAATCGAGGACACCGTCAACCGCAAGTGCTTGTGCAACGGGCTGGTCGCCGATGTGGGATACCCCCAGCGGCTGAGTGATGGAAGTCATGAACTGCCGGTAGTTACCCTCGGCGATGACTTCATCCATGCCAGCCAGTTCTGCAGTCAGGGCAAGCCTGATTACACGGCCGCGGATGTGATCCGGACCATCCTGGGATAGGTAAAACAGTTCATGGTTATTTGTTATTGGTTATTTGGATTGCCAATAACCAATAACAAATAACCGACAACTTTCTCAGCCATACAGGGGCCCGAAGTTCTTGCAGGCCCGATAATCCGCCCCCTGAGCATCCTGTTCGCCAAAAAGGCCCCAGGTGCTGGGACGGAAGACACTTTCGTCGTCGACATTGTGCATCGCCACCGGGATGCGCAGCATCGCGGCCAGCGAGATCAGGTCGGCACCGACATGCCCGTAGCTGATCGCGCCATGGTTCGCGCTCCAGTTGTTCATGACGCTGTAGACGTCGCGGAACGCGCCCTTGCCCGTCAGCTTCGGCACAAACCAGGTGGTCGGCCAGGTCTGATTGGTGCGTTCGACGAGGGTCTTGTGAACCTTCGCCGGGATATCCACGGACCAGCCCTCGGCGATCTGAAGGATCGGCCCCTGCCCCTTGACCATGCTGACGCGCGTCATGGTCATCGGCATGCCGCCCTTCGACAGGTAGCAGGAAGAGAAACCGCCGCCGCGGAAGTACTCATACACGGCCTGCGGCCAGGTCGTCGCCTTAAGGCACTTCTGGACTTCCGCCTCGGAGATCTCCCAGAACGGCTTCATTGCGGGCTTGCCCTTGATGGACTGCTCGCCCGTGCCGTCGAGGGTGGCTGCGCCGGAGTTGATCAGATGGATCAGGCCGGGCGCCGAAGCGCCGGTGAGCTTGTGGCCGGTGACCCGCTTGATCGAATCCGCACTCCAGAAGGTCCGCACGTCGGCGAAAATCTGGGCGGTGTTGGTCAGGAGGTATCCGAACAGCATGCAGACACCGTTCAAGCTGTCATTCTCCGTAGCCACCATATACGGGGCACGAGTGCCATTCCAGTCGAACGACGAGTTCAGGATGGCTTCCATGAAGTCCCCATTCGGAAAGTGGTCGGTCCATTGGCGCTGGCCCTGGAACCCGCCCGCGATGGCGTTATGCCCGAGCGCTTCCTCTCCGAAACCGAGCTCGGCCAGGCGGGGATTGCCGACCATCAGGTCGCGGGTGATCATCGCCATCTTGACGCTTGTTTCCCACTCCTGATCCCTCCGCTTGGAATCGCGAGGCTTGGCGTTGACATTCTTGCCTTCCTTGCAGTTCTTGCGGGTCCAGGCGTAGGCCTTCTCGAATTCCTTGGGGTCGTAGATCTTCTCGTCGATGCGCCGGGTCAGTTCGCTCATGTCCACACACTCGACGCGCATCCCGAGGTAGTCCTCAAAAAACGGCTGGTCCACGATCGACCCGGCGATTCCCATCGAAACGCCGCCCAGCGAGAGATAGGACTTGCCGCGCATGGTGGCCACAGCCAGACCGGCCTTGGCGAAACGGAGGAGCTTCTCCTGCACATCGGCAGGAATCGTGGTGTCACCCGCATCC
>Ga0208613_1000548_pt1 | contig 12385 bp, 7 predicted proteins | sample CryBogmetaGMA6M_FD_184543 | JGI IMG/M metagenome (GOLD analysis project Ga0208613, IMG submission 184543) | Freshwater microbial communities from Crystal Bog, Wisconsin, USA - MA6M (SPAdes) | ecosystem: Environmental > Aquatic > Freshwater > Lake | place: Crystal Bog, Wisconsin, USA | collected... | reverse complement strand
CTATAACATTATTATGGCCGAACGAGAAAGCTTTGTTTTAACCCGAGATGTCAATACTGTCACCATTCCTGACGGTACGCCCAGCACCTTAAGCAAAGGTGAGTCAGTCACCATTCACCAGTCTTTGGGCAATAATTATACGGTTGTCACTGAGCAAGGTCACATGGTGCGTATTGACGGTGCGGATGCCGATGCGTTGGGCAAAGAGCCTCATCACTTGCAGACACTGGTATCAGAAACCAGTCCTGAAGCGGTAGAAAAAAACTGCTGGGAAGTGATGAAAACAGTTTATGATCCCGAAATTCCGGTAAACATTGTTGATCTGGGTCTGGTTTATTACTGCAACGTCAAACCCGTCAATGATGATGAAAATACCGTCCACATTATGATGACATTGACTGCGCCTGGTTGCGGCATGGGGCCTGTTATACAAGGCGATGTAGAGAAATGTATTCGTGCGTTGCCGGGTGTTTCCGGTGTTGATGTTGAAGTTGTGCTTGATCCGCCCTGGTCAAGGGAAATGATGTCAGAAGTGGCGCAGTTGCAGTTGGGCTTGTACTAAAAGCAATCCAGCAGTGGTAGGGTGTGCAATGCGCACCCTACTAAACTTAATGATAAATTATCAAAAGAGACCGTTCGCTGAGCGGAGTCGAAGCGAGCTGTACGCTTCGACTCCGCTCAGCGAACGATTTAACCTTAAACTGTCCCAGCTTAAGTAGGTAGCCTGTAAAGCGAGGCGTTATGACGACACTTTATTATAGTCATCCGGATTTTCTATTTCATGAAACAGGTGCAGACCATCCCGAATGCGCTGATCGGCTTAGAAGTATCACTACCGCTCTGGACGCACCGGAATTTTCAAGTTTAATCAGGATACTGGCACCACTGGGAACTGAACAACAAATCAGACTGATTCATCCACTGTTTCATATTGAGGCTATTCGGGCAGCAATACCCAGACACGGTGAACACTATCTGGATCATGATACGGTCGTGTCGCCAGGCTCTGAAAACGCGGCTTTTCGTGCGGTAGGCGCTGTTTGTGATGCGGTTGATAAAGTGCTGACGGGCCAGGCAAACAATGCCTTTTGCGCAGTGCGTCCACCCGGACATCATGCCGAACCCGACTTGGCTATGGGCTTTTGTTTGTTTAATAATATAGCCATTGCTGCCGAATACGCACGCTGCCATTATCATCTTGAACGTATTGCCATTGTCGATTTTGATGTCCATCATGGCAATGGCACGCAAGCGGCTTTTTATAAAGACCCCAATATTCTGTATTTATCCAGCCATGAGATGCCAAATTACCCAGGTTCCGGTTATCCACAAGAAACCGGTGTTGGTAACATTATCAATGTGCCGCTGGCAGCAGGTGACGCCGGTATTGAATTCAAAAAGAAATACAACGCTATTATTTTACCCGCACTGAGAAAGTTCAAGCCCCAAATACTGCTGGTTTCAGCAGGGTTCGATGCCCATAAAGACGATCCGCTAGCCTCAATTATGCTGGCAGAAGAGGATTTTCGTTGGCTTACCCAAGAATTGATGGACATTGCTGACTGCTATTGTGAGGGCAGAATGATATCCGTATTGGAAGGTGGTTATAACCTCAAGGCGCTAGCGGCCAGTGCTGCCATTCATGTTAAAACCTTGCTGGGTAGTTAGCCTGTAAAAACCGGTTTATCACGATAAGCCAATAGTAGACGTTTCCACGCGACATGACAGAAGTCAGGTTATAGAGCCCTGAATTAAGTACGTAGGGCGTGCCGTGCGCGCCTTATTTTTCAAGGCGCACATACGGCACGCCCTACAGAAAATAATGTCGTTTAATAAACGAAGGTCTCTATATTACTTGGGAGGAGTAACTGTTTTTTTAGAATTATAGGGGGGGAGCTAAAGTTTGGAGGGGCACCGAGAGGCATTCCCATGCAGAGTCATGGGAATGCTTTACAACAGAAGGAGTAAAATCAAGGGTAGAAAGATACCCCCCAATTTATTTTTTCATCAGTTTGCTACGCGCAATTTCAACAAACTTCAGCGCATAATCCATAAGCGGGCGACGTTTCACTACGACCGTATAGCCCAATAATCCCATCACCAAGCCATAAAACAATTTTCCGAATGCTGATGAGCTTTCTTGTTGATTGGCAAATACGGCATCCGAGGCTTTTACAACGACAGTTTGCACCGCTACTTTAGAAGGCGTAACTTCTGCTTTCAGATCAGGCAAGCCCAAACTGCGAAAAGCGTCGTAATCTTGCCAGATAGGATATTTACCTTGCCATAAGGATTTTGAAAAATAAGGTGCCAAGCTCATGCCGTGTGCCAAAGGAATACCTCGGTCATCAATAAAGCCTTTATAGACAACCAGGCTAATATCACCGCCTTCTCCATGACCATCGGTGGTAAACGATTTTTCAACATGGTCATGGAACATCCAGATACCTTGTCCAAAGCTGTTTAAACCATCATCTACACCGCTTAATTCCAAATCCAGACGTTGAGCCGGAACCATGCCATGAACGTCGCGTTGGATATAGGAACCCGGGCCATTATCAACGCCATCATAATGGGTGGCTGTCGGTTTGTGTCCATGGATATGCATAGCGAAGGTTTCGGTGTGACCGTTCAAAACACGCAACTTTACCTTTTGATTTTCTTCCATATGAATCAACGATTCCCTCAAGGTATAAGGGAAAGAACGACCATTGAGCATAAAATAGTCATCGGTGGCATCGGTGATGTCATATTCCATGTTCATGTGCTTGGCAATCAGACGCGGATCATTGGCTGATCTGGCAACCAGTTCATGCAATTCCTTATCGGCCGATTGATAATGCAAATCATATTCGCGTGCATATTTTTCAAGCACCGCTACCGAAGGATGACGAACTTGTCCTGCACCGACATTAAGCGTTTGCGGCCAATTGTTGGGGCGGTTTTCTTCAACCACAAAAATGCCTTGCAAGCCCATCGGGATATGGGTATGCGGTTGAACATGGCAATGGTAATACATGGTGCCCGGTTGACGCGGCTTGATAACGTAGGTTTTACTTTGACCCGGCATGGTGTCCATGTTGCTGGTTTGCCCAACACCATCATTACCGGTACCGCTCATATCCATAAAAGGATGATCTATACCATGCAAGTGGATGGAGTGCGGTAAATAATGCGTGTTTTCCAAAACGATCCAAACCACGTCATCCTGTTCGACACGAATAACCGGAGACGGTACGCGTAACAAGGGATTGGCTTCCAACTCGTAAAGGCTTTTAGTCGACATGTCACGGGTTTTGGGTGCATAAACCCAAAACGTCGGTTGTATGCCGGGTGAGATGTCAAAAGTGGTGGTGGGTGTTTTTATATCCGGCGAATGACCGTTAAGTTCAACCACTTCCAGTTTGATAATGATTTTATCAGGGTCGCCGTCACCGTCGGTATCGTCTGACATCGTAACGGCGTCAGCGGCAAGTTGCGTTGCCATCAGGGTTTCCATTGAAACGCCATTGGTACCTTTAACAAAGGCGGCAATATCAGCCGGATTATCGGGGTTACAGAGCTTGGATTCTTGTATGGTCACGCCATCAATAACCTGTTCTTTGCGCCATGCCGGATCAGTAAATTCAGAACAGACTTCTTCAACCGGGCCTAAGTCAACCTTGGCTGAAGGCGGCAAATCAGTGGCAGCCTGGCTCCAGGCATGCATAAGGAGCAGTGCTGCACCCCCGGTAAAGGTAATAAGTTTTTTACGCATACAACGACCTCAGAAAAACACACGATTTAAAAATGAAACGCCGACCAAAAGACGGTAGGATTATTATTCCTGTCATTTTAACCCAATAGTTGGATTAAGTCTTATTTGACTACTGAATAAAAAAAAGAGTAACAACATTATAATCTTGTGGCGCGTTTTGTAAGAATTCAATAATACTCATCAAGTTCACCCATAAATATAAAACAATCATTATGTTAAATGATGGCAAGGTCGGTTTTTTTGAAGCGATAAGCCGTTTAAACAAGCCGGACATCATAAAGAAAATTAGACCTTGTTTTCAAAAAAACTTTACACTATTTAAAAGCCAAGCCATGGCAATCACCCGAATGGCTGGACAGGTTTTCGAATGAATTGACTATTCATTCACTTTTTTGTGATGAACTTAATATATAAACATAACACTTATTGTGAAAAATAAAACACCCTTTTATGTAGTCGGTATCGACTTGGGCACAACCCATACGGTTGTCGCCTTCAGTGACGCTCAAAAAACGCCTCAGGAAATACAACTGTTACCCATTGAACAGTTGATTGCACCAGGGCAAGTCGCAGCCAGACCGCTGTTGCCGTCGGTACGTTATCATCCTGCACCAGGTGAGTTATCGGCTGCTGATATCGCTTTCCCCAATTACCGTACAGACGCGTTGTCTTCAGATGAAGCGCCGGTTATTGGTGAAGCCGCACGGTTATTAGGCGCCAAATCCAAAGGGCGCTTTGTTACCAGCGCCAAAAGCTGGCTATCACATCCTTCGGTCGATCACAGCGCCGAAATTTTACCGTGGGGCAGTAGTGATGACATTAGCAAAGTTTCACCTATTGATGCCAGTGCCAGTTATCTGGCGCATATTCGCACCGTATGGGGACACCAGTTTCCTGATGCGCCTTTGGAACAACAGGATATTGTTATTACCGTCCCCGCTTCCTTTGATGAAGCCGCACGTTCACTAACGCTGGAGGCCGCCAGAGTTGCCGGACTAACCCAGGTTAGATTGCTTGAAGAGCCACAAGCAGTATGTTACGACTGGTTACGGCGCAATACGGACACGCTTAAACAGGCATTGGCTAATGTGCATTTATTGTTGGTGTGTGATGTCGGTGGTGGCACGACCGATTTAACGCTGATTAAAGTAGAGCAAGGCGAGCATGAGCCTAAACTGACCCGTATCGGCGTTGGTGATCATCTCATGTTGGGCGGCGATAACATTGATCTGGCCTTGGCTCATTTGGCTGAAGGCCGACTGATTGAGGGTGAAAAACGCTTGTCTGCTGCTGACTTATCACAACTCATCGAGCAATGCCGACTGGCCAAAGAGCGCCTGCTGGCAGGTGATGCACCGGAGCAGACCACCGTTACTTTGCTGGGCGGCGGTTCAAAATTAATTGGCAGTTCCCGCTCGGTAGTATTCACCCGCGAAGAAGTCAGAACCCTGACCCTCGATGGATTTTTCCCTTTATCAACCGTGGATGAACTCCCCGACAGAAAGCGTAGCGGAGTGGTTGAATTTGGACTTCCTTATGCCGCAGAACCCGCCATCAGCAAGCATATCGCGGCGTTTTTAAAGTTGCACGCAGTCGCTTCCGGTGACGCGTTAAAAGGGGAGGGCAGGGTGCCTGATGCGTTGTTACTTAACGGTGGTGTATTTCGTAGTCAACCCATTACCCAACGACTGGTGACGTTGCTTAATTCATGGAGCACCAAACCGCCTGTTTTGCTGGAAAATAAACACCCCGAACTGGCAGTTGCCTTTGGGGCGGTCAGTTACGCCATCGCCAGGCGCGATAAAAAACTTAAAATTGGCGGCGGCGCGGCGCGTAGTTATTTTTTGCTGGTTGATACCGATAACTCAATTGAGCAGCAAGGCATCTGTATTTTGCCCAGAGGCAGTGAAGAAGGCGATGAAGTTATCTTAAAAAACCGACAATTTGCGTTGAGATTGGGCATGCCCGTGCGTTTTCACTTGGCCTCAACAACCGGTGATGCAGAATATAAACCGGGTGATGTCACTGAAATAACAGAGCTGTTTCATTCTTTGCCACCGTTGGCGGTGGCTTTTGAAGGCGATGAGAGCAAACCCAATGCTGAAGCCATTGTGCAGTTAGCCGTTACGCAAACGGAAGTGGGCACCCTTAAAATTCAGTGCGTGTCCGTTGAAAACCCTAAGCAACGCTGGAATGTTGAATTTCAAATCAGAAAGAAAGGCGTGGCCGGATTACAACTGGACGCGGCATTGCCACCCCAATTTAAGGGGGCGGTAGAAAATATACACCGTATTTTTGGCTCAAAATCCCGGCAGATAGATCCTAAATCCGTAAAGAATCTACGTGCTGATTTGGAAAAACAGTTGGGGAGTGCGCGTACTGAATGGGAAACGCCTTTGCTAAGAGCGCTGTTTAGTACCTTGCTGGAAGGTTCTAAATACCATCGTCGCTCAGAGAATCATGAAAGAGTCTGGCTAAGTCTGGCCGGATTTTGTTTGCGCCCCGGTTTTGGTTATCCGCTGGATGATTGGCGTGTAGAGCAACTCTGGAAGCTGTACCCACAAGGCATACAGTTTGTTAATGAAACCCAAAACTGGACGGAATGGTGGACGTTGTGGCGGCGAATTGCGGGTGGTTTGTCGGTCGTTGCGCAGGAACAAATTTTTGCCGACATTGCCAAGTTTATAAACCCCGCTGCCGCAAGACAACCCGGTGTTGCCAAACAAATCAAAAATCGCGGTTATGATGATATGGTGCGTCTTGCTGCGGTATTGGAACGGTTGCCTGTTGACAAGAAAATACAATTGGGCGAATGGTTTTTAAAACGATTGCAAAAAGCCGGCGAACCTTCCCAGACCTGGTGGGCCGTTGGGCGTATCGGAGCGCGAATGCCTTTTCATGGTAGTAGCCACAATGTTGTTCCTGCTGATATTGTCTGTAACTGGCTGACCAGGATTATGTCAGAAGACTGGAAAAAAACACCGCATGCCGGCTTTGCCGCAACGCTTATTGCCCGCATGAGTGGTGATCGGGCACGGGATATTGATGATTCTGTACGCTTGCAAATTATAACCAAACTTAAGCTTGGCAAAGCCCCTTTATCCTGGATAGAGATGGTTGAGCAGGTTAAAGAATTGGATGAAAAAGAAGAAAAACAGATCTTTGGTGAGGCATTGCCGCCAGGATTAAAATTACTCAATAACGAATAGCCAAAAGGATAATAATGAAATTGATCGGTATAGTCATCGTTGCAGGGCTTACGTTGCTTTATTTTATGGATGCAGCGTTTAAATTGCACATAATGAACCTGGAAATGTTAACTCATAGCGCTCTTAGATTCTTTACGGGCTTTATCCTCATTGGAATCGGGGTGTTTTATGCACATAAAATAAAATTAAAGAATGCCGTTTATCTTATTTTGGCGCTGGTTTTGGCTGACGACATAATGGATTATTTTAGAAAGGTTGAAGATTTCAGATTTGAAATCACCATTCATGGCATTTATATGCTGTTATGGGGTTCCTTAACGGGCTATGTCTTTATGAAGCAGTTGAAAAATAAAGCTGATAAAAAGTAATCGATAGTTATACAAAAAATGTAAGCTGAAATGTGACGGGATTTGCAACTCCGTCATTCACTTTTTTCCTCGCATTCCCACGCTCCAGCGTGGGAATGCCGTCAGTGACGCTCCAGCGTCACGCAACGCCAGAGCGTTGCTGGATGAATTCCCGCGTCGGAGCGTGGGAACTAGGCGGATCCTGTGGAGGGTATTTTTTTCGAGTTACCTAACAGCAACCAAACGTGAGAGAGCGCCGATAGGTCTTTTTGAATAAAGAAATAGCTAAAAACCCGTGAAACTTTAAAGCCTTTTGTTGATTAGTATCAAACTTGCACTATGCTTGTGATTAGGAAAACTGTCTATTAAATAGAATCAGCCCCTTAACACGATGGTTTCGGATAACTGGCACATGACTACATTCAACTTAACGCGTTTTTTAGCTCGATATTGCAAAGATAATATTATGGCACTTTTTTTCGGGTGCATACTTTTGTTATCCAATCAGGCTTTTGCTTTAGCAGGCGATGTTTACCGCCTTAATCCAGGCGACAAGCTGGAAATCACCGTTTGGCAAGAGGAAAGCTTGAAACAGGAGGTTGTCGTGCTGCCAGATGGTACTATCTCATTTCCTTTGGTGGGACACGTTGCCGCAGCCGGTAAAACGACCGGGGAATTAGTCAAGTTGCTGCAGGAACGTCTAAATAAATTTATACCTGACTCAGAAATAAACATCAGGATGCTTGCCGCAGCGGGTAACCTGATTTATGTCACCGGTGAGGTCAAAAATCCGGGGAAATTCGAAGTTAAAGGGCCCACGGATGTGGTGCAAGCCTTGAGCATGGCGGGTGGCCTGACCGCATTTGCAAAAAAAAACAATATTATCATTTTAAGGCGTGAAGCTGACGGTAAAAGCAAATCCTTGCCCTTTGAATACGGTGATGTGGAGGATGGCGATAACATAGAATCGAATATACTGTTGCAAAGCGGCGATACTATCGTTGTGCCTTGAATTGTTTCAGAAAAACATGCGCTGCGACCGAAGAATGGCACTGCTTGTTCTGGCCTGTATGGGTTACGGGAAAGAGGTAACTGCCGATGAATGGACAGTGAAAGGCTCTTTGCTACAACAACTACAATATAATGATAATATGGCATTTAGTACGACTGCTAAAGAATCTGTTGTTGGCTACCTTTTGACGCCGAATTTACAAGCCACCCGCAAGACCGAAGTACTGGACATCGGTTTTCAAGGACAGGGACTTATCAGTCGTTACGACGATTCGAGTTGGGATTGTAATAATTATAATCTGGGCTTGAACAATGCTTATCGAACCAAGCGCAGTGTTTTTGATTTAAATGGCGGCTATTCTGTTAGCTGTTCATACGCCCAACAAATCATCCAAACCGGGATACTTGTGGCCAATAATCAGTCTACAAACTATCGACTGGCACCTGCGTGGACTTGGCAGTGGACATCTCGCGATCAGTTAATCCTGGCTACCGGTTACTCAAAGACGAGCTACAGTAATCCACAGAATACCAACATTTCAAGTACCGGAATAAATTTCACCGGTAATGATACCTACACCGTTAATCTGGGCGGGAGTCATCAATGGAATCGACGTATCACTCTAAATGGAAGGCTTAATTTTTCCAACATCCAATACACAGGATCGAACGCATCGACTCAAAATCTGTTTGGTTTTCAAGTGGGCGGAAATTATACAATCAATCAAAACTGGACAGTTAATGCGACTGGCGGGCTAATCTGGGTGGATACCCGGCAAAGTTCGAATGGCGTTTCATCCGGGCAGAATACGTCGATGTCCTTGGGCAATGTCGCTAATCTCAATTTAAGCTATCAAGGACAGATAACCAATTTCTCTACCGGTTATTCCAGCTCTGTTAGTCCTAGTTCCATCGGCCAAACGCTGCAAACCCAGTCCGTCTTCGCCAATTATTCATACCGATTAAGCCCGCATATTTTGCTCGATATCGCCAGTAGTTTTTCACGTAGCGAATCGGTCGGCGGCCAATCGACTGTTAATACAGGCAGCCAATTTAAACGCAGCTACTTTACTGCATCCCCAGGTATTGTCTGGGAGCTTGAGAAAAACTGGCAACTCAGGGGCAGCTACATTTATCGCTGGCAAGATTATAAACAAGACAATAATGTGCCCAATATAAATGTGGGAACAAGTGATGCCAACCTCGTGATGCTTTCCCTTAACTATGCTTGGGATGGCATTCGACATTCCCGCTAACGTACCAAGTTAATCAAGCACGCTATGCTTATATCTTATAAAAAACCAATGACCTGAGTTGTTTGTTTAAATGCAGTCGGATTACGTATTTATACGACTTGTACAATATTTTATTTGCTCTATGCTTTATTGAAATTAGTGTTAATAGGGGGGACTGTGGCAACGTTTGTTTAAATGCAGTCGGGTCGTCAGTATTTAACGGCCTCCCTTGCTATTGAAAAAAGGGTGGCATGGAGGATTTATTTTTAAAATCTCCTAACCCCCTTTTCCAAAGGGGTAGGTGAATGCTTATGCAACGAGCATGCACTGCTTCGCCTTTTCGACAAGCTGTCTCTACCGCTCTACAACAATCAGTTACTTGTGACTAATAAACTGTTACAAGATTTATCTGAAAATTTATAATTAGTGTGAGGATGAAAATGAATAAGAAAGTCTATTCTATAGCAGCGTTATCGACATCCTCAGACCCGTTTATTAATTCAAGTCGATACTGGGTTTCATCTGAAAAAACAATTTATGATTCTTATTTTTTTGAGAAGTTGCGCATTGAAAAACTTCGGGCGCAGCGGTCTAAATCCACGCTATCCATTATATTACTGACTCTTGAAAAAGAGACGGATAGCGAATCCATTAATATAAGAGCGATTTTAGATGTTATTCGGACAAAGACACGAGATACTGATATTAGTGGCTTAATCAATCACAAAACCATAGGCGTACTTCTTCCCGATACGGACGATAAGGGCGCGAAAGAACTCTGTGAAAAATTAGTTAACGGGAATCCGCAATTTACTGCGACTACCTCAAGTTACCCTGATCATATATTTGAAAGCCTCGAAAAAATAGGCTCTATTAAACCCGATGTGCATCCTTTCGAACTGAAAGATTCAATGGATAATTTTTGGTTTAAGCTTTTATTAAAAAGAGCGCTTGATATCGTAGGCTCGATTATAGGTATACTGCTTTTAATGCCTGTCATGTTAATAACAGCATTAATTATCAAAGTAACTTCACCCGGGCCAGTCATTTTTAGTCAAATTCGCTTGGGCAAGAAAGGTATTCCTTTTAAATTTTACAAATTTCGATCCATGCATGTAGATATGGATGACAAGATTCACCGTGAATACATCCAAAATTTTATCAACGGTCATCACGCAAAAATCAATCAGGGGGATGCAAAAGAGCCCTTTTATAAAATGAAAGCAGATCCCAGGATAACCCGTATTGGACGATTCATTCGAAAAACCAGCATTGATGAGATACCACAGTTTTTTAATGTCTTAAAAGGGGACATGAGCCTGGTTGGACCGAGGCCGCCTCTTTCTTACGAAGTCGAGAAATACCAATCATGGCATCTCCGGCGAATAGTCGATATGAAGCCGGGGATCACCGGACTCTGGCAGATAGAAGGACGAAGCAATACAGAATGGGATAACGCGGTGAGGCTCGATATTCGATATATCCAGAATTGGTCCATTATCATGGATTTAAAGATATTATTCAAAACGGTTGAGATTGTTTTAAGGTGCAGAGGTGCGATGTAAATCAAAGATTGCAGAGCTTGAATCTGACATTTTGACGAGTTTTACGGACGGTTGACTGGTAATTATTATCTATTCTTTACCTGCTTAAAAAAAAACGTATGCCGGGGTTTATAAAGCAAAGGCTACTGATTTTTTTTGTTAGATATGTAAGCATTTGCTGTAAGTATTTATACGAATAGTTTGGACGCTTTAAAAGCCTATAATAGGCAGCCATACCTTGGTCTTTTGTCAAGTTACATTTTCACATTAACTATGGGTGACTGTTTAATTATAGTCAATGAAACCAAGTCAAAATTTTAGGCTACTTTCATTGAATAAACTTGTTATGGCGCATAGTCTCTTGCATTAAGTATGACCTAACCGACTATTGTCCCGCTTTTTTTAACTTAAGTTTGAGGATATACCCATGAAGAAATCCTACAAAAAACATCAATACCTAATGGGTTTCATTCTTACCGTTTTGGCTTGGATTGTTTATGTCCAGACTGCGGGTCCTGTTAGAACCGCAAATGCCAATCAAGTGCTCAATGCTTCTGCCGTAAAACTCCCTGGTGACGGACTCGACCTTTTCGCGTTTAGTCCTGATGGTAAAACCTTGGCCAGTACCAACGCCAACGGGCAAATTGTGTTATGGAATGTGGCATCCGGTCAAGCACGCTTGACGCTTCCCGGACAGGTTGCGAATTCGGTTAGCCGTCTGGTTTTTAGTCCGGATGGTAATACACTGGCAAGTGTAAGCGACAACTCAATTCGATTATGGGATGCGACATCCGGCAACGTCCTCTTAAGCCTTCCTGGTAGCGTCCTTGTCACTGATCTGGCATTTAGTCCTGACGGTAGAATCTTTGCTACTGTGGGTCAGGATGCCCGTATCACACTTCGGGATTCGCAATCCGGTGCTACAATTCAGATACTGACCGGTGATCCAAGTGGCGTTAATGCCATTGAATTTAGCCCGGACAGTAAAATCTTGGCGGCAGGCGGCCAGGATGCCCGGATTAAACTATGGGATAGCACGACAGGCTTGGAAAAGACGAGCTTGCCTGGAGTGGTGGGTGCCGCTGTCACCGATCTGGTCTATAGTCCGAACGGAAAGATCTTGGCTGCTGTGAGTCAGGATGCTCGCATCACGCTTTGGGATTCGCAATCCGGCTCTATCACTCAGGTTCTGAGTGGCGATCCCAGTGGCGTTAATGCAATCGCCTTTAGCCCGGACAGTAAGATCCTGGCCGTCGGCGGGCAAAATGCACAGATTAAACTG
>Ga0208613_1000544_pt1 | contig 12411 bp, 6 predicted proteins | sample CryBogmetaGMA6M_FD_184543 | JGI IMG/M metagenome (GOLD analysis project Ga0208613, IMG submission 184543) | Freshwater microbial communities from Crystal Bog, Wisconsin, USA - MA6M (SPAdes) | ecosystem: Environmental > Aquatic > Freshwater > Lake | place: Crystal Bog, Wisconsin, USA | collected... | reverse complement strand
CCGGTGCGCCTTTAATGGCTGATCTAGGCAAGATGCCTCATGCTTTGGTTGCCGGCACTACCGGCTCAGGAAAATCAGTCGCCATTAATACCATGATCCTCAGTTTGCTTTACAAAGCCACGCCCGATGAAGTGCGGATGATTATGATCGACCCTAAAATGTTGGAGCTTTCGGTTTATGAAGGTATTCCGCATTTATTGACGCCTGTGGTCACCGATATGAAAGAGGCCAGTAACGCCTTGCGCTGGGCGGTTGCTGAAATGGAAAGACGTTATAAGTTAATGTCTAAAATGGGGGTCAGAAATCTGGCAGGGTTTAATCATTTAATTGATGAGGCAACGGCAAAAGGCGAGTCTATCAGAGACCCCATGTTTCAAATGCTAAACCCGCTGGAAGAGGGCGAATATTATCCCGTTCTGAATAAACTACCCAGCATTGTCATCGTTATCGATGAATTAGCGGACATGATGATGATTGTCGGCAAAAAGGTTGAAGAATTAATTGCCCGCTTGGCGCAAAAAGCCAGAGCAGCCGGCATTCATTTGATTTTGGCAACGCAGCGCCCGTCGGTTGATGTTTTAACCGGACTGATTAAAGCCAACGTCCCCACCCGTATCTCCTTTCAGGTCTCATCGCGCATTGATTCGCGTACAATTCTTGATCAAGGTGGCGCTGAAACCTTGCTGGGTAATGGCGACATGCTGTTTTTACCTTCAGGCACCAGTATTCCTATTCGTGCGCATGGTGCTTTTGTTGATGATCATGAAGTGCATCGCGTGGTTGAGTTTTTAAAACAAACTGCGCCGCCTGATTATCTGGAAGATATTACCAGCGAATCTTCTGATGCTAATGACGGTTACAGTATGAACGGTGACAGTAGCAGTAACTCGGAGACGGATGCCTTATACGATGAAGCCGTAGCGTTTGTTACCGACTCCCGCAAGGCATCAATATCCAGTGTCCAGCGGCGTTTTAAAGTGGGCTACAACCGTGCCGCCACCATGATTGAAGACATGGAAGCGGCCGGCATTGTGAGTGCCGCAGAGTCTAATGGCTCAAGAATTGTACTTGCACCGCCACCGGTTAAAGATTAATAGCTATACTATAGGCTGCATGGCAGCGTTATTGATTTTTATTGGCTCAATAACGCCTTTTGTAGATTACGCAAAAAACACACCCCACAGACCCCGTCTAGTTCCCACGCCGGAGCGTGGGAACGATAGGGTGGGGTTATTTATTGCGAGTTACTTTACCACAAATCCTGGAGCCGTCATTCCGGCATGGATTCACGCCAGGCTATCCTGCCTGTCGCCCTGCGGGTAAATGCAAATCTGTTCCAGACAGATTTGTGCCGGAATCCAGTGTACAAGGATGTACTAATCTAATTTACACTGCATAGTATTTATTAAACTATAAATCAGTTGCTTGAATGCTTTGTAATTGCCATCCATGGCAACTGGATCCCGGCGATCCATGCCCGGATGACGGCTTGAGCTATTTATAAGACCTGTAACTATCGGTATTTTTATTATTTACCCACTACGATTCACATAGAACAAAAAAATCACACACTAAAATTATCTGGTTATCTTCTTCATTTATTCAACTTTGGGAAAAAACATGACTGAAAAATATATTTATTCATTCCAAAAAGGCGATGGGAAAAATAAAGTACTGTTGGGCGGTAAAGGTGCCAATCTTTGCGAAATGACCCAGATAGGGCTCAACGTACCGCCCGGATTTGTCATTACTACCCAAGCTTGCCTGGATTATCTTGAAAACCGGCAGCTACCCGAAACGTTACTGGACGATGTTAAAGTTCATATTTCCGAGGTCGAAGCACTTTCAGGCAAACAGTTTGGTGACAGCCACAATCCATTGCTGGTGTCAGTACGCTCAGGTTCCGCTATTTCAATGCCGGGCATGATGGATACCATCCTAAATCTAGGATTAAATACCCAGACCTTAAAGGGGCTGATTGCACAAACGGGTGATCCCCGTTTTGCTTACGATGCTTATCGCCGTTTTATCCAGTTATTTGGTAAAGTTGCCTTGGGTATTGATGATGAAAAATTTGACCTGCATTTTGCCGCCATCAAAAAACAAGCCGGTGTTAAAGCGGATATAGGTCTGGATGCCGACCATTTACGCCAAATCAGTGAACTATTTTTGCAGGTGGTTCTGGAAGAAACCGGCAAGCCCTTCCCTGAAGATGTTTATGAACAATTGGAATTGTCCATTAAAGCGGTATTCAATTCCTGGACAGGCAAACGCGCTGTCGATTACCGGCGCGAATTTCATATCACCCCCAAAATGGCGAACGGAACTGCGGTTAACGTGGTCGCCATGGTGTTTGGGAATATGGGCAACGATTGTGCAACCGGTGTCGGCTTTACCCGAAATCCGGGTACGGGTGCCAATGAAATGTATGGCGAATATCTGGTTAATGCCCAAGGTGAAGATGTGGTTGCCGGTATCCGCACGCCCAAACCGGTACATGAACTGGCTCATGAAATGCCGGATCTTTATCGGCAACTGGTTGAGTTACGCAACAAACTCGAAACTCATTACCAAGAAGTCCAGGATTACGAATACACCATTCAAGGCGGTATCTTGTACTGCCTGCAAACCCGTAACGGCAAAATGAACGCCACGGCGATGGTGCGCACTTCGGTGGAGATGGTCGCCGAAGACCTGATTAGCAAGGAACAGGCTTTATTACGCATCAACCCGGAATTATTGGAGCAGTTGTTACATCCACAACTGGATCCGGAAAATAAAGCACAGCCAGTGGCCCAAGGATTACCCGCTTCGCCGGGTGCCGCTTTTGGAAAATGTGTATTTGATGCCGATACCGCTGAATTAATGGGCCGTGCCGGAGAGTTGGTTATTTTATTGCGGGAAGAAACCAAACCTGAAGATATCCATGGCTTTTTTGCAGCCCAAGGTATTCTGACCAGTCGCGGCGGCAAAACCTCACATGCCGCCGTGGTTGCCAGAGGCATGGGCAAAGCCTGTATTGCCGGTGCTGAAGACATAAAAATAGATGTGCGAACCCGTCAGGCTGTTATTGGCGATCTGCACATTCGCGAAGGCGATATCATCACCATTGATGGCAGCACCGGACTTATTTATCTGGGTAAAATTGCCACCATTGAACCCTCATTTTCGGAAGAATTAAAAACCTTATTATCGTGGGCCGATCACATTGCAGAATTGGAAGTCCATGCCAATGTTGACACTCCGGAACGCGCCCGCATGGCGGTCAGTTATGGCGCAACCGGTATTGGTCTGTGCCGTACCGAACGCATGTTTAATGCGTCCGATCGTCTGCCGTTAGTGATTGATATGATTCTGGCGAACAGCAAAGAAGCCAGACAGGAAGCGCTGGAAAAATTATTTCCCATTCAGCGTGATGACTTTAAACAAATCTTTGAAGCCATGTCCCCTTATCCGGTAACGGTGCGCTTGCTGGATCCGCCCATGCATGAATTCCTGCCCAGTGAGCATCAACTGGAAGATGAAATCAAAGCCTTAAATCTCTATAAGGTGATGATTCAGGGTCAGCAAGTTGCCTTGGATACGCTGGGTGCGCAAATAGCTTTGCCGACACCGTTTAATCAATTGAACGAGGAACACGTCAATAAAGCGATTGCCAAAAAGGAATTGATGCTGAAGAAAGTTAAGGAATTGTACGAAGTTAATCCCATGCTGGGTCACCGGGGCGTGCGTCTTGGCATGTCGTATCCGGAAATTTACCAGATGCAAATTCGATCCATTCTTGAGGCTGCGGCGCTCTGCACCCAACAAGGCATATCGATCTTGCCTGAAATTATGGTGCCTCAGGTAATTACCTTACAGGAACTGCTAAAAGTAAAAGACTTCGTCGATCAAATTCAACAGGAAGTCGAGAGTCAGTATGGTATCACTCTGGAGTTTAAATTCGGAACCATGGTAGAAACCGTCAGAGCCTGTACCCGTGCAGGGGAATTGGCGCAAGTAGCAGAATTTTTCTCATTCGGAACCAATGATTTGACCCAGGCAACCTTCTCGTTTTCACGCGAAGATGCAGAAAACAAATTCCTGCCGCTTTACAACGAAACCGGATTGCTTCAAGACAATCCGTTTGAAGTGCTTGATGCCAAAGGTGTCGGCCAGTTAATGAAAATGACTGCTGATTCAGGGCGTAAAGCCCGACCTAATATCACCATAGGCATCTGTGGTGAACAAGGCGGACACCCGCAATCAATACGCTTTTGTCATCACATCAAACTGGATTATGTATCCTGTTCGGCTCCCCGCATCCCCATCGCCAGACTGGCTGCCGCCCATGCAAAATTGCTGGAGGATGATTACAGGATTGGTTAATACGGCAATTTTGTGCTTAGGGTGGGAGGAATGCTTTCTGCCCACCCTATTTTGATTCAGGATTGACTACCTTATCAAAACGCACACTATTTACGAAAAAACAAATTTACAATGATTGTTAAAATGATGCTGACTATAAGCATCGAGGTCATTGGGATAAATACCCGTTTATTTTCATCTTCGATACGAATGTCGCCGGGTAATTTACCAAACCAGTTTATTAGCGTAGGAGCATAGTTAAGAATAAGTCCAAGCACTACAAAAATAAAGCCGATTGTGATCAGTAACTTGCCAAATGACATGATTTAATCCCCCCGCATAATTCACTATAATCCCGCGAAAATAAAAAGCTAATTTAGCCTTTATCCAACGATTGCAAATGCCTTAATTTTTCCTTGATTTTTATTTCCAGACCTCTATCAACGGGCTGATAATAACGCGTTCCTGCCAGCTGATCCGGAAAATAAGTTTCACCGGCGGCATAAGCTTCCGGCTCGTCATGGGCGTAACGGTAGGCTTTGCCATAATCCAGGGATTTCATGAGTTGGGTGGGTGCATTTCTTAAATGTACCGGCACGCCCAGACTGCCGCTTTGTTTGGCATCCCGCATGGCGGCGTTGTACGCTTTATAAACGGCATTGCTTTTGGGCGCACAAGCCATATAAACAATAGCTTGCGCCAAGGCCAGTTCACCTTCCGGACTACCGAGACGTTCTTGGGCTTCCCAGGCATTGATGGCAATTTGCAAAGCTCTAGGGTCAGCATTGCCGATGTCTTCAGACGCTATTCTGACGATACGTCTGGCCAAATAGCTTAAGTCACAACCCCCATCCATCATGCGACATAACCAATAAAGCGCAGCATCCGGTGAGCTGCCTCTTACCGATTTATGCAGGGCTGAAATTTGGTTATAAAACTCTTCACCTTGATTATCAAAGCGTCTAACTCCACCGGAAAGGACTTCTCTGGCACACGCGTCATTAATCACAGCGCTGTCTTTTGCAGCGGCAAGTTCTACCGCTATTTCAAGTAGATTGAGTAATCTTCTGGCATCGCCGTCAGCAGCTTCGGCAAATTGCTGTTTAATGTCATCGGCCATTTCAATGCCCAGACTGCCCAGACCTCTGGCTTTATCGGTGAGTGCTTTATCTATAACGTCTCTTAAATCATTACTGGTTAGCGCATTAAGTACATAAACACGAGCGCGTGACAGCAAGGCGTTGTTAAGGGCAAAGGAGGGATTTTCAGTGGTGGCACCGACAAAATAAACGGTGCCGTCTTCCACATGCGGCAAAAAAGCATCTTGTTGTGATTTATTAAAACGATGCACTTCATCGACAAATAAAATAGTACGTCGGTGTTGTTCAAGCTGAATTTTTTTGGCGGCACTGACAGCGGCCCTGATTTCCTTAACACCGGATAATACCGCAGAAATTGTCATAAACTCGGCATCAGAATGCAGGGCGATTAATCGTGCCAGTGTTGTTTTACCGGTTCCTGGCGGCCCCCAGAAAATCATGGAATGCAGGCGACCGGATACCACGGCTTCGTAGAGTGGTTTGCCGGATTTTAGAATATGGTGTTGGCCTACGTAATCGTCTAGCGATTGTGGCCGCATTCTATCAGCGAGTGGCTTGGTTAAATCATCGAACATTGAGAGGCAGGTGCAATAAAAAAGTTTGAGGATCCGTGGCTTTAGCTTTAAAAGCTTTTCACCACGAAGACACGAAGTACACGAAGTTTTAAAAGCTTCCACCACGAAGGACACGAAGTTTTTTCTTTCTTCGTGATCTTCGTGTCTTCGTGGTGAATAAAAACTAAAACTACGAAGTTTTTCTTTCTTCGTGTCCTTCGTGTCTTCGTGGTGAATATCTTCGTGGTGAATAAAAAAGCCTGTCTAATCAGAAATTACGTCGACACCCTTGGGGGCTTTAAATTCAAATACGGTCGGTTTTATCGGTGGGTTAAGTAATACATTAGAGAAATAGATACGGGTTAGTTGACCGAAATTATCACTTAACTCCATGCCGCCCAACGAGCCTTTATTCAAACCGATTAAAATATATTTAAAGCTGCTTTCCTGGTTTTTGGGTAATAATTTAATCCATTGCATGTCGCCGTCAACACCCTGATCTTGCATGGTAAAATTATCATCCAGTGATATATTGCCACTTAACAATAAGGCAGGTGTTGAGCCGACCGACTCATCAAGTTTTTTAATGGTGACTTGTTCCAAATCGGTATCGTAAAACCAGACTTTTCCGGAAGTGGAGACAATTTGTTGCTGAAACGGTTTTAAATAATCCCAGCGAAATTTTCCGGGTCGTTGCAGGTAAAAAATGCCGTAACTGGTTTGATAAGGATCGCCCGCTTCATTAATTAATACTTGTTTAAAATCAGCGGTCAATGACTTTGATGCCTTTAAAAATGCCTGCAACTGCTTGACGGGTTCGTCTGCTGCATAACCGGCACTATTAATAAAAAAGAAAGTCAAAAAAATCAGGCGAAAAATAATCATTTTAATCATGGATGCTCTTTTATAATTCATTGTGGTTGAGGTTCGCTGGGTTTAGGTGCGCTGTCAGTTTGGCCAGGCTCGGTTTGTTCAGTATCGCCAGGTAAAAAATTTTCAAACCATGATTTATCCTTGTCAAAAACCTCTTGTCCGCAACCTGAGTAGGTCGTTGGCTCTGAGCCCGAAATGTAGGGATATTGTTTGCCGCCTCCGCAGCCTTTATGCGTTAATAAACCACTACCCGGCTCAACCCAGACTAACTTGACATTGTCAGGAGGAATCAAGTTCACTGCTTGGGTTGATATTTGTTGCATTAATGCAACCCAGAGTGGCAGCGCCCCGGTGGCACCGGTTAACCCGATCGGTTTATTATCATCCCTGCCCACCCAGACGACGGATAAATAATCGCCCGTGTATCCGGCAAACCAGCTATCTTTGGCATCGTTGGTGGTACCGGTTTTACCGACCAAACCATACTCTTTAGGGAACGACGAATAGGCCGCTTTCCCTGTACCTTCATGCATCACTTCCTGCAATATGGTATTGACGATATAAGTTGCCGCCGGATCGACCGCCTGTCTAACGGTAAACGGATAACTTTGCAACTGTTTGCCATCGGTATCAACGACCGCTCTAATGCTTTTAATGGGTGTTGAAAAACCATCGCCAGCCAGCGTTTGATACATCTGGGTCACTTCTATGGGTGTCAGTGATGCGGCTCCCAGTAATAAAGAAGGATACAGATCAAGCAGTCGGGTGACGCCCATATTTTTTAAGGTTTTGGCGACGCTGGCTACACCAACATCCATACCGATACGAACGGTGGCCAAGTTGTAAGATTTTGCTAATGCCGTGTGCAAAGCGACACTGCCATGTTCTTTATGATCATAGTTTTTAGGAATCCAGTCAGTACCATTTTGTCCCTTAATCACAATGGTAGAATCGCTTATGCGTGTGGTAATGGTATATTTATCAGGATATTCCAGAGCCGTCAAATAAACCGCCGGTTTGATTAAGGAACCGATAGGGCGCACTGCATCTAATGCACGATTAAAGCCACCTGCCATATTTTCACGACCACTGGTTAAAGCAGTAACCTCGCCACTATCGCGACGGGTAACGATGACCGCTGCTTCAAGATCATTGGCGTGTGCCAGCTTGTCAAGTTGTTTTAACTTGATCTCAACGGTCTTTTCCAAAACATCCTGAACTTGAGTATCCAGCGTGGTAAAAATTCTTAGTCCCTGTGAGGTTAAGTCTTCTTCGCGATAATCCTGCTTCAATTGCCGCTTGACGAGATCAAGAAAACCGGGGTAACGATTAGATGAACGCTGCATGCGCGGAATGACACTTAATGGTTTGGCTATGGCTTGAGTGGCTTGATCCTTGGATAGGTAGCCTTCTGTTGCCATTTGCTCAAGTACCAGATTACGCCGTTGCAAGGCACGATCAGGAAACCGTCGTGGATCGTATTCAGAGGGGCCGCGCACCAACGCTACCAAGGAGGCAACCTGCTCCAAAGGGAGATCTTTCAAGGTGCTGCCAAAATAGAATTCACTGGCCAAGCCAAAGCCATGAACAGCGCTTGAGCCATTTTGACCTAAATATATTTCATTCAAATAGGCTTCCAGAATCTCGTTTTTAGTGTAGCGGTATTCTAAAATCAGTGCCATTAAGGCTTCTTTAACTTTACGGGATAATCGCCGTTCATTGGTTAAATAAAAGTTTTTAACCAACTGTTGGGTGATGGTACTACCGCCTTGTACCATGCCGCCAGCGCGAACATTCGTCCACATCGCTCTGGCAATACCCTTCAGTGAAACGCCAAAATGTTGATAAAAATCCCGGTCTTCGGAAGCAAGCAGACCTTTAATCAGAGAGTCGGGGGCTTCTTCCAGCTTGATAAGTACCCGGTCTTCTTTAATCGTGGGATAAAAACTGCCAATTTGCACGGGATCCATACGGACAATGGCAACCTCCTCAGATTTTGTTATGTCCGTAATCGATTCTATGCCCATATCGGTAAAGCTCAGCGACATCTGCATACTGGGTTGATGTTGATCCCAAAAAGCAAAATCGCGCGTTTTTACACTAATTTGTGAACCTTCTTTAAAGTAGGTTCCTTCTACTGATAACTCGGCATCTTGTCGGTAATGCAGCATGTTTAACAAAGCTTCAAATTTTTCAGGAGGCAATGCGTAGCCCGCATAAAGCTCAACCGGACTGGCGTAAACTCGGGCAGGAATAGCCCAGCGTTTACCCTCAAATTGATTACGAACCTTATAATCCAGATAGCCCAGATAACTGATAAACATAAATAAACCGCCTGCTAAAAAAAGCAGGAACAGGTTTCTAAACCAATGATTGCCTGATTTTTTTACCGGATTTTTGTTGCCGTATCGGGAGCTGCGTCTGCTTGTTTTTTCTGCCATAGCCTTTTATAAATTAATTAGTTAAATCTTCATCCCTATATTTTTCTCCATTATACATAAATCAGGATGACGGGATTCAGTAACCATGACTGTAACGCTATAAAATGAATATTAAGTGAACAGCATTGGCAAGCTCTCGCAAGCATCAATCCAAGACATATCAGCATGAAGACACGAAGAGCACGAAGGAAAAATAATAAGTGACGAGGTTATCGCGGATAATCCAAAACAATATCACCGGTTACTGTTGCTACAGATTCACAGTATATCAACCAAACCCGTATCATCTCTGTTCTATTTTCGGCTATCTAAGCAGTAACAGCATGAATAGACTATAGAGGCTAGGGGGGGTATACGTAACAACAAAAAAGTGCTAAGGTATCTCCAGTTAGCGCAGGGTAGACTTAATGCCTTATAAACCGTCTCACCGTTACATAACGTCGGGAATACCGTTACACACAGAGCAAACTGAAGCTCGCTCGCTTGCTTACTTAGCACCTCCAACGTACTGATTACCGCTGACTTATTGAAATCCCTTAAGGTCAATCCCCTTAAGGTCAATCAACCTAAAAAATTCAGTTAGCCACAGATAAACGCCGATAAAACAGTCTGTTACGCGAAGTAAGCGGCTCACCCAAAGGGTACCGCAAAGAATTGATGTAACTCCTTGTTCAGCTTCGAATATCCGCGTTCATCCGTGGCCCGACTGCGTTTTCCAGGATTAAAGTGGAGATTTAACATGTTACGTTCAATTATATTTACCTTAACCCTGACTGCTGCCTTATTCGCCCCGGGCGTGTTTGCCCCGGCCGAAGCCGTCACCCTAAGCAGTGATCGCGTGTTTGCTTACGCAGAGGCGAATTACCCCACGCTTTTCCCGGGCCCCGCTGCAGACCAACAATTTCAGCAATATACTTATCGCTACTATCCTGCCACCGCAAACTATTTAGCGGTAGATACTGCCAATGTGATTTTTAGGTTGGGGCCGGATACCGGCAATGTAATAACTAATGTTGGCACAGTCGCGTCTTTCGCGGATGCCATCATTGCCTGGGAAGCCCTTAGTGCTGGCGTTACCACCCAAAATGGCGTGACTGCCACCGGGCAGTTGGCTTCCATTGCGGTGAGTTGGACCGATACCTGTACGGTCTGCTCCTGGCAACTGAGCACCCAGCAGGGCAATGGCCCCTGGATAATCCAAGCAGAGTTACCCAAAGGGAGCACCCAATACACCATAACCGGCTTACTCCCAGGCCAGAATTACTCGGTAAAAATGGCTGCCAAAAGAGCAGCCACGTGGGTAGATCGGGCGCTTTTGACCGCCACCACTTTAATGCAATTCGACCCGAGGGATCTTTCGGACGGCTATTCCAAGCTCTGGTTGATCACGAACTACGCCGTGGACGGCATCAATCAACCCATTCCATCCTGGGGAGCCGACAACGCCGTCCTGAACAGCTATGACGGCACGGGGCTCATCATCTATGGCGAGATCGGTCGCCCCACCGACACGGTGAAGGTGGACGCCTTCACCTGGAGGGTGGTCGGCTCGACCATCATCCTGGAGGGTACCGAGTACCCAGCGCCGGTCGGAAGAACCGAGGCGGCTATCGTCAGCCTGACACCGAGGGTCTTCTCCTACGAGTACGACATCGTCGTATCGGGAGGGACGAAGAAGATCCGCGTCACCTACGAGAGCGCGGTGGCTCAGAATGCATTCGCGAGCCCGCTCAACCTGGCGCTCACGGCAGGGGAGGTGAAGACCTGGTCGCTCAAGTCGGTCGTCCCGGCCGGAGTCATCCCCATTGACCCGTCCGCTCCGCTCGACCGCCTCCTCATCCTGACGACCGACGGCACGGGATACCTCACCCGCCCGGACAGCTCGGGCCAGGGGGGGACCACCACCAACACCGACTTTCTGAGGTGGACGACGGTGTCCGACGGGTCGGTGCTGGAGTTGATCGGCCTCGACGCCGTGGGTGAGATCCCGTGGTCGAGTACCCTCGTCAAGGCCACCTCGGCGGAGCTGGTATTGCGCGGGAGCGTGTTCGTCAACGGTGTCGCCACGAACGTCACGATGTCCTACGCCCCGTTTATCGAGCTTCCGTAGACCCGGAGGACACGCCCCATCCGGGTTCGGGAGTTTCACAGCGCGGGACGGGGTTTATAACCCCGTCCCAAACGTTTTGAAAGCTATTAAAGCCTGCAAACGTTTCAGTCGGTTGCAAACCCCGACCGGCATAGGAGGTTGCCTCAATCAACCAATTCTACCACCGCACGCATACTGTTTCAGGACAGGTCTAACGCCGGTATTTTGCGCTGTTTCCCAAGCTCCAGCTTGGGAATAGAGATCAATCATAGTGGAGATTTAACATGTTACGTTCAATTATATTTACCTTAACCCTGACTGCTGCGTTATTCGCCCCGGGCGTGTTTACCCCGGCAGAAGCCGTCACCCTAAGCAGTGATCGCGTGTTTGCCTACGCGGAGGCCAATTACCCCACGCTTTTCCCGGGCCCCGCTGCAGACCAACAATTTCAACAATATACTTATCGCTACTATCCGGCCACCGCAAACTATTTAGCGGTGGACACTGCCAATGACATTTTTAGGCTGGGGCCAGATACCGGCAATGTAATAACTAAGGTTGGCACAGTAGCGTCTTTCGCGGATGCCATCATTGCCTGGGAAGCCCTTAGTGCTGGCGTTACTTCCCAAAATGGCGTGACTGCAAGTGCTGACGTTACCACTCAAAATGGCGTGACTGCCACCGGGCTGTTCGAATCCATTGCGGTGAGTTGGACCAATACCTGCACCGTCTGTTCCTGGCAGCTTAGCACCAAGTACAACAATGACCCTTGGGTAATACAAGCAGTGCTGCCCAAAGGGAGCACCCAAACCACCATAACGGGCTTGCGTCCCGGCCAAGAGTACCAAGTTAAAATGGATGCAAAAAGAGCTAACCGCTGGGTAAACCGTGCGCTTTTTACAAACATGACTGGCAAAGATGCAGATGATGGCACTATCCTAAAGCAGATCATCTTCTTTGGCCGCCATAGCATACGCTCTGCCGTACTCCCCAACTTCCCCCCCTAC
>Ga0208613_1000543_pt1 | contig 12418 bp, 10 predicted proteins | sample CryBogmetaGMA6M_FD_184543 | JGI IMG/M metagenome (GOLD analysis project Ga0208613, IMG submission 184543) | Freshwater microbial communities from Crystal Bog, Wisconsin, USA - MA6M (SPAdes) | ecosystem: Environmental > Aquatic > Freshwater > Lake | place: Crystal Bog, Wisconsin, USA | collected... | reverse complement strand
GCACCGTGCCGGGCTCAGCGGACAAAAACACTGCCGTGCCCTCCACCCGCGCCGGGGGGCTGACAAACACCGCCTCCAGAAAGCTCGGCAGGTCAATCGCATCGGTTCGCAGGGCGACGTTCATCAGACGCCTACCGTCTTTCCAGGTCAGCATGAGTGTGAAAATGGCCGCGCCGATCAGCAGCGGGAACCAGCCGCCATCAAACAGCTTCATTAGGTTGGAGGCCCAGAACGCAAAATCCACCACAAAGAAGAAACCGGTCGCCCCGATGCACAGCGCCAGCGGGTATTTCCAGCTGTAGCGAATCACGTAAAAGGTCAGGATGGTGGTGATCAGCATATCGGTACACACCGCTATACCGTAAGCAGCGGCCAGATTACTCGACGACTTGAACAGCACCACGGCCAGCACAATCAGCACGAACAGACCCCAATTGACAAACGGCAGGTAAATCTGACCGGTGTCCTTGACGCTGGTGTGCAACACCTGCAGGCGGGGCAGGTAGCCCAACTGAATCACTTGCTTGGTGACCGAGAAGGCGCCAGTGATCAGTGCTTGCGAGGCGATCACCGTAGCCATGGTCGCCAGACCCACCAAGGGCACCAGTGCCCAGTCAGGCGCCATCATGAAAAACGGATTCTTGACGGCAGCGGGATTGCTCAAGAGCAAGGCGCCTTGCCCAAAATAATTGAGGGTCAGGCACGGCATGACCACGGTGAACCAAGCCACCCGAATCGGCTTCTTGCCGAAATGCCCCATGTCAGCGTAAAGCGCCTCGCCACCCGTCACGCACAGCACCACGGCGCCCAGAATGATGAAGGTAATGCCAGGGTGGTTCCACATGAAGCCCAAGGCGTAAGACGGGTTAATAGCCCACAGAATTTCAGGATGGTTCACGATTTGCGACACGCCCAGCAGGGCAATGCAGGCAAACCACACCAGAGTAATGGGGCCAAAAAACTTGCCAATCCCGCTGGTGCCGTGCTTTTGAACCACAAACAGGCCAAACAGAATGACCAGCGTGAGAGGAATCACATATTTCTTGAAGGCCGGGGAAATCACCTCCATACCTTCGACGGCCGATAAGACCGAGATGGCCGGCGTGATGACACCGTCGCCGTAAAACAGGCAGGTGCCAAAAACCCCCACCAACAGCAACACGCGCCGCAGTTGCGGCCGGTCTTTGACCGACTGAGAGGCCAGGGCAAGCATCGCCACCAGACCACCTTCGCCGTTGTTGTCGGCACGCAGCACGAGCGTCACATATTTGAGCGAAACGATGACCGTCAAAGTCCAGAAAAAGATGGACAGGATGCCAAAGACGTTCGCATGCGTGAAGGGCACATGACCGGAGCCAAAGACTTCTTTGACCGCGTACAAAACGCTGGTGCCGATATCGCCATAAACAACGCCAATGGCGCCCAACGTGAGGGCTGCGAGAGAAGATTTGGATGATGACACTAGTTCTCCCCGTCTTAATTTTTAGCGGGGTTCCATTCCATTTGGGAACGCTATTTTGCACCGGCCAGCCCAACTGGCAAGCGTCCTGCGAATACTAATTTTTTACTTCCCCTGAAAAATGCTGCAGCGCAGCAGCCTTTCACAGGGCCGCGTTGACTTTTCGGTTGCGTTTACTCGTAAACCTCGGCATTGGGGTCCGTCGCTTCCAGTTCATAACTGGCAGCCAGCATGGCCAGACGACCGACCACGCCGTACATATAAAAACGATTGGGCGCACTGGCACCGGGCTTGATGCCGGGTTGCGGCAGGTGGGTACTCTGGTCAAACGCCAAGGGCACGTAACTGGAACCTGGCGCATTGAGGTTTTCATCCATGCCCCGGTTGGCGTGAACACGGTAAAAACCACCGACCACATAACGGTCCATCATGTAGACCACCGGTTCAGCCACCGCGTCGTTCATGCGCTCCTTGGTCAAGACCCCTTCCTGCACCAGGATATCGAGGGGGGGCATGCCGTCACCCGTGCCACTCATGCGCTCTTTGACTTTGCGACTCAATTCGTCCAGATCCTTGGCATCGCGCACCGTCAAGATACCCATGCCGTGGGCGCTGTTGTCGGCCTTGACCACCACGAATGGTTTTTCCTTGATGCCGTACTCCTTGTACTTGCGCCGGATTTTGGTGAGCACCGCATCCACCTGGGTGCTCAAGGACTCCATGCCCACGCTTTCAGCCAAATTGACGTCGCTGCATTTTTCAAACAACGGGTTGATCAGCCAAGGGTCGACACCGAGCAACTTGCCCAGTCGCTTGGCGACTTCTTCATAACACTTGAAATGCTTGCTCTTGCGCCGTGTCGCCCACCCGGCGTGCAGCGGGGGCAGCAGGTATTGCTCGTGGATGTCTTCCAGAATGCCGGGCACACCGGCGCTCAGGTCGTTGTTGAGCAGAATCGTGCAGGGGTCAAAGTCTTTAACACCGAGGCGGCGCTTGCCGCGAATGACGGGCTCCAGCGTCACGCTTTCGCCATTGGGCAACTCAATGGTGGTGGTTTTTTTGATCGCCGGGTCAATCGAGCCGATGCGCACGTTCAGGCCAGCCATGTGGAAAATGCGACGCAACTGGGCCACACTGGAGAGGTAAAACGTATTTTTCGAGTGGTTCTCGGGGATCAGCAGCAGATTTCTGGCTTCGGGGCATATTTTTTCAATTGCCGCCATCGCCGCCTGCACGGCCAAGGGCAGCATTTCGGGCGTCAGGTTATTCCAGCCACCGGGAAACAAATTAGTGTCGACCGGGGCCAGCTTGAAACCGGCGTTGCGGACATCGACCGAACTGTAAAACGGCGGCGTGTGCTCCATCCATTCCAGACGGAACCAGCGCTCAATGGCGGGCATGGAGTCCAGCACACGCTGCTCAAGTTCATTGATGGGGCCGGTGAGTGCGGTGACGAGATGAGGAACCATACGGCCTTCTTTTATAAATTATTGAAATATTTTGAATAGGTAAGACTAACACCGCCGACTTCAAGCCTGCCCGTTTTAATCAAAATTTAATTATTACCCCACCGGACTATGAGCGCCGCGCCAATGGCAAGTTCAATAACAAGTTTTGAGGCTTGAGCTTGAGGCGGTTTTGTTCGTCCATGGCCATGGCGAGGTACACCGGTCGCCCCGCCACCTCGGCCAGCATATCGGCCGGGTTCACAAACTCCAGACGAAACAGGCACAGCATGCGGCGCAGGCGATCCTCTTCAACCTCGGCCCCGGTATACAGGTCGTTCAGGATGCTGCTGGCCTGGGCATCCAGCCCGACGTGCCACACCCAGTGCGCATCCACAATCTCGCGGTCGGTCTGGATGCGCACCTCGACCTGCAGGAAGTGCGCGATCCAGCGCTCCAGCACCCGACACAAGGCGTCCAGGGCGGGTTGACCGTGGTTCAGGCTGACGACGGTGTCAAAGTGCTCACTGCGCGGCCAGTAGACCTCGGCGTTGTCCGGGTTGAGCACGTCAAGGTCGACGCTACGCAGAGGCACGCCGCCCTGCTTGAGCAATTCCCCCACGCTGCCAAAACTGCCTGACAGCGCGTGCCGCTCCACCGTTTCGTCATCGGCGGCCATGACGGCGCCATCTTCCTGAACCGATATTTTTTGGGTTCGAAACAGCATTTCGGCCGCCCTCGCCTGCAGCGCCGTCACACCCTGAGTTGCAGCGCCGCCCAGCAAATGGCGCACCACCACCTGCGTCAGCTGCTGAACCAGAAGCGGCGGCACATCCACCCCTTCGCCCTGAAACAAGGCGCGGTAGCAAGCCTCCAGCGTGGGCTCGGCCAGCAACCGGGCTCGAAAACGCAACCAGACGGCGTAGTTGTCGGCCGCATCGCGGTCCTGCAGGACCGCCAGTTCATCCGGGGCAATCTCTTGGCGAGGCGTCTGCAACAAACGCGCGTGCAGCGCAATCTCAGCGGCACAGGAGTCCGCGACCGGGGCGAGTTCCGGGCGCAGCAACAGGCTGCGAAAAAAGTCGTCGCTGATGAGCAGATGGCCTTGGGCGTCGCTGGTCAGCAAGCCGTAACCGCAGTTGGGCCAGAAATCGTGCGCCGGGGCCACTTTACTTGGCCCCCTCCATCAGCCAATGCACCAGGGTCTTGGCCGACGCCGGAGACAGTCGCTCATGGACGGGAATGTGGTTGAGCATTTCACCGGCTTGAAACTCGCTCACAAAATTTTGTTCGCCCGCCTGATCGCCCTTGTACTTGGCGAGTTTGGAGGCCAAACGCTCAAAACTGGGGGCCTCACCGCGCTGATTGGCGCCGTGGCAGCTGTAGCAACCTTTGTCGAGGGCCAACTGCGAACTGGCCTGAGCGGTCAAGGGCCAAACCATGGCCATTAGCAAAGTGCTTGCGAAGGTGATCTTGTGTTGCATAACGTGACTCCTTAAATTCTGACTTCGCCATCACCCAGCACCACGTACTTGAGCGAGGTCAAGCCCTCAATACCCACCGGGCCACGGGCATGGAATTTGTCGGTGGAAATGCCGATCTCGGCACCCAGACCGTACTCAAAGCCATCGGCAAAACGGGTGCTGGTGTTGACCATGACGCTGGCCGAATCCACCTCACGCAAAAACTGCTGCGCGTGCATGTGGTCACGCGTCAGGATGGCATCGGTGTGGTGGCTGCTGTACTGGTTAATGTGGGCAATCGCCTGCGCCAGACCGTCCACCACCTTGATGCTGATGATGGGCGCCAGGTATTCCTCGTACCAGTCTTGCTCGCTGGCGGGCACCAGTTTTGGCGCATCAACCACTGCTGAATTAATAGCTGCTTTCGCTTGATGGACGGGGGCTAGAGGCTGATTAGCCTTAAGAATGGCGAGCGCTTCCGGGTCGCACCGCATCTCGACGCCTTTGTCGGCGTAAATCTGCCCGATGAGCGGCAAAAACTGCGCCGCCACACCGCGTGCCACCAGCAAACTCTCGGTCGCGTTGCACGGGCTGTACTTGCTGGTCTTGGCGTTGTCGGCCACTTTGACCGCCATCGCGAGGTCACACGGGTCGTCGACATAGACATGGCAATTGCCGTCCAGGTGCTTGATGACCGGCACCTTGGCATCGCGGCTGATGCGCTCAATCAGGCCCTTGCCACCGCGCGGAATGATCACATCCACATACTGCGGCATGGTGATGAGCTGGCCCACCACCTCGCGGTCGGTGGTTTGCACCAGTTGCACCGCGTCCACCGGCAGGCCACTGGCCGCCAGCGCCTGTTGCACCAGCAGCGCCAGCGCCTTGTTGGACTCAATCGCCTCCGAGCCGCCGCGCAAGATGCAGGCGTTGCCGCTCTTGATGGATAAACTGGCGGCCTCAATCGTCACATTCGGGCGGCTCTCGAAAATCATGCCAAACACGCCAATCGGCACCCGCATTTGCCCCACGCGAATGCCGCTGGGCTGCTGCTTCATGCCAACAATTTCACCGATCACATCGGCCATCGCGGCCAACTGCTCGCAGCCCTGAGCGCAGGTTTCCAGCACCTTGGGTGTGAGCTTGAGGCGGTCCACCATTGGTTCACTCAAGCCTGTGGCGATAGCACGCTCAATATCTTTGGCATTCTCAATTTGCAAAGGCGCCACGTTCGCCCGCAGCAGCTCGGCGAGCTTGCGAAGCGCTACGTTTTTAGTAGCTGCTTGCGCACGTGCCATAAGGGCTGCAGCCTGTTTTGCCTTAAAACCTAGCGCTTGGGTGTAGTCGGTAATATTGAGGGCGTTCATAATTTATTCTCTCACGCACAGACCATGACCTCCTCCCTTACGGAAAAGACCTACTTTTTATTTTCGACCAGCTGCAGCCGGGGCAGGCGCACATTGACGGCACAACATCATCGCCAGCCGGTGCAGCGCCTGCCAGTTGTCCACCGGCCAGTCCGGTTGTTTCAGGCCCTTCACGATGCCGTCCACCTGATGGGCCGACTGTAAAAGCTCGGCCAGTGTGACTTCGCTCAGACGCGGCAGCACACGTTCAAACAAACGCTCTTTGACGCCCCAGACGCGCTGCTCGCGCAAGGCCATCGGCATCGGCTTGCCTTGCGCCATGGCGTCTTTGACACGCTTGAGGGCGCGAATATCTTCGGCCAGCGTGTAGTGCACCAGCACTTCGGCCTCGCCTTCGGCCTGCAGGCCGTCGAGCATGCGCTGCACCCGGTTGGCCTGACCCGCCAACACCGATTCGGACAACTTGAACACGTCGTAGCGCGCCACGTTCAGCACGGCGTTCTCAATCTGTTCAAACGTGAGTTCGCCGGGCGCAAACAGCAGGGCGAGTTTCTGGATTTCCTGGTGCGCAGCAAGCAGATTACCCTCCACGCGGTCGGCAAAAAACTGCAGCGTGCGCTGGCCGTCTTCACCGGCCGCCACGCGCTGACCCTGGCCCGAGAGCCGCTGCGCAATCCATTGCGGCAAGGCATTGCGATCAACCGGCTCAACCTGAATCGTGACGCCAAAACTCTCCAGCGCGCCAAACCAGGCGCCGCCCTTGGTGAGCTTGTCCAACTTGGGCAACATGATCAGCGTCAGCGTGGAGTCGTTGTTGCGCGATTGTTCGGCCAGGTGCTGAATGGCGACGCTGCCCTCTTTGCCGGGCTTGCCGGACGGCACCCGCAATTCAACAATTTGCTTGTCGGCAAACAGGCTCAGTGACCCGCCTGCGGCCAGCACTTCGCTCCAGTCAAAGTGCGCCCCGGCGACGGTGTGCGAGGTGCGTTCGGTAAAACCTTGTGTGCGGGCAAAGCTGCGAATGGTGTCTGCCGCCTCCTGAATCAGCAGCGGTTCGTCCCCATGCAGGGTGTAGAGGCTTTTCAGGCCTTTCTGCAAATGGTTGCCGAGTTGGTTAGCACCTAGTTGCATGACAGGGACTGCGCCGTTCTCACAACTTGATGCTTGCCAAACGGCGCACGAGTTGCTGCACGAGGTCGGATTGCATGTTGCGGTACAGCAGCGCCTCTTCGGCCTCTTTGGCCAGCACGGCGGACTCACTGAAACTCATATCGCGCTGCAGTAAAACTTCGGTCTCGGGCGTCAGCTCCAGGCCTTGGGGTGTGCGAACCTTGAATTTGACACGGATGCGCAACTGAAATGCCACCACCTGGCCCGAGCTGTTGACGCCGACCACGGTTTTTTCGCGCAGCTCTTGCAGAATGTCGACCACCACTTGCGCCTGGGTCAACGGCTCATCCAATGCCAGCACCCGCACCGCACCGCCAAAGGAGCGGCGCAACTCGGCAGCCAGCGAGCCGCCCGGTTGCGGCATGACCGCCACACTGGCGAAGGCAAAGTTTTGGCTGCCACGCAGTTTGAAGCCGCAGCCGCCGACCACCAGACTGGTGCAAGCGACCAGGCTGACACCAGCGATCCGCGCAAGGCTTGAGCGACGATTCATCATGGCGCTCAATACACCACGTTGACCAGGCGACCCGCCACCACGATGACTTTCTTGATCGGCGCGCCTTGGGCCAATTTTTGAAAGATGTCGCTGTCAATGGCAATACGCTCAATGGCTTCCTTGGTGGCCCCTGATGGCACCACGATAGCGCCGCGCAATTTACCGTTGACCTGCAACATGAGCTCGATCTCGTCCTGAAACAGCGCCGATTCATCGGCCTTGGGCCACGGTGCATCCAGCAGATCACCATAGTGTTCGGCGTAACCTAGCTCAGCCCACAGCGTGTGTGTGAGGTGGGGCGTGGCCGGGTAAATGCTGCGCAACAAGATGCCGAAACCCTCCCGCAAAGCGGCCCGACTGCCTTTGGAGCCATCGTCGTTGAAGTCTTCCAGCGCGTTGAGCAACTTCATCGCGCCCGACACCACGGTGTTGTATTGCATGCGCTGGTAGTCAAAATGGATTTGCTTGAACACCGTGTGGACTTCCAGCCGCAAGACCTTGGTTTCTTTGCTAAATTCGCCTTTAGCCCCCGTCTTGTCTGCCTGAGTAGCTCTGTTATCAATAGCAGCTTGTTTGACACCGAAGTTCCAGACGCGGCGCAAAAAGCGGTACGAGCCTTCCACCGCCGCATCGTTCCACTCCAGCGTGGCCTCCGGTGGCGCGGTGAACATGGTGTAGAGCCTGGCGGTGTCGGCGCCGTATTTCTCGATCAAATCCTGCGGGTCGACCCCGTTGTTTTTGCTTTTGCTCATGGTGCCCACACCTTCGTAGGTGATGGCCGTGCCAGCGGGCAAATCGCCTTTGGCGGCTTTGAGCTTGGCGCCAATCACCTTGCCGGCGGCATCTACCACGTCTTCGACCTCGGTCGGCCAGAAGTACTCGATGCCGCCCTTGTCAGCCTTGCGCGAGTAGATGTGGTTGAGCACCATGCCCTGCGTGAGCAGCTTAGTGAAGGGCTCGTCGATTTTGACCAGGCCCAGGTCGCGCATGACTTTGGTCCAGAACCGGGCGTACAGCAAGTGCAGGATGGCGTGCTCAATACCGCCGATGTACTGGTCCATCGGCATCCAGTAATCAGCCCCGGCGCCAACCATGGCCTGCTCGTTTTTGGGGTCGCAGTAGCGCATGTAATACCAGGAACTGTCCACAAAGGTGTCCATGGTGTCGGTTTCGCGGCGCGCTTTGACGCCGCAAATCGGGCACACCACGCCCGCGTGAAAGCCTTCGTGCTTGTTCAGCGGGTTGCCGGAGCCATCGGGCACACAGTCTTGCGGCAGCACCACGGGCAAATCTTTTTCGGGCACCGGCACGGCGCCGTGCTCGGGACAATGGATGATGGGAATCGGCGTGCCCCAGTAACGCTGGCGGCTGACGCCCCAGTCGCGCAGGCGCCAGGTGGTTTTTTTCTCGCCCAGCCCCTTGACTTGCAGCGCGTGGCTGACCGCGTTGACCGCGTCCTTGAACGACAAACCACTGAAACTGTCGGAGTTGATGGTGACGCCGCGCGACTTGTCGCCGTACCAGTCATTCCATTGGTCGTAGTCGTAGGTGAGGCCATCCACCAACACCACTTCAAGGATGTCGATGTTGTATTTTTTGGCAAACAAAAAGTCGCGCTCGTCGTGCGCCGGCACGCCCATGACGGCGCCGTCGCCGTAACTCATCAACACGTAGTTACCCACCCAGACTTCGATCAGGTGGCCGTTCAAAGGGTGCGTGACGAACAGGCCGGTGGGCATGCCTTCTTTTTCGCGCACCGCCAACTCGGCTTCGGTGGTGCCGCCTTTTTTGCACTCTTCGATGAAGGCTGCCAGTTTCGGGTTGCTCAGGGCAGCATGCGTGGCCAGCGGATGCTCGGGCGCCACGGCACAAAAGGTGACGCCCATGATGGTGTCGGCCCGGGTCGTGAAGACGTACATCTTGCCGTCATCAATCAGCTTACCCGACGCATCCTTGATGCTGTGCGGGAAGGCAAAGCGCACGCCCTCGCTCTTGCCAATCCAGTTTTCCTGCATCAGCTTGACACGCTCGGGCCAGCCCGGCAGGCCGGTCTTGACGTGGTCGAGCAGCTCTTCGGCGTAGTCGGTGATCTTGAGGTAATAGCCCGGAATCTCACGTTTTTCAACCACCGCCCCGGTGCGCCAGCCCTTGCCGTCAATCACCTGCTCGTTGGCCAGCACCGTCATGTCGACCGGGTCCCAGTTCACGACCTGGGTCTTGCGGTAGGCGATGCCTTTTTCCAGCATCTTCAGGAACAACCACTGGTTCCATTTGTAATAGTCGGGCGAGCAGGTGGTGACTTCGCGCGACCAGTCCACCGCCAGGCCCATCGCCTGCATCTGCTTTTTCATGTACGCGATGTTTTCGAACGTCCACTGAGCCGGTGGCACGCCGTTTTTAAGCGCGGCGTTCTCGGCGGGCAGGCCAAAGGCGTCCCAGCCCATCGGCATCAAGACGTTGTAGCCGTTCATGCGCAGCTGGCGCGTCATCATGTCGTTGATGGTGTAGTTGCGCACATGGCCCATGTGCAGCTTGCCGCTGGGGTAAGGCAGCATGGAGCAGGCGTAAAACTTCTTTTTGGCGTTGCCTTGCGCATCGCGGGCGTCTTCTGTCACGCGGTAGGCGTCGATCGCTGTCCAGTGGCTGTGTGCTGATTTTTCGACGTCGAGATGGTTGTATTTTTCTTGCATGGGGAGTGCTCTCAGGCGTTCAGGGAATCAAGGTTTGCCGATTTTAGGGTTTGGCGGGAGCTGGCGTGCGCAGCGGAGTGTCAGCCACAAACCCGATCCGGTTCAAACCGGCTTTTTGCGCCGTACCCATGATTTCGACAATGCGACCATAGGGAACAGCCGCATCGGCGCGCAGTTGAACTTCGGTGTCAGGATTTGCTTTGGCGGTTTGCAATAGTTTGGTGGCCAGTTCGTCCAGCGCCAGCGCTTTGTCGCCGAGGAAGGTTTGCCCCGATTTATCGACCACCAAGGTGATGAATTTAGGCGCATCGCCGGGTTTGGCGGCTTCGGTTTTGGGCAAGTCCAGCTTGATGGAACTCGCCAGCAAGGGCGCGGTGAGGATAAATATAACCACCAGCACCAGCATCACGTCGACCAGCGGCGTCATGTTGATGTCGCTCATCGGCTGCGAAGCCGGGGTGCGCTCTAAACGGCCAAAAGACATCTGTCGTCCCCGCTCAACTCAGGCCAGCCAAACGGGCTGGCTGGTCGCCAACTCGCGAAGGTCGCGGGCGAAACCTTCCAGCTCGGCCTCAATACGCCCGATCGCGCGACCCAGCACGTTGTAGGCCAGCACCGCCGGAATGGCGACGGCCAGACCGGCCGCCGTCATGATGAGCGCTTCGCCCACCGGGCCGGAGATTTTGTCGATGGTGACTTGGCCCGCACTTGAGATGCCGATGAGCGCGTGATATATGCCCCACACCGTGCCCAGCAAACCGACAAACGGCGCGGTCGACCCCACGGTGGCAAGCAGCACCTGGCCATGCTGAAGCTTGGCCAGCGCCGCATGCAAGGCATCGCGCAGCACGCGTGTTAGTTGATGCGACTTGTCACCGACTGCGGCCAAGGTCCCGATTGCTTCTATTTTTGTAGCAAGAACCATAGGGGCGACAAGGGCTTCACGGTCAAATGCCTTGAGTTTTTGCAAGGAATCATTGACCGAGGATGAACTCCAGAATGCAGCCACACAGCGTGTCACATCGCGACTGGCACGGTGTAGCAACCAGGATTTCCAGAGGATCACGACCCAGCTACCCACCGACATGGCCAGCAGCAGGACCGCCACCAACTGGGTGACCGCATCGCCCTGCGCAAACAGCTGAACCGCGTTCATCTCAGATTGAGCACGTCAAACATGTCAAACAAACCGGTTTTTTTGCTGCCGAGAAAACGCACGGCGCGCAAACTGCCCTGCGCATAGGTGGCACGGCTGGAGGATTTGTGGGAAATCTCAATGCGCTCGCCGATACCGGCAAACAACACGGTGTGGTCGCCCACGATATCGCCACCGCGAATGGTGGCAAAACCAATGCTGGACGGGTCACGCTCGCCGGTGACGCCTTCACGGGCATAGACGGCGCAGTCTTTCAGGTCACGCCCGAGCGCATCGGCAATCACCTCGCCCATTTTGAGCGCGGTGCCCGAGGGGGCATCGACCTTGTGCCGGTGGTGCGCTTCGATGATTTCAATGTCGTAGCCGGTGGACAAGGCCTTGGCCGCCATCTCCAGCAACTTGAGTGTGACGTTGACGCCCACGCTCATGTTGGGCGCCATCACGATGGCGATTTCTTTAGCAACTTCGGCGATCTCGGCCTTTTGCGCCTCGCTGAAGCCGGTGGTGCCAATCACCACATTGACCCCCAGTTCGCGGCACACCCGCAGATGGGCCAGCGTGCCTTCAGGGCGGGTGAAATCAATCAGCGTATGGGCGTTTTTCAAGCCTGCAGCCAGGTCGGCCGTGATGGGGATGCCACTGGTTTGCCCCAAAAAGGCCATTGCATCTGCGCCCAAGGCGGGGTTACCCGCCATGTCCAGCGCACCGGCCAGTTCGCAATCATCGGCTGCCTTGATCGCTTCGATCAGCATTTGCCCCATGCGCCCTGACGCGCCCGCCACTGTGATCCGATGGGTCATGGTTAACGCACCGCAGGCTCAAGCGGCGGGTAGCTCGCAGGCAAAGGGGGCAGTGGCTTGGGTTCAACCGCTTTGACGGCTGGCGGTAATTGCGCCAAACTTTCAGGCGTCATTTCAAGCACCGGTACTTTGCCGGTATTGCGACCTGAATCCAGCGAGGCCACAAATTCGGCTTCGCTTGGCAGGGCGTCAGCCTCTATGCGCTCCAGTGCATCGCCTTTGAAAAAGACAGCGACCTTACGCGCCTGCGGCTCCAGCCCCTGGCGCTTGAAGGTGAACACATAGTCCCAGCGATCGGCATGAAAAACACTGGTCAGCAAGGGTGTTCCGAGAATGTCTCGCACCTGCGTGCGACTCATGCCAGGCTTGATG